>OLQA01003867.1_pt1 | contig 10310 bp, 9 predicted proteins | sample 1673151 | NCBI WGS metagenome assembly OLQA01 (sample SAMEA3136760, study PRJEB25190) | human gut metagenome | biome: human gut; feature: human-associated habitat; material: faeces | place: Austria | collected 2013 | reverse complement strand
TTCACTACTGCGCCGCCTGCGACGGCGCGCCCTATCGGGGCAAGACCGTGGCGGTAGTGGGCGGCGGCAACTCTGCCGCGGCGGACGCCCTGACCCTGTCCCGTATTGCAAAAAAGGTCTACCTCATTCACCGCCGGGACAGCCTGCGGGCTACGAAGGTCTATCATGAGCCGTTGATAAACGCGCCCAACGTGGAATTTTGCTGGAACAGCACCGTTTCCGCTCTGCTGCACGACAGCCGCCTGACGGGGCTTCGGCTAAAAGATGTTAACACCGGCACGGAACATGACCTTGCCTGCGATGGCGTGTTCATCAGCGTAGGACGTGCCCCGGCGACGGAGCTGTTCCGACGCGAGCTGGCGCTGGACAAATCCGGCTACATCATCGCGGACGAATCCACCCGCACGAATCTTCCCGGCGTGTTCGCCGTGGGCGACGTACGCACCAAGGCGCTGCGGCAGGTGGTCACCGCCGTATCGGACGGCGCGGTGGCTGTCCACTATGCGGAGGAATATCTGGCGGAGAACCGGTAAAGGAGCTGCGAACGATCCTCTCATCGGCAGTTCCTGTCCGCAGGCAACACGATTGCGAGCCTTGCCTCATAGGGGTGCAGGGTAAGAGAATTTAAGGAGACAATATATGTGGCTGTTTTTAGGAATTTCTGCAATCATTTTTACAGGATTCAATTTGATTTGCTCTTTTAAAAGTAAGAATGAAAAATGGTTTAGATTCGCAGCCTTATCTTTCACTGCATTGACCGTCTGTTCGTTTTATTCAGACGGAGCGATGCGTGTGCTAAATGAAGATTGGGGAGGCTTGATGGATATCATGCCAACCATGAGCAAGGCTCTGTGGGTATGTGTAGGAATATCGATTTTATTAAACTCTGTTTCGCTCTTTAGAGAGAAATAACCACATCTCTATCCCAAGGACAACGCCCTCGGCTGCACACGGCAGGTCTGTGCCTTTGCCGTAGCCTACATGAAATTTGAAAAGCTGAACGCCGTTTCATCGGCATCAGCAAGGACTTGAAGGCCTCCCGCGCAAGATTTACGCAAAACACGATCTGCCCGGTCTTCTGCTCTCCGACCCGGAGCTGCAGGCGATCCAAACCTACGGGGTCTGGCAGGAGAAGCAGATCTACGAGAAGGCTTCCAGGGGTGTCGCCCGCAGCAGCTTTCTCATCAACGAGCAGGGTGTCATAGAAAAGGCTTCGTTTAAGGTCAAGCCGATACCAACGCAGCGGAGTTGCTGGGTATCTAAAAAGTGCGTCTCAGTTGTGATATCAGGAGACGAAAGAACCTCTCCCGATATGCATCAGGACTCCCTACATGCTGGCAAAGGAGGCTGCGGTATTTGCCGCAGCCTCAAGCTTCATTTGAGATCGTTTGTGATGGCGCTCAGTATTCTTTTGGAAGAAAACATACTCACCATTGTTCCTGCTTTTTTAGGAAGTATGCTCGTTAATCCAGGCGATCATCGTGATCAAAGGACAAGATTGACATTCTGTTTTTTATAGTTTTTACCTCATCCGGAATATTATTTGTACTGTCGCCATCATAGAAGCGGTCAGTAATAATCTGATAGATGACATCTTTGGACGAAACTGGACCAAGGTCATTGACAGTTTCTTGAGCAAATACAGTCGCGCTAGGTATGGATAGCAACAAAACTATTACCAGCACGAACGCTAAAACTCCTCTAGCACGCTTCATGCCATATTTCCTCCTTCTGCATCAAATGGCCTTAATATCTCGTGTAAAAACCCTAAAACTTATGCTCTACGGCTCCTAGCTCCCTTCCTTTCATCGTTTTAAGTTTGTTTTGTGCGTCTGGTTGACATTCTCTCCACAATGTTTGAAGTCGTTACATACGTCTGAATTTGCTTATTGGGATGCTTGATTATGTCTATTATCAACTTACCAGCTTGCCTGCCTAAGTCCCTTACATTGATATCCACGATGGTGAGCTGAGGCTCTATTACTTGAGAGAGCGGGTAGTCATCAAACGCAACAATGCCGATATCCTGTGGGATTCTTATGTTTTTCCTGCAAAGAGCGTCAACACACCCCATGGCAATATAGTTGTTGGCGCAGATAATGGCGTCCGGCAGGATTTTATGATCCAGGAGCTTCATCGTCATAAGGAAGCTGTCTGCGCGGGTGGATTCTCCCAACCAGATATACTGATCTTCCAATTGCAGGCCGGCATTTTCGAGTTCCTGCTTTACACCTTGCAGTCGATGCAGCGACCCAAAGTCGTAATACTGTCCGCCGATAAATGCAATTTTCCGGTATCCCCGTGAAAGAAGATAAGCCGCTGCGACGGTTCCGGAGTACACATTGTTGTTGTCAATCCAACACACCTGGCTTTCAAAATTCGGCGCGCCCAACACGATGTGAGGAAAGTGCGATTTTGTAAGCAATCCGGACAAGGGATATGCTATTACGGAAACGTGGATGGCTAGTGCGTCGGCACTTTGCCGATAAATCACTTCCTTGGCTACTTCGTATGCAGTTGCCGGGTCTACTCCGCGAAGCTGAAGCCGATACCCTCTGGCGCTCAAAGACTCCTCCAAGCCCGCAATCATCTCAAACATATGCGGATTCTGAAAGGCTGTGTTCGGAGCTAAATTTGCTAAAACCGCAATCGTTTTGGTCGTGCCTCTGGCAAAGCTCTGTGCGCTGGCGTTTGGGTAATAGTTGAGTTCCTGCATAACCCTGCGCACCCGCGCCGCTGTTTCCTCTGAAATACTGTAGTGCCCATTGATCACTTTGGACACGGTAGAAACAGAGGTGCCGGCCGCTGCCGCAACATCCTTAATCGTAATACCCATGACACAGCCCTCCATGCAGAATAATCATACAACTATTTTAAGTATAATTTATTCAGCATTGACCGTCAACAAATACTGCAAAGCTATGATCGTAGAGTTTCCTGTGGTCAAGTCCTTCGCTCCAATGCAGTTTACCGTATTCCTCGTCCAAATCAACGGCTTTGCCTCCGCGATTGATACAGATGGTAACACGCTGATTGCAGTATTCCCTTGCGTAGATGATTAGTCCGCTTCCGCGCTCTGCAGATACCACGCGGAAATCGCCACAGCGAAGCGGTTCCAGTTTTTTGCGCATGGCGATGGCTTCCTTGAAAAAAGTACACAGAGTCGAATTTTCGTTATCCCACGGCATCGGACAACGGTATTCTTCTTCTGAAAGACCTTGAACACCCAGTTCATCACCATAGAAAACCGTGGGCATTCCGACAAAAGTCATCATAAAAAGAATGGCCAATCGATACCGCCTCATGTCTCCGCCGCACAAAGACAGAAACCGGCTCACATCATGGCTGTCCAGCAGATTCATCTGCGCCGGAGTCATCTGCATCCGATAGCGCATGAGCATATCCGTGATACGTCCCGCAAAATCCGATGCATCAATGGATTGCTCCGCAAAAAACAGATTGCAGTGCTTTCGGAAATCGTAATTCATGGTGGAGTCAAACATGTCGCCCTGGAGCCAGTGCCCTGCGCTTTCCCATACTTCGCCGATGAGCAGCACATCCGGGTCAATCTCCTTCACCGCTTTTCTGAATGCCCGCCAGAAGCCATCGTCCACTTCACTGGCAACATCCAGCCGCCAGCCGTCGATGTGGAAATTCTTCACCCAATAGCGTCCTACCTCGCAAAAGTACTCTCGCACAGCAGGGTTCGCTGTATTCAGCTTTGGCATCATCCGCTCATAGGCGAAGCATTCGTATTCCGGATAATCCTCCGGATCGTCCGGACACACCACGGGGAATTTCAAACCGTAGAACCAGTCTCTGTAAGAGGATGCCTCTCCTTTTTCCACCACATCTTCAAAGGCGAAAAAATGCCAGCCGCAATGATTGAACACGCCGTCGATCAAAATGCGGATTCCCCGTGCATGAAGCACACGTACCAGATGATGCAGTGCCTCGTCGCCGCCAAAGCACGGGTCAACGTGAAAATAATCCAAAAGATCGTATTTGTGGTACTCTCCTGCCACAAAGATGGGATTCAGGTATACGCAGTTCACGCCCAGCTCTTCCAGATAGTCAACATTGTCGGCAATACCCCACAATGTGCCGCCCAATTTGCCGCGTACGGGCTGACCATGATAGTCAATGGCTCGATCCTGAATGGAAATGCGTTTGACCCCTGAGGCAAAGCTGTCGGGGAAAATATTGTACACCACAGCGTCATTGACCCAGTCAGGCACAACCGCAATGTCTGCCCGGTGGTTGAACGGCAGCTTGAAATACTGCGAACGGTCATCCACCAGATGATCTGTAAATACATCGCCGTAATACAGGACCCGCTCGGTACCGTCATTCAGATGGAAGTAATAATACAGTCGCTTATAGGGACTATCCAGCACTACCTGCCAGTAATCATGATACAAATCGCTCGCTGCCACCTTCATGGCGACAGGAGTAAAAACGATGGGAGTAACACGGCAGGCGGTATCTCCATAGTAGAGCGTGCAGCTCTGCAAATCGCCTTTGGCGCAGCGCAGGCGAAAAACGATGTGCTTTTCGTCAAGTCCATGCGCGTACTGCGACATGGGGATGTGTAAAACAGCTTCTTTTTTCATGCTTATCCTTTCACTCCGCCGGCCGTTAAGCCGGAAGTCATGTGCTTCTGGCATAGGAAGAAGATGATCAGCACCGGAATTGATACGGTAATGGACGCGGCGGCAAAAACCGGCCAGCTGCCGCTCATTTCTGTTGCTTGCAACGCATACAGTCCGGCAGCCAGTGTGTAGTTCTCCTCGCCGGTCATAAAGGTTGTAGCATAGATATACTCGTTCCACACATAAATCAGGACCATCAGAGCTGTGACAACGATACTGGGCTTCGCCAAAGGCAAAACAATTCGCGTGACCACCTGAAGAGGATTCGCACCGTCCATCCGGGCAGCTTCTTCGATTTCCACGGGTACCGTGTCAAAATAGCCCTTGATATTCCAAAGGCTGAAGACCGCCATGGTCCCGGTATAGATCAGGATAAGGCCGGTTCGGTGATTGATAAGTCCCATCGGGCGGAGCAGGCGGTATACGGCAAACATCGACAGGACAGCCGGAAACGAATTGAGCAGCACAAGGCACTTCAAAATCGGTCTGCGACCGGGAAACCGGCGCCGTGAAAAACAGTAGGCAGCCGGAATTGCTACACAGAGTGACAGGGATACAGTAACGACCGCCAGATAAACGCTGTTGCCAAGCCATGTGAGAATATCTTCACCAAAAAGGACACGGCGGTAGTTTTCCAGTGAGAAGTTCTTGGGGATAAAGGAAAAATCCGAACTCAGCAATGTGTTTTGTCCGTTGAGGGAAACACTAAGCGAATAGAGAATAGGAATCAGTGTAATAAAACACAGGACAATAAAGAAAATATTCAGTGCCGTAAGGCGAACGCGTTCTTTTTGTTTGCGGCTCATCTGGAACCCTCCTCTTGCAGCCGATACCGGGCGGAGAATGCAATCAGCAACACAAAGATAATGATGGATATGGCAGAGCTGTATCCATAGTTATTGCTGATGAATGCATTTTCGTAGGCATAGGTCAAAATAGTATGCACATGTGCGCCGGTTTTGGCTCCAGCCTGCTGTGTCAGAAGATAGATCACATCGAATTGCTTGAAGGTTGTGAAGATGGTGATAATAACAGCCGGCGCAATGATGGGACGAATGGCTGGAACCGTAATATAACGGGTGCGCTGCACCCATCCGGCACCATCAAGCAAAGCGCTTTCAAAGTAACTTTTCTCTATGCTCTGCATAGCGCCATCCATAATCATAATCATAAACGGCAGCGCCAGCCAAAGATTGACAGCCGTGCAGCAGATAAACGCCGACACATCCGAGGATAGCCACCGCATAGTCTCCAGCCCCAGCTTTTCCATCCACTGGTTCAGCAAGCCGAACTGTGTGTTGAACATGCCGGTTTTCCACAGAAGAATGGAGACATAGCCGGGCATGGCCCACGGAAACATCAGCAGTGTTTTATACAGCTTCCGAAACCGCAAGTTCTGTATATTCAAAAGGCTTGCCAGCACAAAGGCAATCACCAGCTGCAACACCATATTGACCACCGTCCACAAAACGGTTACGAGAAGCGCCGATAAAAACCCGGAATCAAAAACGAACAGCGCACGGATATAATTCTCCAAGCCGATAATGGTAAAGTCAAACCAGTGGTACACGTTCATGTTGGTCAGAGAGATATAGAACGTATAGAGGATGGGAAAGACTACTACCAAAGCAATCAGCAGGAGGGACGGTCCGGACCATAAATAGGAGCAGAGCCACTCCTTTTGTAGCTTACGTTTCATAGAAAGTTCCTCAATGCATGGCGTCGATCAAGCTGTTCGCTTGCGTCAATGCGGCAGCAAAGGCTTTGTCTATCTCCGATTTGGAGAGGTTTACATCTGTCAGCAAATTACCGACTACTGTCCACATAACATCCATTTCGGGGATATTGGGCATGGGAACGGCAATTTCAGCGGTAGTGCGCATTGCCTGCACCAGTGTATCATCACATACACGGCTGTCATCATAGCATGCGCTGTTTGCCGGAGCACAGCCGCTTGCTTGTGCCAGCACAACACCCACTTCCGGATCCAGCAATGCATGCAGCAGCCTTTGGACGGCGTCCGTTTTGTTCTGTGCCGCGAAGGTCAGCACATGAATCCCCTGCACGCCGGAGTAGGGAGCAAGAGCCCTGCCTGTTTTATCTACGGTGGGCATCGAAGCAATGCCGAGGTCTATATTCGCTTCACGGGCAGAGGGAACCATCCACGGACCGCCGATTGTTGCGTCCGCTTTCCCCTCCAAGAACAGGGTATTCACCGTAGAATACTCCGTTTCCCCAGGCATCAGATCTACAAATTTCAAATGATACTCCAACGCGTCCTTGACTGCCTGCTGATCGGGGAACGGTGTGCCGTCTGCATCGATAATGCTGCCGCCAAAGCCGTGAATCCATGCAGCGCTGTAATAGGCGGTGCTGTGCTGCTCCACAAAGCCGTAGCGACCGCGCCCGGTGTTTTCTTTCATATACGCCCGCAATTCTTCTGTGGTGGTCGGCACCTCTTCATCCTGCATATAGCGTCGATTATACATAAACAGCAGCGTTTCAAAATACAGAGGAAGTTGGTACAAGCCGCCGTTGTAGGTCGCAGCCTCCAGCGTCATGGGGAGATAACCGGACAGTTCACTTTGTGAGATCAGCTCTGTAACAGGCGTAAGTATTCCCATTTCGGCAAAAACGCCTATTTTGTCATGGGCAAATACAAACAGATCGGGAGCGGAGGAAGGATCATTGCCTACCAGCTTCAGCGAGTCTGTCAGGCTGGTTTTCTTTTCAAACCGTACCGTGATATCAGGCAGTGCCTTATCCAGATAAGCCTGTAAGGCTTCAATGACTGCGGCCTCCTTGTCGTGCCACACAACAAGAGTATTCGGATCGGCAGCTTTGCCGCCAGATCCGCCGCACGCCGCCATGGTCATTACTATCAGCAGCGCCAGCGTCAGGGAGAGAAACCGTTTCATAATATCCCCTTTCTAATACATAGTGCGGGGATGCAAAAACGCATACCCGCACTGTTGTTATCAACTGTTACTTTGCTTTTTTCTTCTTTACCACAACAACGACCGCAACCGCTGCCGCAGCAGCAACAGCCAAAGCAACGCAAACAATCAGAACGGTATTGTTCTTTTCAGCGGCAACGATTTCGCTGCCGGCAGGTTCCTCGTAGCTGACGGTTGCATTTTCCGCATCAGACACAACAATCCATACATCCTTTCCGACTTCAACAGACAGATCAGCGGTCTGGACAGAGCCTTCATTGGCGTTAATGATTACGGAATTAATCCAACCGGGAACCTCGATGGTATACCAGTCGCCATCCATTGTCAGAGCCTCACCGGGCCACGAAGAAAATACATTTGTGCCGTCCGGCGCAGACCATGCCCAGCAGCACGGAGCAGACCAGTCGGAGGGAACCTGAACGCGGACGGTAATGTTTTCAGCCGTTTTGTTCGGATCTGTGTCGGAGAGCTCATAGCTCAGATCCTCATAAACGGTAATCCAAAGCTCCTTGCCCTCAATGCTGATATCGGCTGTCTGAACAGTGCCCTCGTTGCCGTTAACGATGACAGAATTCACCCATGTAGGGGCTTTGGCGGTGAACCAGCCGTCTTCACCCTCATCCATAGCCTGACCGGGCCACGCCGCAAATGCATTGGTACCATCGGGGGCGGACCATGCCCAAAGATTTACGCTTTTCCATGTCAGCGGCACATAAGCATGTACTGTAAACTTCTCCACATACTCGGGGATCTCTGCCATACTCTGCGCTTCATAGCTTACAGAAGCGGTCGCGTCATCGGCAACCGTGATCCAAACGGCTTTGCCGGCCTCTACCGCAATGCCTTCCGTCTGGACAGAGGCCTCACTGGCATTGACAATGATGTTCTGCACAAAGCGTGGAACATAAGTGTAATACCACCCATCATCCAAAGGCTCAAGCTGCTCGCCAGGCCATGCCTCAAAAGCGTTTGTGCCATCATCCGCCCAGGCCCAACAGCAGGGAGCGTCCCAGCCTTCAGGTACGGATACGCAAACAGGAATCATCTCGTTGCTCATCTCTTCTTCCGCAAAGGCAACCGTATAAAGCGAGGAAATGCACAAAGAAACAGCAAAAAGAATGGCCAATACCTTTTTCATCTTACTTTCCTCCATATTTTTTGTCCCAATATCACTATAGGGCATTTTTATTATAATTCACGCCAAAAATGCTGTAAATCGTTTTCTGTGAAACTGTTTTCCGTCCTTAAACTCGCCTGTCTCCCTCGATATTGCCGATTTTATTTGTGAAAATAGCCAATTATTGCGGCTGCGTTGTGGCAGTTTGCCAAGCAAAACGACATAAGTCTGTTAGCTGCATAGGAAAGCAGTTTCTCATTTTCTTTGCTTCTCACCCGTTCCCGCTGTACAAAAAAGCAGGAGGATTACCACCACCGGCACTCCTCCATAACCTTTCAAGTGAACAATTTTGAGTTTTGAACCCAGGACAGCTTTTTTCAACAGACACTGCCGTGGTCGCAAAGCGAGCCCTCAGCCTTCAGGCTGGTGTTTACGGAAGCTCTTGCAGTATTCCTCAACGCCGCCGCTTGGTACAAGGTCGGCGTATGCCCCTCCGTCAGTATTTGGACGCCAGCCGTCCATGAGCTTGTCGTTCTCCATGATAAACGGGCTTGCCGTATCCTGTCCCCACGAGGTGTCATATTTCCCCATAAGGTAATCGCTCAGTGCCGTTCGGTCCGCAAAGCGCAGCAGCCGGTACGGCTCCTGAAAGGCCACCTTTTCCACAAAATAAAGTGTCCCATCGTCCGCCGTCAGAAGCACCCCAACATGCCCGACAAACAGGATGGATTCCTCCTCGGTAGACTTGTCGTGGAAGAACACAGTAATGAGGCGTATTCTTTCATTCTCCCGGAACGAAATACCCCTGGATCTCCATTCCTCCTGCACAGCCTGAACATGATGTAGAACATCCGCGGTGTCTTCCGCCCTCATGGAGGAATACAGGGCGCGAAAATCGGTCAGACTGCTTCCACCCAGCGCATCCGGGCTGGTCTTCAGTGTTTCCTCGTCCATGAACAGCACATCTTCGCCCGTATCCACGGGTGCTTTATTTCCTGCGGACACGAAATCACCAAACAGCTCCATTGCGGTTATCCTGCAGTTATATCCGGGAAAGCTCCCATTCATCTTCACCCACTCATCCTGCATCTCATATGGGTCATATTTTGTGTCCAGCAGTTTTGCCTGCTCAAAGCCAGCCGTCAGCCATTCTTCCCTCATGCTTTCATTGAAACTGTCTACACGGTTGAAGAAGCCCTGAATACGGTCTTCCGACACCCCGGCGCCGGAAAGCATATCTTCCAAAAGCTTCTGCGATACGCTGTCGTTGAGATTTGTGTACTCAATTTTTTCCAATGCCGGACGCTTCTCCGGCAAATCAGCGTCCACACCGCAGCCCGCGAATGCGGAAGCGATAAAAATAACACAGATAGCCAACATGATCTGCCGAACTGATTTCATGATCTGCTGCATCCTTTCTTTGACCGTCAATCCTTTGGCTTATTATACCACGCAGACATCATATCTATGTTAAGCAAGAGGTTTTTGGGACGATTGGAACACCGAAAGACTGGCTTTTACGACCCGGCTGACAAAATGGATCATTTCCTCTTTGCTGTACTTGTCATAGCCCTCCACAACGAC
>OLQA01003862.1_pt1 | contig 10317 bp, 2 predicted proteins | sample 1673151 | NCBI WGS metagenome assembly OLQA01 (sample SAMEA3136760, study PRJEB25190) | human gut metagenome | biome: human gut; feature: human-associated habitat; material: faeces | place: Austria | collected 2013 | reverse complement strand
GCTGGTACGGGTAGTGGGACTCGAACCCACACGCCTCACGGCAGAGGAACCTAAAGGTGATGTCACCTTGGTGAAAGATTTTTATGATTTGATATAACTCTCTGATGAAGCAAGTCTTCTGTTAGCGGCGTGGCTCTTGGAGTTGATTTATACGCCGCAGAAATCGTCCTTAATCTGAAAGCGAAATATCCTCACATTACTTTGGAGAGTGCAATCCCATGTGAGACGCAAGCGGTCAAGTGGTCCGTGGCAGCGCGAGAACGGTATTATAATATTGCTGCAAAATGCGACAAGGAAACCATGCTGCAACGGGAATACACGTCGGACTGTAAAGCTTTTTGGAACCACCGGCATTGCCGGTGGTTTTCTTTATACAAAAAGCGAGCGGATTCGGAACAAGTCCAAATCCGCTCGTTGCTTGACTGGAAATTATTTCAGAGTGAATTGTACACGCGTGGACGCATCGTACATCCGGAGGAGGATGGCTGCGACCTCGCTGCGGACAATGGTGCTGTCGGGGTTGAAGGTACCCTGCTTGTCAGAGCCGGTCAGGATGCCCGCACGATAGAATGCGTAAATTTCATCCGCACACTTGTCGCCCAGCTTCACGTCCGGGATCGCGTTGTCGGCAATGTTGTTGAGCGCCTTGTAGCCGTCCATCGCCGGATAGAAGATGGACACAAACTCACGGCGGGTCGCCGGGGCGTTCATCTGCGCTCTGGTGTAGTTGGCATAGCTCTTGTCCAGAATGCCGTTCGCAATGCCGTATTCGACATAGCTGTTATACCAGTTGGTCTTGCCGTTCATCAGCGTCACCTTGCCAGTATTCTGCATCTGATGCAGCGCGGAGGCCAGCTTGATCGCCTCAGCCACGGTCAGTGTGCCGTGCGGTTTGTAGGTCGTAGCGGTCACGCCGTCGATCAGGTAATTCTGCCATGCGCCCTTGACGGCATCATAGAACCAGTCGCTCTTCGACACGTCGGTAAACGGCAGCTTGCTGTTCGCACGGGACGAGCCGGTATTGCCGAGGATGGGATAATACGGCGGGATGATCGGCGTCTCGGGCTTCTTCTTAAGCCCGGCAATGGCTGCTTCCAGCTTTACCTTCGCTGCGTCTACCGCTTCCTGCGTGGCGTTTTCGTCGGCAAGAACAGCCTCCGCCTCACGCATTGCCGTCTCGAATGCGTCCCAGCCGCTTACATAGTCGTCTTTTCTGCGGTTCTGATTGTCGTCGTACAGCTTCTGCAGCGCGCTCTTGTCGACCGTCACGGGAACCGGATCGTCCTTGCTGGTCTCCACGCCGCCGAGCAGTGCCGGCCAGACGCCGCTGCCGAAGTCGTCGATCAGGACGGCCTCATAGCTGCCGTCCGCGTCCTTGCGCAGGCGGTAGATCTCGTTCGTGTCGCCGTTGAAGCGGGACAGGTACAGGCTGCCGTCGCTGTACGCGGTCATGGAGCAGTAGACGTAGTTGCTGGTCGAGTCATAAGGAGGCGCTTCCAGTGCCGACAGCGGCGTCTTTGTGGTGGTATAATCAAAGCCGTAGCCGTCGTCATGCACGCTGATCCACAGATCCCACAGATAACCCGCATCGTCCAGGATCGCGAAGTGCTCCGCCTCATATTCGCCGCTCCAGGTCGTGTTCTCCGGGTCGCCGTACCAATCCGTTGCACCGTCGTACCACGCGTCGCTGCTGTGCGTTTCCACGCCCAGCGATGCGATACCGATCAGGTTCTGTGCATGATGGTTGGAGACCGGAAGCTGAATCGCGTCACGAAGCGTCACATTGCTGGTGTCCATCGGGTCAAACGGCTTAAAGACGTAGCCCATGCGGTAGATACCGACCAGACGGGCAGCGCCTGCCGCGGAAAATTTGGTGCTGTACGCCATGTCGATCATCGGAACGCCGATGCCGTTGTCTGCAACCGCAAGGCTCTTGCCTGCCGCCGGGTCGACCTTGTGGAGCTTCCACGTCTGCGACTCGTCCTTGACCATGGTGCGGTCGGTCGCGTCGATGACGTAGTAGACCTGATCCACGGGGTCATAGGCCATGGCCGCCATGCTGGTGTCGATCTCAATACCGGTCTTCCAGCTGCTGCTGTTTTTCAGATCCCAGCTGAACAGCTCTGCCTTGCCGTTTGCGTCCTGGAGCATACCGGTGAGCGTTACGTTCAGCTGCTCCACCGAGACCGTGCACTCATCATAGACCGAGCGGTTCTGCGCGGAGGCTGCTCGGATGGTGCAGGTACCGGCATTTTTGGCCGTAACCACGCCGTTGGCGCTGACGGCTGCAACGCTGCTGTTGGAGCTGCTCCACACAACCTCACGGTTTGCAAGATTCCACGGCAGAACCGATGCTTTCAGCGTCTGCGTCTTGCCAAGGAGCAGGGAAACGCTGTGATCCGAGAGCGCAACTGCGGCGGCGCTTTCCGAAGCGCTCCAGCTGCCGCCCTCGCGCGGGATGCAGAGCGCGTGGAACTCTGCCGGGAAGTAATCGCCCCAGCCGCTTTCCGTGCATTCTGCGCTTGTCTTTGCGGTCAGGTCGATCTTGTGCAGCGCGGAGCTGACGGCAAAGAACAGAACATTCTCTTTCGATTCCCACTCCAGCGAACCGACGGCGCTGAAGTCGTCCTCCTCCGGCGTTGTATAGCGCTGGCCGACCGTCACAATTGCTTCCGGATCTGCGGCTGCATCGGAGGTTACTGCCGTAATCGGCAGGCGGTAAATCTTATAGTAGCTGTAATCTGTCTCGGCAAATGCATAGTAGAAATTGCCGCTGTCATCGCAGGCAAGCGTTCTGGCCTTGACCGGAAGCGTGCCGACAAGCGTCAGCTCACCGCTGTAGCGGTCGATGGTGTAGACCTTGCTGCCAGCATCCACGCCATAGAGCGTGTCGCTTGTCTTGTCATAGGCCATGTCAAGCAGCAGCGTATCCAGCGTGCGGACATAGCTTGCGTTCTCGGGGTCATTGGCGTCCAGCACATACAAATCGCCCGTGCTGGTGGAGGCAACAATTTTGCCGTCCACATAGGCCGCCGCATAGAAATCATCCGCGCTTGCGGCATACGGCGTCTTGACATAGGTTGTATCGCTGCCGCTCATGGTGTTCCAGATCTTGTTGCCGGTATAGTAGGCATCAAAGAGGAACATTGCCGGTTCGCCAGGCTGTTCGCCGATTTCCATTTCCACACGATAGGTGGATTCGTTCATCGCGTAGTCATATGCCTTGACGTAGAAAATGTTGCCGTTGGCACTGGACAGATTCAGCGTAAAGTCATTTGCCGTATTGGCCGCAGTCGTCTGATTTGCGCCGGCCTCTGCCAGTTTCACCGTACCGCTGCGGTCATACAGACGAACAGCCGCCACATACTGGTTGTCAAAAATATTGACGGTCATTTCGTTGTCAGCAACTGTAACATTGTTCACAACCGGCGCGGTGTTGTCGATCACGGCCGTAAACGTCTGCGTTGCGCCGCTGCCGAGCGAAGCCCAGTTCACGCTGCCGTCGTCCTGCACATAGTACTCCGGTGCCAGCGTCAGGTTCAACTCCAGCTGTTCGCCCTCTTTCATGCCAGCGGGCTTCCAGTCCAGCGGCAGATTGACGTACTCACTGGGGTTAAAATACTGCGAATAGAACGCGCCAAGGAAGTGGCCGAGCGTCTGCTCTGCAAGGACGGTATTCGTCGTCTTGTTGATGATCTGCAAACGGCTGTCTGCCACGTTGCGGATGGCGCAGAATTTCCAATAATAAATGCTGTCGCCGTTCTCGCTGTTGATGGCGTTGCGCTCGGGCAGATATTTGCTGTCGTTGACAACAGGGTTGCCGCCAAGCACGCTGCCGCGGCTATAGGGGCTGTTGTCGGATGCGTACTTGACGTACAGCACATTGTTATCGGTATAGGCGTTGCCCAGATACGGCATCCGGGTCTCTTCGCCACTTTGGTAGTGATAGTAGTCGCCAACCTCAAACATACTCGAAGCCGTCCATGAGCCGTAGAAGCCCAGCACCGGGATGGAGTGGCACGTGCCGCTCACGCCCTCGGCGCTTGTGCGCTCCTGCGCGAACACATAGCCCTCAAGATATGCACCAACCGAATAGTCGCGGTCAAGCGCCGCTTTTTGCTCCGCCGTCAGTGCAATGTTTACCGTGACGGTCGCGTGACCGTTTGCGGGAACAGTAACGCTGCTGCCGCTTGCCGCACTGCCATAGGTAACATTTGCCACCAGCGGTGCGGTTGCCTCATCAAGATAACGATCACCGCCGATGGTGGTCATTGCCTGTGTAAAGAAGCTTGCCGACAGGTCATAAGTCTGCTCCGTGCCGGACAGATCATACAGATCAAACGAGAAGCTGTATGTACCGTTCTTTGCCGCGTCCTCGCCAAGCTCAACCTTGACCTTGCCGTCGGAAGCGCCCTTGTTCGCAGAATCGGCCATCCAGACATAGGAATCTGCCGTGATGGCCGCGCCGATGTTCGCAACGCCCGCACCCTGCTTCAGAACCGACCAGTAATGCGTCGCGTCCTCTCGCGCCGGAGTAGCTGTGGACATCAGCAGGCTCTGCGCCAGATGGCGCACCGAGCGGTTCGTCTTGGACAGACCGGCCGCCTGATAATGCTGCGCAAACAGCGCTGACATACCGGCAATCTGCGGCGCAGCCATGGACGTACCGGACATATTCTCATAGCCCTTACCGCCCTGCTCCAGACCGTTGACCGAATAGATGTTGCCGCCAGGGGCGGTGATTTCGGGCTTCAGCTCCAGGCTGCCGGGAACACCCCAGCTGGCGAAGCTGCTCATGGTCATGTACTCGGCGGAGTCCGGAATGACAGCTGCATCTGCGCTGACTTTCATCCTACCCTTATAGTAGAGCACCTTGCTGGAATCGTTTTTGTCATAGACCGGCTCTGCCTTGTCGCGGAACACTCTTGCTGTGTCCTGCGTCACCAGAACGCACGGTGCTTCGTTCCAGTAACTGCTCAGATCCATGCTGATCGTACCGGGGACATTATTGTAAACAATCGTTGCGGCAACGCCATACTGCGCGGCGTTGCTTGCTTTCATGGAGAAGTCGAGCTCACCGCGAGAGCAGAACACAATCTTACCCTCCAGCAGGTCTTTGCCGCCGATGGCGTCATAATCTCCCGTGTTGCCCACGCCGTCGATCAGGATATACTCATACTCGCCAGCGATAGACTTCATCTGCTTCATGCCATGGCCGGCCTTTTCCCCGGTCGTTTCCATGTAGATGAACTTCTGGCCGTCAACCTCCAGATATTCGCCGGTGTTGCCGATGTTGTCAACCGACGTGACGGTAAATGCATTGGTGAACGAGCCGGGCGCGCCGACCACGTCCATGCTGACGTCATCGTCATACAGCAGCCCCGTGCCGCTGCTGGCATCGTAGCCATTGGAGCCGGCATAGGCATTTTCCGCCCAGTTGCCGGAGTTACCGGCAGAGATGGACACCACAGCGTCCTTGGACGCAAGGCTGTCCAGAATTGCCTGATAGACCGGAACCGGATCGGTATCCGCGTCCATATAGGCCGTGTACTTCGACGGGCCGGGATAGCTGGAGCCGAGCGAGAGGTTGATGCTGTCGGCACCCAGAACAATTGCGTCCTCGATGGCCGCCATATAGTCCGAATCGAACGCGCCGCCGTTCGAGCCGAACACCTTCATAACCAGCAGCTGTGCCTCCGGCGCAACGCCCTGTGTCTTGACGGTATCCAGCGCGGAAACATAGGTGGTTTCGTCGCCGTCTGTCTGCGGGACATATTTGTTTGCCGCCGCAATACCGGCAACGTGCGAGCCGTGTTCCGACTGCGTATCGTTGTCGTGCGTCACGTCGGTATTCTTATCTACATAGTTATATGCGAACGGAAGCTTGCTGCCATAGTAGAGGTCGTCGGCGCTCACGCCGTTCTGCGCAATGTTCAGCTGGCTGAGAACCGCCGTTACCTTGCTCTGGTCGAGCAGATCGAGGCTCTTGATGTAATTCTCATTGCCGTTCGCTTCCTGCTGTAGCGCATAGTCGAATGCGCCGTTGTCAAACGACTGGTGATCGGTATCGATGCCGGTATCGATCACGGCGATCCGCGTGCCCGCGCCGGTATAACCGGTTTCATATGCGACGTTCGTGCCGATCATACTGGAGGACGTGGCCATATTGGGCTGCGTCGCCAGCTTCTCCGCCGAGCGGTCGGGATAGTAGCGCTGCTCAACCACGACCGCCTCAACATCTGGCAGCGCGCGGATTGCGTCAATCTGGTCAGATTCGACATTTGCCGAGATGATGTTCGCGGCCAGCGTCAGATTCCACACCACGTCCAGCTTCTTGCCGCCGAGTACGTCTGCGGAGATTTCACGCGCCACCGCGTTCTGCGAAGCGCGCACCTGCTGCCGGTAATTGGCGGCAGCGTAGTTGGCGGTAAGGCCGTTCGTTGAATATTTATCCAGAACGGATCCACCTTTTACAACGATGGACACACGAACCGGTCCCTCCGCCGACTGTGTCTGGACGGTATCTTCCGCCGCTGCCTGACGCTCCGGATTCAGCTCCGTAGGAACGGTGTCGTTGCTGACCTTCTGAACCTTAACCTTGACATTTTTCGTGTCGTTTGCTGCAAGCGCCGGGATAACCGCCGCAGACAGGCACAAAACAATTGCCAGGATCAGGCACACAAGTCGCTTTGTCAGATGTGCTTTCACTGTCTTTCCTCCTGCTTTTCCGCCGCAAGCCCCATTCCGCCATTTCCTGTAATTCTTGAATATATATATATATATATTCATTTCTTGAAATTTCTCAAGGTTTTCGGAACTTTTTAAGCAAATTACGGCCAATTTAATTTTGATTATAATGATGCTTTACCGAATTAGCAAGTGAAAATATTGCATCAAGTTCGCGTGAAATTCTCTCTCACTTTTGGTGATTTTGTCAGAGCCTCCTACATGCCTTTCAAGCATTCGGGTACACAGGAATGCACACTTTTCCATACACTATGTAGCGGCACAATACGTTAGAATTATTTCTGGCTCATGATATTGTTTCCCTGCTGTTTTTTCTAAATTATTTAGAATTGCTTTTTCTATCATTCTGTGTTGAGCGCCTCAGTGACCTCCTGCGCGATGCGCTGCCGTTCCTCCTCGTTTTCCGCCCGCGCATATCGTTCCAGCGCGGCATCCCGCAGTTCTGCTGCCTGCCGGGACCACACCTCGAACTCGCTCTTGGTCATCAGACCGCTTCTGATGCGGGCGAAATATTTTTTGTAAGCCCGTTGGTGAACCTTCCAGACATCGTTGTTCTCTACTTTGCTGCGGAAACTGCTGCTCGCGCCGATCTCACGGCAGGTCTTGCCGTCCTGCCCCGGTGCAGGTTCTGTGCAATAGGCATAGGTCGCTCCCGGTTTCTGTAAAAACCAGCGCCCGCAGTTGGTGCAGCGTTTCGGTACAAAGCCCTTTTGCAGCCCCTTCATGAACTCCACATAGACAAAATCCAGCAGCCGGTCGAAGTACATCCTCTCGACGATCTCGGCTTTTTCCTTCTCGCCGCGGATGCGGTACTGCGTCTTCACCGGCGGCGCGTCTGTCTCAGGGTTTTCACCGAGACTGACGCCGCTGATAAAAGCTTCATATCCGCGCGAACAGATCATCGGTGCCAGAGGAATTTTCTTCTGGCCCTTTTTCTTTTCAAATACCGCGCCCGCAAAAACACCATCGAGGAACCACGCATACCGTTCCTGAATCAAACGAATATCGTCGATCTGCTGCTGCATGAACGCGGGCAAATCGTTATCTTCCTGCATCATGAGCGCTGCAAAAGCATCCTGTGCTTCTCCGACCGCAAACGCCTCGACCGGCATATCGCCGAAGACGCGAAAGTCCTCAAGATACAGCCGATAGAGCGGCAGCGAAGCAAGTCCCTTCTTCATGTCCATGTAAGCACGCAGGACATCATCACTTTTTTCTTGAACGGCTGTGTTCAACTGATCCAGCAATTCCTGAAACGGCGCGACATCAAGGTTCAAAACTTCTGTCAGCACCGCTCCATACGGCTGCGGCTCCGACCTGTCCTCCACCCAATAGTCCGGCATACTGTACTGCTGCCCCATAGATGTGGCAGGGTACAGCTTACGGGCCACTTCCTCAGAGCTAAGGTTCTTCACCGCATTCCACGAGAGGCCGTTTTCTTCAGCCTTGTGCAATGCCGTGATGACGGTGCTCCGGGCGCAGCCACAGCTCTCGGCGATGCGCGTTTTGTTGAGACCCAGACTATGAAGTCTGATAACACATTCACGACATTATCGATATTTGCTGTGGGTTCTGCAAAACGCGCCGCAGCTGAGCGAAACTGATGAAGCATGGGCTGAAAAGCTGCTTCCCGCAAATGCCCCGGAAGAATGCTATATGCCTCATAAATAAAAGACCGCCATCTCGCTGAACAGCAGCTCTCCTTGAGATGGCGGCCTTTTTATACGCGGGGAGGTTTGACGCTTACGTTTATGAGGACCATTACACGGTCGAGTTGAAATCTGGCCTGAGCGTAGACATAGATGCAGAATAATTGTATGGGAACAGCAAAGCCCTCCTGACCACCATGATTGATGGCTAGGAGGGCAAAATTGTGTTGATTGTGAAATGACTCGTTTCGCGCCTAGATTTTGAAACGATTGTATTTTGCTATTTCTTGAGTCAGTTGGTCGTAATGTACTTGCACATTTTTGGGAAAACATTTCTTTTTCTCAAATTTTTTTGCAACATTTCTAGCATTCTTCAAGTGGTTTTTATCGAGAGTGAGGGCAAATAAGCCTATTTCCGCAATTCCGTATATTAAAAGAGCATCATCATAATCAGAATCTTTAATAGAGAGCCGTTCGAAATTCTTTACTGCGTCATCTGCATAATGAGATGCTGGTTCAAGTGAATTACTAGATAGGAGGAACATGGCATATATCCAGAGAATTGATGGATATGTTCTTGTGTTTTTTATCTGAGCAAACGATGGGGAATTAATCATCATAAGGCAACTATCATAATTCGACTTAATTAAATGATTGTATTCATCTCCGATAATGTGATCCTGCCTCAATTCTTTTAAAATACGTGCTTGTTGATAGAATACATACGGATGGGCGCTATACATATGCTCTATATAATCGAATTCACGATTCATATTATCAATTTCATACGCAGCGTTTCCAGATGTAATATTTTTTTTGTACTCATACAAGGTAAATGCGTGACAGATTGCGAGATTTTCATTTTCCTCTGTACCACACCATTCCGATAAAACCTCAGACAGTTTTGGGTAATTCAGTTTGAATTCATCTACGCTCATTTTTTGCTCTTCGACCATGTGCATTGCCGAGAGTAGATTGGATTCCCATTTTGCTTTTGCCGCCGATGAGAGTGCCAAGCTTGTCATAATGAAGTGGTTAGCAAACTCATTTATTGAATAAGAATCTCCAGCTTTTTCAACCACAAGATATCGGGTCAGCAACTGCAAAATATCATCTATTTCATCGATGGAGCTATCCTTATGAGCCAGTGCTAAAACATCAGCAGATAGTGCCTCTGGTCGCAAAGAAAGACATATAAGAACACTTTTTATTGTTTCGCTAATTTGAGGGTAGATGCTATATAGTTCCTCTATTGTGTTTTGAAACATAAACTGACTGATAGAATTATCATCGGTGCTCTTTGGAAGCTGCTTTAATTCGTTTATAATTGCACGATATGAAGACTTTTTTGATGCCATTCTCTTTAGTGCAAGAACTAAAACTAAGGAATTACCGTATGAATACTTAGTCAATTCGTTTTTTTGTTCGTCAGTCAAATCAATAGAGATTTGGTTTTTTGTCAGGTATTCGTTAATAAAATCTAAACCAGCATCGCTTTGGAATCCGCGTAATGTTATCGTCTCATCTGCATGTTCTGGAATCCGAGTTGTAATGATAACCTGAATTGATGAAGGAAGTTCATAATTAATATAGTCGATAATTTTTGCGCGTTCTTCTCCATTAAGCGTTTCCACATTGTCGATAATGAGAATACCTAATTTCTGCCAATTATCATCAAAACCTTCTATAGAAAGATCCTTATAGAACTTGGCAAGAAGATCTTCACAACTAAAAAATTGTTTCTTGCGATTCCGAACGTATAAAGAACCAGACGTCTGATCGAATTCCATGAATTGCATTTTGGCTGAGTAGAACAGAATAAAAGCCGGACGTAATCCGTCATAACTGTCTTCCTGCATTACATTGAGCAACCGAGAGATGAACTCCGTGACAAGAGATGTTTTTCCGATACCACCATAGC
>OLQA01003859.1_pt1 | contig 10326 bp, 8 predicted proteins | sample 1673151 | NCBI WGS metagenome assembly OLQA01 (sample SAMEA3136760, study PRJEB25190) | human gut metagenome | biome: human gut; feature: human-associated habitat; material: faeces | place: Austria | collected 2013 | reverse complement strand
TTAGAAATTCTTATAGAAAATAATGTTAATATTAAAGTTAATAATATTAATAATAAAGAAATTATTAAAATATTATATGATAATAAGAAATTAGATTTAATTGGTAGTAATTCTGAAAATATTTGGTTATCTAATACTAGAGATGTTTTTAAAGATACTGTGGTAAAAGATCAAACAATTTTGGAATATATGCTAGATAATAATTATGATATTAAAATACCGTGTATATTTGAAGAGGATACTTTAAAAATACTATACCAAAAAAATAGACCAGATTTATTGGTAAAGGCAAGTGCTTCACTTTTAATGACTAGAATTAATGATAATTATACTTATTTAGATTATATTTTAGATTGTATTAATAAAGGAGACTTTGAATATAATATTGCTAATATTACTGCTCCTATTAAACCAGATATGAAGGCAGAATTTTATTTAGATATTGCTAGACACGATATGATTGGTTATGTTAAAAATAGCTTAAACTTAAATACACTGCTTAAAAAATATGATAATAAAACATTACTTGATTATTTTTTAGATAAGGATTCTGAACTTACTCTTAATAAAATATTAGATAAAAGTGATAAAATGAATTATTCAGTAATGATTATTTTAAAATCTAGAGGTATTAAAGATAATGATAGTATTTTAAATATTAATAAAGATAATGCTTCTTTTGTTAAGAATACTCCTGATACATATTATGGACCTCTTGATAATGATAGTGATTATTTAATTAAAGAATTAGAAAGATTATTTATTTCAGATGGTAAGAGTGATAAAGATTTAATTAATTTATTAATAACTGGTTATAGAAATGCTTTATTTATTAATTATGATATAACTATTAGAGAGATTGAAAAATTAATTGAAATAAAGAAAAATAATTTTGATAAATTTTATTATGTTAAAGATAAAAATAGTAGTTATTTTTCACCTAGTAAAGGCTGTATCTTTATAAATGATAGCTATATTTCTGTAGTTATCCATGAAACTGGTCATGCTCTTCATCATTATCTTACTGGGTCTGAAGTTCCAGATAACTATGATGAAATTGTTAAAAGAGCAGAAGAAAATAAGGAACTATTAACTAAAACTAGTAAATATTTTGAATCTTGTAATAAAATTATGAAAAATATTAAAAATTATTTCTTGAATCTTGCTAACGAGGTATTAACGGCACATTATTCTAAGCAAGAAAATATTATGGATATTCAAAGTATAGCGTCTAAAGATATTAGTGAATATCGAGATAAATTTAAAAGTTTAAAAATACCTGAAGAACAACTTGAACAAATTTTACAAGAGACATTTTCTGTAGAAGAATATATTAAACGAGAAGCTATTATAGTAGCAAGTGAATTAACTGACACTACTATCAGAAATAATTATGCAAGTATTGGAGCAACTAATGATATAATTGATGCTATATATAGAGGAAAAGTTTGTGATGGTGTTTTAAAATCTGCTGATGGTCAAAAAATTGCTTCCTTTGGTGGACATGGAATAAGATATTATTCACAAAAGAAGCATGGATTTGATGAAATGATAGCACAGTTTGCTGTATTGGTTAAATCTAAGGGCGCTGAAGAGAATCTTCAGGTACTTAGAAATATTGTTGGTGATGAAGTTTATAATATGATTAGTAACTTTTATTATACTAATATATTAGAAATGGATATAAATAAAAGTAAAAATCAAGGAGGAAGATAATGGATAATGAGTTATTTAAATTATATGTATTAGCAGAACTTAGATATAAAAAGCATTTTAATAATCTTAATGATGATGATTTGTTTCCTAGTGGTTGGTACGGTAATAAGAATTATCAAAAGAAAATAGAAATTATTTGTGAAGCAATTGAGACTAATACTTTGATTGTTAATACTAAATCTTATCTAGATATAATTGAAAAAAATATGTAGTAGGAGGCATTTTCCTACTACTTTTATGTAAACTAACCTGTAAAAACATTTACTAAAATATTCATCTATAGTATACTTATTATAGAAATAAATAAAGAAGGTGTATTTTATGACAGAAAGATTACAAAATATTATTAATGGAATAAATGATGGTAGTATAAAATTTGTTTTTGATTATAATTTAACTATGGAAGATCTTTTTACTCAGGATAATGATGGTACTTATTTTTTAGAATATCTACTTAGAAAAAGAATAATGATGCCATTAGAACTAAAAAAAGAATTAAAGACTAATGCATTAGCGGCTTATTTATATTGTAAGAATGGTAGTTCTCTATTTGGTTTTAATCTTAGTGAAAAAGATTTATTTACTGAATTTGATGGTAAAAAACTTATTGAGCATATTTTAGAAAAAAGACAAATAAATAAATCTATAATAGAAAGTATATATGAAAATTTAGAGATAATAGATTTACTTTGTAATTCAAATAATTATTTTTATTTAAATTATTTATCTCAAGATATCATTACTAAATTAATAACTAAAGATAATAATGGTATCTACCCTATTGAGAAGTATTTAAATAATAAAAGACTAATTGAAAAAATAATGCCCTCTGTTAATGATATAAATGTATTATTAGAAATTTGTAATAGAAATAATAATTATGATTTGATAAAGGCAGTTAAAGCAAGAATGCTTATAACTAATTATAAAGATGATAAAACAGTATTACTGTTTTTACTTAATGATAAAAAGGTTGTACCTGATTGTTTAATTAATATTCCTGAAGATATAATTTTTATTAAGTATTTGATTAAAAATAATCTTTATGATTATCTTAAGAAAGCAAGTGAAGATGTTCTTCTTATGGAAGTTGAATCTGGTAAAACATTACTTGAGTTTCTTATTGATAAAGGTTATGATCCAGAAATTAAATATATATTTAATAAAAAGACTATTAGCATATTATATCGAAAGCAAAAATTAAATTTAACAAAATTTGTTAGTGATGATGTACTTCTTGCTCCAGTAAAAGAATTATTTAGTGATGATTCATTAGGTGATGAAACGTTATTTGAATATATGATAAGAAATGGTTATAAGTTAAATGGTTCTCGGATTAGTAGTGAAAAGTTATTTAAAATCTGCTACTTAGAACAAAGGCCTGATTTATTAGAAGAAGCTAGTATCAGTGACCTACTAAAACCTATTGATGATACTTATACTTATTTTGATTATATTTTGGATTCTATTGCTAATAAGGGACTTAAAATTAGAGTGCCAAGTTGTCCATGGTCTTCGGATGTTAATGAACATATAAAATATTATACTACTATTGCTAAACATGATATGATGAAATATATTAGAGAAATAAAAGCAGAGAAGCTTTTAAAAAAGTATGGAGATAAAACACTTCTAGAATATTTACTAGATACTGATAGTAATCTTACTTTAAATAAAATTTTATCAGATGATTTAAAGGCTGATCCTGATATTGCTGTTATACTAAAAAATAGAGGGATAGTTCAAAAGAGTGTTAATGTTTCTAAAGAAGAAAATGAATATACGACTAAATATATTGAAAATATTAATAATCATCTTGGTATAGGACCATTACCTGAAGAGGGTGAAAGATTATTAAATGAACTTAAACTACTATTTTTAACTGATGGTAAAAGTGATAAAGATTTAATTACTGGTTTAACTGCAGGATATAGAAATGCTCTTATGAATAACTATGATATTAATATTATAGAAATTAAAAAACTAATTGAAATTAAAAAAGAAAATAAGGATATATTTTATTATATTAAAAATGCTACTGGCAGTTATTTTTCACCAAGTAATGGTTCTATCTTTTGTGAAAATGCTAATACTAATACATTATTACATGAGACAGGACATGCTCTTCACTTTTATATAGCAGATATGAAGACTCCTGATGAGTATCAGAAAATAGTTGAGGAAGCAAGAGAAAATCCTGAAGTACTTGCTAAGACTAAAGAATATGCTGCTAATTATAGAAAACTTATAAATAATATTACTTTATTAGTGAAACAGAGATATGATAGTTTCTTTAAGAGTTATTATAGTCCTGAAAAGGTAGAGGAAATTAAAAAGAATCTTACTAAATCAAAAGAAGATAAAAAGAAAGAATATAAGGAACTTCATATACCTGATGAACAACTGGATATGATTTTAAGTGATATGTATACGCAAGAAGAATATATTGATCATCAAAAAAGAATTTTTATTGAGGATAATGTTGATGCTATACTAAGAAATGAATTTGGTAGTTTGCTTACTATTGGTGATATTTTAGATGCTATATATGAAGGAAAGCTACATAGTAATACTCTAAAGGATAGTCATGGAGAAGCTATTTGCAGAACTGGAGGTCATGGACTAAACTACTATTACGCTACTCTTCATGGTTTTGATGAAATGATTGCTAATTTTGCCGCTATTTCAAAGGCAAATGATGCTAAAGAAAAACTTAAGATGCTTAAATCGATTGTTGGTGATGGAGTATATGATATGATAAGGAACTTCTATTACCAAAATATTTTAAAGATTAATTTAGAAGAAAATAAAGTATATGGAGGTAAGAGATGAATAATGATATGAATGATAAGTTATTTAAACTATATACATTAGCAGAACTTAAATATAAGAGGTATTTTGATAATGTTAATGATGATGAATTATTTCCTAGTGGATGGTATGGTAATAAGAATTATCAAAAGAAAATAGAAATTATTTGTGAAGCAATTAAAACTAATACTTTGATTGTTAATACTAAATCTTATCTAGATATAACAGAAGGGGTAAAGTAATTTACTTCTTTTTATCTTTGTTGTGATATCCATATTTATTACATTTTTCATTTGACAATCGGAGATATAGAACTGTAATTATTTTATTACGCGTATCCTTATACCACTTATGAAAAATATTATAGGAACTTTATGCTTCATACAAAAGGACTGGAGGAACTTGACATGAGGTAAAGCCTTGGTCTGGTACTGAAAATAAAAACTTGCTAAATCTTCGCTGCTATACATATCTTGCTAATTTTAATTTACAACGAAGGCTAACATTTCATTTTGAACTTTTTAAAGTGCTTACATAGCTGTGTATATCATAAAACTATAAGTTAAAGATTATACAGAAAATTAACAACAATCTATTATCTGCCATTAGTTTACAAATTATTGCACAAAAATAAACACTTGAGGTTTAATTATCTGATTGATAATTAAATCTGCTACATTTTCAATATCCACAAACTTTACCGACTTAGGCAAATCAACATTAAACGACTTCTTTACCTTAGCTACAAGTTCATCAGTATAGACGAGAGTAGCGTCAGTTATATTCTCTACTCCATCACAATAAATTGACTCACGGTTAGCTTTACGCATCTGGTCTATAGTCCATACAGACTCATCAAACTTGGCAGTAGCAGTTACTCCATCAATAATTATAGGATAACCACCAATTTCACCATTTACCCCAGGAGTATGTATTTTGACTTGTTTTTCCTCTCGAAGAGCAGTAAGCACAGAGAATATGATATCAAAATTACTGGAAGCATTCATCATATTGCGCTTCTGATCTACAGGCATTGCTATAGAACAGGATTTAAGAAGTTCTTCCTTATTAAAATCCATATCCTTGCCTTGAAACTTTATATCAAGCAAGATGTCCTGACCTTCTGCATGACCTTCCTTAGAAATGACAACATCATGAAAATGTGATACCGCAATAGTTACATCAATGTCATTAAAATTCTTTATACCATATTTCTCTGCAATATAGAATTTTATACGAGGCACAAGATGATTCAAATTACCACTACCAAAGTCAAAATAAGCCTTACCCGCAGACTTTAGCCAAGGAATAACAGCATCGGAATATGAAGTATTGATTGAGATTGCCTCACAGTTGGCCTTATCGTATGCCTCCATTATATTCTTTGCATATCGAATAGAAAGCGGAGTCCAAATGCCGTATGCACGAAGATTACTCCATGAGATGCTACCATACTTCAAACCAGAGTAAACTCGACTACTATTTACTATGAAGTCAGGCTTTTCTGCTTCAAGTACAGCTGCAATGCTGTTCACATCGTTAAGGTCGCAGTTATCAACCACCTTAATCTCGCTACGGCACTGATGACGAATGGTTGAAGCAGTACGAATAATATTTATATCCATCTGCATCTTTTCTGCATTACGTCCTACCACAACAAGACGAAGTTGTGAATCACCTAGTGATACAAGATAATCCAACAAGTAGCATCCAACGCTACCCAAACCAATAATCATAATAGTTATTGGCTGACTATTTTCAACCTTCCCTTTGAGAAGGGAAAGTTTTCTGTTCAGTATTTCCATTTTAATAAAGTAGAAAACGGGTTTGTAATAAATTTAGAATCAACAAATCGTAATAGAACTGTTGTAAGGACTAATATGCAAACACAGAGAAACAAGGCCTGGTAAAAATTAACTTGCAAATAGGTTGATAATATGTGTGCAAACATGCCTTGTATTACATAATATGCTAAAGTCTTTGATCCATAAGCACATATCGACTTGGGGAGGTTCACAAACATTAAAACAGCGAATGTAGTAATAATTGATCCAATATAAACCAATACTTTCAAAACAAGAAGCATTCCTATATTTTGATTGTACAAATTTGACATGTGCCACACATTGGCATTATTAAACTCTAATACATGTAGTATACGGCCACTATAGATGAGACAAAAAGCAAAACATACTAAAGAGGCTATAGCCAAAACAAGCTTTATGCATTTTGAAACATCAGGAATAATAGGCAGGCCTTATACTCTTCTCAAGAAACCCATCATAAAGAATGGTAGAAACATACACGACCGTTGGAACGATAACAGGTTACCAAATTGTTTCAACGGAAGCATGTATGCAAATACGGCCAACAAGCAACTGAATATCAATAACTGCCCCCCGCACCCATTATATTGTACGACAATTTTGCCAACTAGCTTATTGATAATCAACAGAAAAATAATATACCAAGTTATTAGGCTGATTAAATACCAGCCTGAGTTCTCCGGATTTAGTAAAGGGATGATACTTCCATAATAAAAACATTGAGGAATCATCACAACCAAAAATGTTTCCAAAAGCATAAAACCTTTACTAATCAGTTTTTCTTTATTCTTAACATTTGCATAATAACCACTGATAAAGACGAATAATGGCATATGAAAAATGTAGATTATAGAATAGAGCTTATTGGCAATAGGATTGCTTAAAGCAGGTTCTATTACATGACCGAATGTAACCAATACAATGAGCAACCATTTTATTCCATCTATTCTGTAATCTCTTTCTAATACAGCCATATTCATTTTTACATCAATTTTCTTACAATATCATAATCTGCAACAGTATTGCAGTTGAACCAGTCAGTGAAAGTCACTACATCATACTCTTCACTATTCATATCACTAAAGTAAGCCTGAATTATTTCAAGATTAGTACCTTGAAGTTGTTCTTTTGTAAGCGAATCAACAGTCTTCAAAAGCCTCTCAGATGAAGAAAATTTCCACATCTGACCACTGTTGAAGATTGCCTTGAATGGCTCTGATACAGTTAATGTCTGATGATTCGTATCATATAAATACCTTGGTTTGCCATCAACGTTAATGTGAGCCTTGTTGATCTCCACGCCGCGGATGATGTCGGCCACCAGGCGCATCTTGCGGGGAGAGGTCGGGCAATCACGCATAATGGCGATAGCCTTCTGCTTCTTTTCAGCCTTCATTTTTTCGGCTCTTATTGCTTTTCTTGCACCCATTTTCTACCTATTTTTTCTTGTTACCTGCGTGACCGCGGAAGTTGCGGGTGGGAGCAAACTCGCCGAGTTTGTGTCCTACCATGTTCTCTGTTACATACACCGGAATGAATTTGTTTCCGTTGTGGACAGCTACCGTCTGACCTACGAAGTCAGGCGAGATCATACTTGCTCGCGACCATGTCTTGATTACCGACTTTTTATTTCCTTCCGCCTGGGCGACGATCTTCGCTTCGAGCTTGGGGTCGATAAACGGTCCTTTTTTTAATGAACGGCTCATTATGTACTCTTATTTAATTATTTTTTCTTCTTGGAAATAATAAACTTCGAGGTCGTCTTCTTCGGGTTACGAGTCTTATAACCCTTGGCAAGCAGACCCTTGCGCGAACGCGGGTGACCACCCGACGCACGGCCTTCGCCACCACCCATCGGGTGATCCACCGGGTTCATGACGACACCGCGGTTGCGCGGACGGCGGCCGAGCCAACGCTCGCGTCCTGCCTTGCCCGAGCTTTCGAGGCTGTGGTCGACGTTCGACACGACACCCACCGTAGCGCGGCAAGTTACGAGTACCATACGAGTCTCACCTGAAGGCAATTTGATAACGGCGAACTTGCCTTCACGTGCCAAAAGCTGAGCATAGGAACCGGCCGAACGAGCCATCGCGGCGCCCTGACCGGGGTAGAGTTCGATGTTGTGAATCACCGTACCCAGCGGAATATCCGACAGGAACAGCGTGTTGCCCACTTCGGGAGCGGCGCCGGCGCCGGTCGAAACGACCTGACCGACCTGCAGGCCGTTCGGAGCAAGGATATAGCGCTTCTCGCCGTCGGCATAGGTAATCAAGGCGATACGGGCCGAACGGTTCGGGTCGTACTCGATGGTCTTGACCGTTCCGCTCATGTTGTCCTTATTTCGCTTGAAGTCGACGATACGGTACATTTTCTTGTGACCGCCTCCGATGTAGCGGACGGTCATCTTGCCGCTGTTGTTGCGGCCGCCCGTGCTTTTCAGAGGGGTAAGCAGCGACTTCTCAGGTGTAGACGAAGTAATATCGTCGAAGGTGCCGATCACTTTGTGACGGGTACCCGGGGTCATGGGTTTGAACTTCTTTACTGCCATCGCTTTTAGATATTACTGTAAAAATCAATCTTATCTCCGTCCTTCAGGGTGACGATCGCCTTCTTGTAGTTGTCGGCACGTCCGACCAAGAGCCCGTGCTTGGTGTAGCGGCTCTTGAGTTTCCCCATGTAGTTGATGGTGTTCACGTCCATGACCACCACGTTGTACATTGCCTCGACGGCGCTTTTAATCTGCAGCTTGTTCGCCCTCGGATCGACGATGAAACCGTAACGGTTCAGCTTTTCGCCCTGAGCCGTCATTTTCTCGGTTAAAATTGGCTTAATTAATATGTCCATTGCTGTAATGCTAATTTTTATGTCCGGTTCCGGCGCTCCCCCGGCCCTCGCGGCTTTCAGGGAGTCGGATATCCCGGCAGAAATCGCTACTGTCCAAACATTTGGTTGATTACGTTGACCGAGCCCTCCGACAACACGAGCTTGCCCGCGTTCATCACGTCGTAGGTGTTCAGGTTCGAGGCGAGCACGACCTTCACGTTCTGAAGGTTGCGGGCAGACAGAGCCACGTTCGGGTTCGTCTCGGGAAGCACCAGCAGAATCTTCTGGCCTTCGAGGCTCAGGTTTTTGGTGACGGCCAAGAACTCTTTGGTTTTCGGAGCTTCCATCGAGAAGTCCTCCACCACCTTCACGGCGTCTTCCTTCGCCTTGTAGGTCAGCGCGCTCTTGCGGGCCAGTTGCTTGAGCTTCTTGTTCAGCTTGAAGCTGTAGTCGCGGGGCACGGGACCGAACACGCGGCCGCCGCCCGGGAACAGCGGGGAGAGGATGCTGCCCGCACGGGCCCCGCCGGTACCCTTCTGCTTCTTCAGCTTGCGGGTCGAACCGGCCACCTCGTTACGCTGCTTCGACTTGTGCGTGCCCTGACGACGATTGGCCAGATACTGCTTCACATCGAGGTAGATCGCGTGGTTGTTGGGCTCGATACCGAAAATCTCGTCTTTCAGAACGGCCTTCTTGCCGGTCTCTTGGCCTGAAATATTGTAAATCGCTATTTCCATGGTTAGTCTTCGATGATTAAGTATGAACCTTTGGCGCCCGGAATCGAACCTTTCACCAGAATCAGGTTGTTCTCGGGAATAATTTTCAAAACTTTCAGGTTCAAAACTTTCACCTGCTCACCGCCCATACGGCCCGGCAGACGTTTGCCCGGGAATACGCGCGAAGGATAGGACGATGCACCGAGCGAACCCGGCTTGCGCTGACGGTTGTGCTGACCGTGAGTCTGACCGCCCACGCCGCCGAAACCGTGACGCTTCACAACGCCCTGGAAGCCTTTACCCTTGGAGATCCCCGTCACATCGACCCAGTCCTCTTCCGAGAACATATCGACGGTCAGCGTATCGCCCAGGTTCACTTCAGGCATATCCTTAAACTCAGCCATCTTGCGTTTAGGGGTAGTGCCGGCTTTCTT
>OLQA01003858.1_pt1 | contig 10328 bp, 7 predicted proteins | sample 1673151 | NCBI WGS metagenome assembly OLQA01 (sample SAMEA3136760, study PRJEB25190) | human gut metagenome | biome: human gut; feature: human-associated habitat; material: faeces | place: Austria | collected 2013 | reverse complement strand
CATCCGTGGGCTGAATCTGAATCTACAGTACAAAAACCATGAATTGTTCTGTACATCCGGAATTTCCTCAGACGGCTTTCTTCTGGACAAATCACCGGAATTTATCTGGGATTCCTTTATTACTGATTATTTCAGATCCCGCCAGATAAATTTTGACAGGCTTTAAATTGTGAATCGCCTATCGGGGGATTTTGTGCTTCTTCCTCTTCATACTCTGTCTGCACCAGATAATATGCCAGCATATCTACGAACTCACTGTTCGTCGGTCTGTATCTCAGTGGATAACCGGCTATCCGATCCATTGTTTCCTTATTTGCTGTCCAGCAGACGTTGATCACTGTGCGAATATCATGTTCTATATTGACCGGTGTTGATTTGAACTTCTTAGCCAGATGTGGATAAATATCTTTTGTAATCTTAATCGGATAATCCTGAAGCTCCATAGACATCATCACTGCTTCTGCCACATAATAATAGCCTTTATATTTTGAAGTCATACCCAGCTGTCTGATCAGTCTATATACTTTTCTCATGTGCTCTCCCTCCGCCTTTTCCTGTTTTGTCATTATTATACGACAATTTTTTCTTATTTTTCTTTTACATACCAAACTCGTGGTTCTTCGAAAAAAAACGACATTTTAAGAGTCACACTATTCATGTTATAACTACAAAATCATAGGTTCGCCATACAATTTCAGCATATAGAATTTATTGTTTTTTGTCAATAAAATATAAAAAAATCCCGAACTTTTTCCACATAAAAGAAAATATTCGGGATTCTTTTTATATTGTCTTTAAATTTTTGCTTTTATTTTGTAAGAAGCATCAGAATTTCATTGCTTCTCTGTACAAATTTGGTCATTTCATCTGGCGATAACTGTTTATGACTCAACATTGCAAGATCATATAACTGCTGGCAGATTACTGCTGCATGTTCAGACTCCTGATTTTCCGCAAGGTATTTTACCAGCGGATGACTCACATTCAGCACCAAAGTTTCCTGACCGCCAAACATTCCAGGATCCATTCCGTACATATTGTACATCTTCATCATATCCTGCATACGACGACTTTCCTCCGAAAGTGTCATCATTGCTGCAACAGATTCATTCTTCAGATTCTCTGCCTTAACTTCCAGTTTCTCCATATTCAAATTCTTACGGAATAATTCTGTCAGAGTTTTTGCAGTATTTTCATCTGCTGCACCTTCACCCTTCAGTTCTTCTGTCACATCTGCATCAATTCTCTTGAACTGAATTGTCTGATCTTTCTGTTCCAGGTGAGAGATAAAAGTTGTATCAATATTGTGAGAAAGAATAACTGCATTTTTTCCTGCTTCTCTGAACATATTGATGTACTGGCTCTGCTGTACCGGATCTGTCACATAGAAAATTGTGGTTTTCTCCGGTTCTTTGTTTTTAGCCTCATCTTTATTTTCAGAGTTCTCTTTTTTCTCTGTATCTTCTGCCTTCTCTGCTGCATCTTCTTTCTTATTCTGCTCTATACAGTCTTTCAATGTCAGATATTTGCCATCAATATCTTTAAAAAGAATATAGTCATGAAGTTTTTCTGCAAATTTGCTGTCCTTGATGCAGCCAAATTTAATAAATGGACTGATATCATCCCAGTATTTCTCGTATGATTCACGGTCTGTCTTGCACATTCCTGTCAGTTTATCCGCAACTTTCTTGGAGATATACTCTGAGATCTTCTGTACAAATCCGTCGTTCTGCAGTGCACTTCTGGATACATTCAGCGGCAGATCCGGACAATCGATCACGCCTTTGAGAAGCAGCAGGAATTCCGGAATAACTTCTTTAATATTATCTGCGATAAATACCTGGTTATTGTATAATTTAATCGTTCCTTCAATAGAATCATATTCTGTATTAATCTTCGGGAAATATAAAATACCTTTCAGGTTAAACGGATAATCCATGTTCAGGTGGATCCAGAACAATGGCTCTTTGTAATCCATAAATACCTTACGGTAGAATTCTTTATAATCCTCATCAGAGCATTCATTCGGATGTTTCATCCACAACGGATTCGGATCACTTAAAGATACCGGACGTTTGTTGATCTTTACACGTTCACGTGCAGGAGAAACCTCTACAACTTCTTTTTCACCCTTATCATTTTCTTTTTCTTCTGTCTTTGCATCTTCATGAATATGCTCAACAACAACATCGTCATCCCTCAGATCAGCTTCGTCAATTGTCTCATATTCCTGCTCTGCATTTGCATTAGACAGATAAATATTTACCGGCATGAAAGAACAATATTTCTCAATGACTTCACGCATACGATATTCATTACAAAACTCCAGGCTTTCATCATTCAGAAACAGCGTAATCTCTGTACCAACTGTTGTTCTGTCCCCATCCTGCATATCATATTCTGTACCACCATCGCATGTCCAGTGTACTGCTGTTGCACCTTCTTTAAAAGAAAGAGTATCAATATGCACTTCATCTGCTACCATAAATGCAGAATAGAATCCCAGACCGAAATGACCGATCATCTGGTCATCCGTTGTTTTATCTTTATACTTCTCCAGAAATTCTGTTGCACCGGAAAATGCGATCTGTGTAATATATTCCTCTACTTCATCAGCAGTCATACCAATACCATTATCGATAAATTTCAAAGTCTTTGCTTCAGAATCTACAACGACCTGCACTGCCGGTTTATAATCATCCGGGAAAGCATATTCTCCCATCACTTCAAGTTTCTTTAATTTTGTAATGGCATCGCAACCATTGGATACCAGTTCTCGAACAAAAATATCATGGTCAGAATACAGCCATTTCTTTATGATAGGAAAAATGTTTTCACTGTTAATTGATAAATTTCCGTGCTTTTCAGCCATATTATCCACACTCCTTAGATTCTTTTTTTTTCGTTTTTCTATATACTAATCCCCTTTTTTCCAAAAGTCAAGAAAAAATTAGCACTCATTTTAAATGAGTGCTAACAAAACTTTTATCGTTTTTCATTTCTTTTTTATTTTTTGTTTTTCTTTTTGTAAAATACCACTCCGCCAATCGCACCTGCCGCAATGATCAGGATACATACAAATGGAAGGATTGGTGTATTATCACCTGTTTTTACGGAACTCTTTCTGTTCGCTGCAGGTGTAAGATTTGTTCCAGGAGCAGTCACTTTGGCTTTTGCGATGCTGAAAGATACCTGTCTGGTATCCGTTGTTCCTGTTGCTTTCCAGCTGCTTCCATCATACTGCTGCTGTGCAAAAGCAACTTTCAGCGTATAATCCCCACTCTGTGCCAGTCCAAAAGACGCAGTATATGGTGCGGCGTTCCAGACATTTGTATTAATGACTGTCCAGCTCTGCGGAACATAACGGGTGTCTCCTTTTTTCGGAGAATTATTATCCATTCCAGCACCAACTGCTGTAAAGGAAATCTTTGTCTGTGTAGTATAAACTCCATTTACATCAATGCCTGTAATCTTATTATTCTCTGCAGATGCAACTTTTGCACTGTATGCATTTACGCTGACTTCCACAGAAGTAGCAAGACTGATCTTATTATCATTATCCACTCCGGAAGGTAACGTCACGGTACCGGATACGGTAAATTTCTGAGCATCTGTACTGGACTGCTTATAAGAAGTTTCTTTCACATTCCATGAAACTGCTGCTTTCATACTTCCTTCTGTTGTTTCAACCACTACAGTAGATGGAAGTTTCAGAGAGGCTGCATCCTTCTTCGTCCCATTTGCAAGTCCGGTAACTGCTGCCGGCTGCTGAATCTTCGTAAGAACTGCATTTCCCTTCACAACCTGGAAGTTCACTATTACTGACTTATCTGATGAAACCTTAATGGTTTCTGAATATGCTCCTACATCCAGACCCGCCTTAGGCTGTACTGTATAAACAGCTGTTGCCCCCGGTGCCAGTTGTGCAGGATTAACAGAAACCGTAAAATTTGTCAGTGCCGGCTGTTCCAGTGTTTCTGTCACATTTCCATTGTTCGTGACCATGAACTCACGTGGTGCGATCTCACCATATCCCTTCTTTGCTGTTGCAAAATCGAGCGTTGGTTCAGATACATCCAGAGAAGGATCTGATGGATTTACTGTGACTGTCGCAGTGATCGGAATGCTCTTTCCATTTGTAGTATCTGTAATCGTAAATGTTTCTGTATAAGGAGTCGCATTCTCTGTAAGATTGATCTTTGGCTGAATTGTAAATATAGCCTTATCTCCGCTCTTAACAGTCTGTGCCTGCCAGGTAATATCAAAATACTGTCCCTGGGCTGCGCCTGTACTGCTGACTGCATCAGACAGAATAGCATCTGCATTTCCTTCATTTGTCAGTGTGATCGTCTGAGGCGCCGGAAGTTCTGTATATCCATCTACCAATGTTCCAAAGTCAGGACCATCTTTAGGATCGCGTGTAACATTGCTCGGAGCAGGTATCGTAACATTCACAGGAACTATGATCTTATTATCGCTGTTATTCTTATCCGCGAACAAAATATTATCCGGATAAGGAGTATCTGTTGCCAGATTTTCTGCCGGTGTAACTGTAAATGTCGCACTTTCACCAGCCGGAATCTCCTGTTCGGAAGGATCTATTGTCACTGCAGGCGCCGCACCTGTTGAAGAAGCAGCTACTGTCACTGCCTGTACGGAATTATTTTTTACAGTGATCTGCTGGCTTTCTGTAGATTTAAATGTCAACCCGGACTCTGCAACAGTATCATCTACTGCCAGTGTAACTTCTGTTGTGGTACTTCCATTATTTCCGCCATCTGAAGTGTTCGCATCATTCGAAGGATCTGTTGTACTGTCCGCCGGAGTTTCATCACCTTTATTCTGATCATCTGCTGTCGGATCTGATGTATTTCCTGTATCTGTTTTCTGATCATCCTGTCCGTTGCCGTTCTGTGCATCATCCTTTGCTGCCTCAACTGTCATCTTTGCTTCAAACGAAACTTCTACACCTTCTTCACTGGTATATGTGATCGTATCATCATACTCTCCTGCTGCTATCCCGGCACGCGGTACGATCCACAGCTGCTGACTGCTATTCTGTTCCATTGGATCTGAAATATCCTGAACCATAAAATGTTCCGGACTGATATCTGTAAAATTCAACGTAGTATTGCCGGTATTCGTTACCGTTACATACTGTGCCTGTATACTGTCTTCCTGACCGGAAATCACAGTTCCAAAATCTACAACTTCAGAATTTCCGTCTCCAATGACGATACTTGCATCTGCTGTTGGAGTTTCCGTTTTTCCCGTATCGTTGTTTTCCTGAGAGTCCGCAGTATCTGCTGCATCATTTGTCTGTCCATATGTGCCGTCTTCTGTTGCTTCCGGAATACCATCCACAGATTCAGAACCTGCACTTTCACTCTGCTGCTTCTCTTCATCTGTTGTAGCAGCGGGAATGCCTTCTATATTCTCAGTTCCTGCCTGTGTAGAATCCTCCTGATAGGTTGTGTCTGTATCCTCGGACACACCAGTCTGTGTTGTTTCTTCTGTATCAGCAGAAGCATCTGTATTCTGAGACTGTTCATTTTCTGTTTCTTGTGCAGCCTGCTGTTCAGCAGTATCTGCAGCGGCAGCCTTTTCTTCTGCTGCTTTTGCCTCCTGGTCAGCAGCAGTCTGCGCATCTATTACTGTATCTGATACAACTTTCAGACTTCCGGTATAACCATTTTCTTCTTTGCCGGTGACCGTCAGGACAATTTTGGAACCAATATCATCCTGTGTTACTGTATAAGTCTTGTCTTTTCCGAGTTCTTTCAGTTCAGGCTTCTCCCCTGCTTTCTCTGTTTCCTCATCCTCAACTGTTTTTCTCTCCCAGAGATAGGCAACATCATCCTCCGTCACTCCCTCTGGCTTTACTTCTTTAAATTCCGCACTCAATGTTCTGCCTTCTGCTGCAGTTCCCTGAATCTTCAATTTACCATCCAGTGCTGGAATTTCTGCTGCAAACACTGTTGCAGGAATCATCGACAATGCCAGAAGCACCGACATAATGACTGCAAGAATTCTCTCTTTCCGCATGATTCATCCTCCTTTTAGATTTGTTCTGTCCTGATTTATTTCTTATAGAATTCGACTTTAACTTTTCTTTAATTCTTTGTCGGTATCTATACCCCGTCTCCTGTAAAAAATTATAACACAGGTTTTTTATCGAATGTAATTTGTATTTTACAGAACTGTTACATTACCACATTGTTCCTCTACACAAAAATATCCCCGGTCATATTACTTATCGACCAGGGATATACGTCTTTTTTATGAATTTTCTTATCCTTCCACGATCAGATAACCACCGGATGGAAGTGTAAAAACTTCACATGCCTCTTCCAGTTCCTCATCAGACATTCCACTGACATCTGCTCCTGCTTCATCCAGATACTTTCTGACTTCTTTGATATTTTTTACTTCAACAGCCATGCAGTCTTCCAGAAATTCCTCCGCTTCTTCCACAGTCTCAGCTACCGGTTCATCATAAAGTCTGCCTTGTTCTTTCAAAAAAACCTCAATACTCTCTTCTGTATACATTATTTCAATACCTCCTCAATGTTTCCTTTCGCCGTAATCAGCTTTTTTAGTATTGTCTCAACTCTCTCCGTTTCATATGCCGCTGCCTGTTTTACTCCATCTTTGGCATGTGCCATTGCGAAACTGTACGGAACAGATTTCAGCATGGCAATATCATTGTATTCATCACCAAACACGATACATTCTTCCGGTCTGATTCCCAGAATCTCCTGATATTTTTCAACGCCTTTTGCCTTATTGGTATCAAAAGGAATAAAATCCACCCATGCTGTTCCGGAAGTCACAACTGTACATTTGTCCCCAAAGCGTTCATTCCAGTAATGAATCGTATCGTCCTGCAGTCCGCCTCTTTCATATACTGCCAATTTCATACACGGTTCCGTGATTTCTTCAAAGCTATTGATTTCTTTGCAGACATTTCCAACGACATTGATCATCAGATCTCTGAAATGTTCTGTTTTCGGTCTGATATAGTAAAAATCTTTCGTGGAACAGGTAAATTCTGATCCTTCTTTGTCATAAATACTTTCTGCGATTTCACGGACCAGCTCCTGTTCAAAACTGTCCTGATAAAGAACTTTTTCATTATACACAGCAAGACCGCCATTTTCGCTGATAAACGCCATATCATCCACTACTGGCCGGAACATTTTTTTCATATTTGCATACTGACGTCCACTTGCAGCCACAAACAGTATTCCCATTTTTTTTAACTGTCTGATCAGTGGGAAAATTTCTTCCGGAAGGCTCTGCGCCCCCTTAAAAAGTAAAGTTCCGTCCAGATCACTTGCAACAAGTTTAATCATTTTTCCATTCCTCGCATATATATAATAAATCCTGTGGTTTCTCAGCCACTTTTTCCGCACCATTACTCTCCAGTTCCTCACGGTCACGAAATCCCCAGAGTACTCCTACCGTATGCATTTTTGCAGCAGTTCCTGTTTCCATATCTGTTTTGGTGTCACCTACATACATACACTCTGATGGAGATACGCCAAATTCTGACGCCGCTTTCAAAGGACCATCCGGAGCTGGTTTTCTTCGTATTGAATCACTCTGTCCGATCACAAAGTCAAAATACCCATCAAACATCTTCTCTATTACTTTCACAGCTGCCACATGTGGTTTGTTCGAGCAGACTGCCAGCCTCATTCCACGTTTTTTCAGCTCCTTCAGCATTTCTTTAATGCCTTCATATGGTACAACTTTGTATAATGGATCTTCATCAAATTTTTTTCTGTAAATCCTGCGAACTTCTTCATAATGTGTCAGTTCCGGATCACCGGCATCTTTCAGACAGCGGCGAATGAGCATATCCGCCCCTTCCCCACTGTAATATTTAAAATTTTCCACCGGCTGTGGTTTGAGATTCATACTCTTTAAAATCTCATTTGCCACATAAGCCATTGACTCCAGTGTATTTGCCAAAGTACCATCCAGATCAAAAATACAAGCCTTTATCATTTGTTTATCCTCTTAATTCAATCCCATGTTTCTTCATTTCATAAAAAAGTCTGCCAACCGGCAATCCCACTACGTTCGTATACTCTCCCCGGATTTCTTTCACATAAATGCCAAATCCGCCCTGAATACCATAGCTTCCGGCTTTGTCCATTGGTTCACCACTCGCAATATAAGTTCTGATTTCTTCATCGGAGACCGGGTAGAAAGAAACATCTGTACTCTCAGAAAATGAGATATTCTCCCATTTTCCATTTTTCTTTATCAAAACTGTTACCCCTGTATATACCTGATGTATATTTCCCTGAAGCATTTTAAGTGTCTTAAATGCATCGGACTCATCGACCGGTTTTCCGAGGATTTCATTATTATAAGAAACAATTGTGTCTGCTCCGATCACAACCGTCCCCTCTTCCATATCAAAATTCAGTGCAACTGCAGTTGCTTTCTGTTCCGACAACTCTCGAACGATTTCTTCTGGTTTATCCGAAGTAATCTTTTCCTCTCCGTCAGCTGCGCATACCTGAAAAATAACACCGGCTGCCGCCAGAAGCTCTCTGCGTCTTGGTGAAGCAGAAGCAAGTATGATTTTTCTCATATAATATCCCTTTTCTACTGTTTTCTGTTTGTGTAAATCAAAGCATTTACTTCTGTAACAGTATACCCTGTCACCTAACATCGTGCAACCGTGAAAATGTAAAAAAAGTCGGCACCAATTCCCATATCTGCAAGGAATATATGCCAACTTTCATTTTTGCAAAAAAATAAAGCTGCTGACGGGAATCGAACCCGTGACCTCCGCCTTACCAAGGCGACGCTCTACCGACTGAGCCACAGCAGCATTTCCATAAGCGAACATTTCTGTCGCTCACAGTTGATAATATTAACAGAAAAAGCATACCCTGTCAACAGGCAATTTGATTTTTTTGCCTTTGTGTTTTTTTACATTTATTTCTCGATATTTTTCTCTTGAAATCTTTTAAATCCAGCGTTTTTATGATATGATTAACCTTTAAAGAAACATTCAGGAGGGAAAGAGATGGAAAACGAAACCGTTTCTAAAAATTTTATTGAAAACATCATTGATAAAGACCTTGCAGAAGGTGTTTATGATACCGTACACACCCGCTTCCCACCGGAGCCTAATGGATACCTCCATATCGGACATGCCAAATCCATTCTTTTGAATTACGGACTTGCCCAGGAATACAACGGCAAGTTTAATATGCGTTTTGATGATACCAACCCTACAAAAGAAAAAAGTGAATTTGTAGAATCTATTAAAGCTGATATCAAATGGCTTGGTGCTGACTGGGAGGACAGACTTTTCTTTGCTTCTGATTACTTCGGACAGATGTATGAAGCAGCCATCAAACTGATCAAAAAAGGAAAAGCTTATGTCTGTGACCTGACTGCCGATGAGATTCGCCAGTACCGTGGAACTCTGACAGAACCTGGAAAAGAGAGTCCGTACCGTAACCGTTCTGTTGAAGAAAATCTCCAGCTTTTTGAAGAAATGAAAGAAGGCAAATATGCCGATGGAGAAAAAGTTCTTCGTGCCAAGATTGATATGGCATCTCCAAACATGAACATGCGTGATCCTGTTATCTATCGTGTTGCTCATATGACGCACCACAGAACCGGCGACACCTGGTGCATTTATCCAATGTATGACTTTGCTCATCCGATTGAGGATGCTATCGAGGGAATCACACATTCCATCTGTACACTGGAATTTGAAGACCATCGTCCGCTTTATGACTGGGTCGTTCGTGAGCTGGAATACCCACATCCGCCGAAACAGATTGAATTTGCGAAACTGTATCTGACCAACGTCGTAACAGGTAAACGTTATATTAAGAAACTGGTTGAAGACGGAATCGTAGACGGATGGGATGATCCACGTCTTGTTTCCATCGCAGCTCTTCGCAGAAGAGGCTTTACACCGGAATCCATCAAAATGTTCGTAGATCTCTGCGGTGTCTCCAAAGCAAACAGCTCCGTAGACTATGCAATGCTTGAGTACTGTATCCGTGAAGACCTGAAATTAAAACGCCCTCGTATGATGGCAGTTATGGATCCAATCAAGCTCGTGATCGACAACTATCCGGAAGGACAGGTTGAATATCTCGATGCTCCGAATAACATGGAAAACGAAGCACTTGGAACCCGTAAGATTCCATTCAGCGGTGAATTATATATTGAACGCGATGACTTCATGATCGATCCACCACGTAAATATAAGAGACTTTTCGTTGGTACAGAAGTACGTCTGATGAATGCTTATTTTGTAACCTGTACAGGATATGAAGCAGATG
>OLQA01003854.1_pt1 | contig 10332 bp, 10 predicted proteins | sample 1673151 | NCBI WGS metagenome assembly OLQA01 (sample SAMEA3136760, study PRJEB25190) | human gut metagenome | biome: human gut; feature: human-associated habitat; material: faeces | place: Austria | collected 2013 | reverse complement strand
ACCAGCGACCCCTGCGTCCCGAACGCAGTGCTCTACCAAACTGAGCCACAACCCGATAGCCAAGCTATAGTAACAAAAGATTGAGACAAATGCTAGCAATCAATGAGATTCGATCCAGACTTTTCCATCTGAGTTGCACATGACCACCATCCGCATTCGCGTAAAGCCGCGTTCGCAAGGCTCTGAGCAGCCTCTTTGCTCTCGCACAGGGCAAAGCAGCAAGAACCCGAACCCGAAACTTCAGCCACACGCACGCCTGGCTGTTCACGCATCCACGCCAGCACATCCACGATCTCGGGCGCAATAGACATCGCGGCAGGCGCCAGGTTATTGGCAAGTGCATCGACCACGCCTTGCTCGTCGCAAGCGCGCAGGGCCTCAAGCATGGGCTCGATAGGAGCTACAGGCTGCGGATTTGCGTCAAAGACACGGTAGGCTTCCTGCGCCGTAACGCCCTTTGAAGAAGCGCGGACAAGCGCCACAGGCACGCCCTCGAGCGCGTCGAAGGTCTCCTCCATCACGTCGCCCGCGCCACTGAGGTATGCAGGCGATTCGTAGAGGAAAAACGGCACATCGGCACCGATGCTGCGCGCAACGGCAGCCACGCGCTCATCATGAATGTCGATATCCCATGCTGCGCACAAGCCACGCAGAGCTGCGGCAGCGTCGGTAGAGGGACCGCCCAGGCCGGCACGGATGGGAATGCGCTTTTCGATATGGATATCGAACAAGGGCTCTCGGCCATACGCACGGCCGAGTTCGACGGCGGCGCGCCAAGCGCTGTTTTGCTCCATGGGAAAATCCGCCGCGGGATCCATGGTGACCGAGAGCTCCTTTGCAGGTGTAATCGTCACCGTATCGCCCAGGCCGACAGCCGCCATGACCGAATCGACGCGATGGTAACCGCGCTCATCTTTCGTTGCGTACACGCCCAAGTACAGATTGACCTTTGCGAGCGCAGACACGGTGAACGAAAGAGAAGGCATAACTAGTGCTCCTCGAGCTGATTGCCCAGCGGGGTAAACAGGTGCTCGCCCGACTCGGGATCGAACAGCTCGACGGTGCCCGTGAGAACATCGACATACTGGTACGACTGACGCGACTTACGGCCGCGGCGCTCGTCCACTTCGACGATGAACACGGCGGGATGTACCGTCTTGATGGTACCCATGCGCTCGACAACGCGCGTGCGGCCCATGTTGGCGCGCACCTTAACGCGCTGGCCGATCATGCTCGTCAGCTTCTCGTGGATATCCTCGACGTGATTGACTTCCAGCTCTTCCATTAGGCCTCCTGAAGGCAAGCGCAAATGCGGCAGACTTGCCCCAATTTATCTACAAACGTACAAATTGTAGCAGGCTCAGATGGAGATTGCACATCTTGTGGAGATGCTGCGAAGATGGATGCAAATTGACAGCAAGTATGACCCTGGAGACCGAGGTGCCTTCTACAGCTCGTCGGTGTCGAGCACGATGGTGAACGGGCCGTCGTTTACAAGCGAAACGCTCATGTCGGCGCCAAAGCTGCCCGTCTGAACATCACCCATATCCGCACGGACCAGCTCACAAAAATACTCATAGAGCTCGTTAGCCAGACCGGGGGCGCCCGCCGCGGTAAACGAGGGCCTGCGCCCGTGGCGGCAATCGGCATACAGCGTGAACTGCGACACCACGAGCACCTCGCCCAACACGTCTGCAAGTGAGCGGTTGGTTTTCCCCGCGTCATCCGGCATGATACGCAGGTCACGAATCTTGGCCCAAAGCTTTTGCGCCGTTTCGCATGTGTCGCCCTCGCCTACGCCCAGAAGGATGAGATATCCCTGGCCAATGCTGCCGATGGTCTTTTCTTCATCAACAACCGACGCGTTCGCTACGCGCTGGACGACGGCCCTCACGCCTCGTCCCCCGCAATCTGAGACGACAGGTCCTGCAGCGCATGAAAACGGTGGCTGATAGCGTTTTTCTCCGCCGGTGTGAGCTCGGCCATGGTCTTGCCCGGCGTATCAACAGGCAAGAACAGCGGATCGTAGCCAAAGCCATTCTCGCCACGGCCCTCGAACCCAATTGCGCCCTCGCAGGCGCCCGTGCCCGTGAGCACCATGCCCGAGGCATCCACAAGTGCCACCACGCTCATGAAACGAGCGGTGCGCTTGGCCTCGGGCACCTCGGCCAGGTTCTTAAGCAGCTTTGCATTGTTTGCAGCGTCATCGCCATGCACGCCCGCATAGCGCGCGGAATAGACACCAGGCTCGCCATCGAGGGCGTCGACCACAAGGCCAGAATCGTCTGCGATAGCAGACATGCCCGTTTGCTCCACGGCGGCCTCGGCCTTGATAAGAGCGTTCTCCAAGAAGGTGGTGCCCGTCTCCTCGGGGTCATCGAAATCGCCCAACTGGCCCAGCGCGACAAACGTCACATCGGGCAGCACGCGCGAAAGAATGTCCTCGATCTCCACGAGCTTGTGGGCATTACCCGTGGCAACCACAATGGTGCGCGCGGGATCGAGCGTATCGATATCGATTTTATTGAGAGCCATGGTCGCCCATTCCTTATCGTTTAGCAAAGAGACGTGTATGCGCGATTAGTCGTCGTCGCGAAACGCCGTAACCTCGTTTTGCAGGTCGATCAACTGCTTGATGCCAAGGTCGCCCAAGTCAAGCAGGTTGTTCAAGCGCTTGCGATCAAAAGGCGTCTGCTCGCCTGTACCCTGGATCTCGACGATCTCGCCCGTATCGGTGGCAACCAGATTCATATCGATCTCGGCATGGCTGTCCTCGGCGTAATCGAGGTCCAAAAGCTCGTTACCGTCCACCACGCCCATGGACACAGCGGCAACCTGGCCCGTCAGGGGCAGACGCGAGATCTTGCCCGCCTCGACCCACATGGCGAGAGCGTCGTGCAGCGCCACCCAGGCGCCGGTGATGCTCGCTGTACGCGTGCCGCCATCGGCCTGAATCACATCGCAGTCGACGGTGACGGTGTACTCGCCGAGCGCCTTCATGTTGACGACGGTACGCAGGCTGCGGCCAATGAGGCGCTCGATCTCCATGGAGCGACCCTTGCGGTTGGCGTGCTCACGCTTGCAGCGCTTGCCGGTCGACGCCGGCAGCATGGCGTATTCCGCGGTCACCCAGCCGGCCTTAGCTCCCTTTCGCCAGCCCGGCACGCCCTCCTCGATAGTGGCGGCGCACAGCACGCGCGTGTCACCGAACTCGGCCAAACACGAGCCGTGGGCGTGCTTCATGACGCCACGGGTGAGCTTAACGGGGCGCAACTCGTTGGCGGCGCGGCCGTTGGCGCGGTTGACCTGCATGTACTCCATAGAAATATCCTTTCGGCAAAAGATGTAGCGAAGGCTTTGGCGGCTGCCTTACATCTATTTCAGCTCATCGATATCGATATGTTCGATGCTCTTGAGCGGCTGACCAAAGATAAAGCTGCCCGCCACCGCAAACTCGGCAATGTTATCGGCCGTCGTGGCAAAACGATGCTGCGGCTCGGCGGCGTCGCCCGCCAGCTGCTCGCGGCGCGTGAGGATATCGGTCAGCTCGCGCGTGGTCTCCTCGGCGGAACTCACGACGCGCACCCCAGGCCCCAGCGCATGGCGGATAGGTCCCACCAACAGCGGGAAATGCGTACAGCCGAGCACCACGGTATCGATACCGTGGTCGCGCAGCGGCTCAACCGTGGCACCCACCAGCGCACGCACGGCAGGCGTATCGAAGATGTCCTCGTTCTCAAGCCACTGTTCCTGCAGATGTGCACCCGAGGCGAGCTCGTGTTCGACAACCTCGACAAAGCTCGAGGCAGGACAGCCGTATACATCGACGCCGGCATCCAGGTCCTGAATGGCGCGCGTGTAGGCGCCCGAGCGAATGGTGAGGTTGGTGGCGAGCACGCCCACGCGACGCGTACGCGTGCTGTTGATTGCTGCACGGGCACCCGGCGCGATCACACCGATCACGGGAACGTCGAGCACCTGCTGGGCCAGACGCAAGGCCGCAGCGGTCGCCGTGTTGCAGGCGATGACCATAATCTTGACGTCGTGCTTCGAAAGCCAACGACCCGCCTGCAACGCAAACGAGCGCACCTCATCCTCGGTACGGGTGCCGTAGGGGCAGCGCTTGGTGTCGCCAAAGTAGTAGACGGACTCGTGCGGCAACGCCGTCGCAATCGCGCGCGCAACCGTCAGACCGCCCAACCCAGAATCGAACACGCCAATCGGGCGCGTGTCACCTGCCGAATTCTCGATATCGGACATTACCTCACCAGTCTCTCTCGAAAAGACATGTCCAAGTGCGGCGACGCCGCGCTACGAACGCGCCGCGACCAGCAGCTCTGCCGTCGCCGCCCAACCATCGACAATTTTGCCGCGCGTAACGAAAGCGTTCTCGCAAGCAGCCAGGAACTCGGGCGCGCCGGCGCTCGTCAGGCCATTCTCGACCAGGCAGAACGTGCCCACGTGATCGGCCATGTAGAAGTCGGACTCGGAGTCGCCGAGCGCCAACGTCTCCTCGCGCTCGATCCCTAGGTGCTCGCAGAAGCGCGCAATGGCGACGCCTTTGTTGAGGCCCGCGGGGTTGATGTTGAATGCGCGACCGTCCTCGACGCGATCGAGTTCGAGCGTCGTCGGCTTGGACAGGTGAGTCAGATGGCCGTTGCAAGCCCAGATCAGACCGCAGCCGGCCTCGTCCAGGATGGCCTGAACCTCATCGTCGGGCACATCGCCGCGCATGCCGACGGTGACCTCACGGTATTTGTAGCCGGTCGACATGTCGTTGTGGTACTCGATCTTGTGCGGCCAGCGGGCAAGGATCTTCTCGCACACACCGGTCTGCTCGATCACCTGGTGCGGCGTGAGGCCGCAGGCGGGGTCGTAAGGCATGTCGCCGGTCAGATACTCCCAATCGTTGGCTTTGAGGTCGTACATGACCAGGCCGCCCATCTCGCCGATGTAGGAGTTGAGACCGAGCACACGCGCGTCCTCGTGGATCATGGTACGGTTGCGGCCCGAGGTGGGAACCACCTGAATACCAGCGCGAGCGAGCGCCACGACGGCCTCGACGAGTTTGGTCGAGGGGTTGCCGTCGTTGTCGCGTAGCACGCACGAGCCGGGTGCGAGCATCGTGGCATCCAGGTCGGTAAAGACGTACTTGACCTTGGCCAAGCGCTCGCGCATCTCGCCCGAAAGCTCAGCGACGGTCGGCAGGGTATTGTGGGACATGGTTACTCCGTTTACGTAGAAGGGTTTGGACTTGGACGGCATGTTTTGATTGAGGGAACACGCTTATGGCGACAGCGCACTCAGGGCGCCGCCGCCATCATGGTTCATTAGTCAAACTGGGTAACATCGATCAGGCGATTGGCCAACGAAAGGTCGCTCTCGATGGGCACGAACTCGTCGCCCACGTGCATGAGCTCCTCGTCACCCTTTGCCAGCAGCAAGACAATGGTGGGAGCATCGGGGTTGACGTACTCCTCGCGCGCCGCCTTGAACGCCGCATGCACAGCGGCTTCGCGGTCGAGGATGATCTTGTTCGGCGTATCGTCGGGAACATGCTCGGCAAGCTCGCGACAGACCTTCATCGGGTCCTCGTGAGCCGGGTCCTCATTGGCAAAGATCATCAGGTCGGAATACGGTGCGGCCTCGCGCGGAAGCTGCTCGCGGCGCTCCTGCGCCTTGCCGCCGGCAGCGCCAAACACTGCGATGACCGGGCTGGCGGGAAACGCGCGCTTGACCGACGAGAAAAGCGAGCGGAACGAAAGCTGGTTGTGCGCGTAGTCGACGACGCAGATCACACGGCCGTCCTTCGACTCCACGACCTCCATACGGCCCGGCACACGCAGTTTGGAGAGGCCCTTCTTGATAGCCTCGATACCGATGCCGATCTCGCGCGCGGCGGCGATAGCGACCAGCGCGTTCTCCACGTTAAAGTCTCCCGCGATACCCAGCAGGACCTTCTCCCCCGCCTCGGACTCGTCGGCACACAGGCCATGCAAGTTGAACTCGATGCTAAAGCCGACCATGCGTACGTCGCTCGCCCACAGGCTTGCCTCGGGATGCTCGACGCCAACGGTCACCAAGCGCTCGGCCGTCGACGCTGCCCCCAGCACACGGTCGACCTCTTCGGTGCCCAGATTCACCACGGCGGTCTTTGCCTGGTCAAAAATCCTGAGCTTGCTCTCAAAATAATCCTCAAACGTAGGGTGTTCGATCGGCGAGATGTGGTCGCGGCCGATGTTGAGGAAGCACGCCACGTCAAACGGCAGATTCTCGACGCGTTGGTACTTGAGCGCCTGGCTCGAGACCTCCATGACCATGGACTGGCGACCGGACGTGCGGCAGTTGGCGATATGGCGCCAGACCTCGGGGGCCTCGGGCGTAGTATTGGTGCTCTCGTAGCACTCGATACCATCGTCGGTACTCACCGAGCCGATCATGCCACAGGACTCGCCCGCCGCTTTGATAATCGACTGGAGCATAAAAGCGGCCGTGGTCTTTCCCTTGGTGCCGGTGATGCCCACGATCTTGACGTCGTGGTCGGGACGGTCGTAGACCTCCGGCGGCAACAGGGCCATGGCCGTGCGAACACTATCAACAACCAGCATCGCAGCACCGCTCTCCTTCGCCAGCGGCTCCAGAGACTCGACCAGCGACTCCTCGCACACAAATGCGACGGCGCCCGCATCGAGCGCCATGCTCAAAAACGCGGGCTTAAAGGCAGCACCTTTGCAAAAGAATACGTCACCTGCCGAGACCACGCGCGAATCAAACGAGCAGCCGGTCACGGCACGCTCGTCAACCTGCTCTGATGCGCGCAGCTCGCCGCACACGTCGAGAAGCTTGGCAAGCGTATCGACCGTGGTCACGGTCGCGGAATCCGAATGGTGCATCTTTCACCTTTCTCAGCCATTTGGCAGGGACGGTTTTATAGTAACTGAAACGCACCCACGCAAAAACGGCTCCCGGAGGAGCCGTTACGCGCAGGCGTTCGTCAGCCGAGGCTAGGCAGCCTGAACAGCGGGCTGGTCCTCGTCGATAAAGAAGCGCTTGTACCACACCAAGAACACGAGCGGCGTATAGATCTTGCGCTGGAAATCGCCCTTGCCCGCAAAGTGCAGATCGAGCAGGTGCATGAGCTCGTCGGTATCGAAGAACTCGCTTGCCCACGGCGCGGTGAAGTACTCCTTGACATAGTCGTACCACTTTTGCTCGCGCAGCCAGTAGACAATCGGCACCGGGAAGCCCACCTTGGGACGGGTGGCCCACTCATCGGGCAGCGACTTGTTGGCAGCGTGGCGGAGTACCTGTTTGTTGCCGTTCTCGTTGATGCGGTAGCGGTCGGGAATGTGCTCGGCGAACTCCATGACTTTGCGGTCCAGGAAGGGCACGCGCAGCTCCAGCGAGTGCGCCATGCACATCTTGTCGGCCTTGAGCAGAATGTCGCCCGGGAGCCACATGTTCATGTCCAAGTACTGCTTCTTGACCAGCTCGGGCTGACCCTTCACGCGCGCATAGATGGGAGCGGCAAGCTCGAAGGCGCCGTCGCCGGTGTTGTACTCGGGCTTGAGCACGCCGTCGACCTCGCGCTCCGGCCATACCAGAGCCTGTCCCAGGAACGACTTTTCGGGGATCTCGGCACCCTTGACTAGGAAGTTATGTCCCTTGAAGTACGGCATATGCAGCGCCAGGTTACCGAGCGCGCGACGGATGGGCAGCGGCACCATCTTTTTGTACTTGCGCACCGGGACCGTGTCCTCGTAGTAGGCGTAGCCGCCAAAGAGTTCGTCGGCGCCTTCGCCCGAAAGCACGACGGTAACGTCCTTGCGGGCCATCTCGGCCAAGAACCACAGCGGCACGGAAGACAGGTTGGACTGCGGCTCGTCCATGTGATACTGGATGTCCTCGAGCGCACCGAAGAACTCGTCGGCGGTAATCATCTTGCGAACGTTTTCGACGCCGAGCTTATCGGAAAGCTCCTTGGCGTAGTTGGTCTCGTTGAAGTTCTTGTAGTCGAAGCCCACCGAGAAGGTCTTGTCGGGCATGAGGCAAGCGGCGATGTAGCTGGAGTCGACGCCACCGGAGAGGAACGACGCGACCTTGACGTCGGCGATGCGATGGGCCTCGACGCTCTCGTGCACGACCTCGTCCAGCTCGTCGACATACTCCTCGAACGGCTTCTCGACGGCAGAGTAATCGCAATCCCAGTAGCGCTCGATGTTCATCTTGCCGGTCGGGATATCGACGGTAAAGTAGTGCGCCGGCGGCAGCTTGTAGACACCCTCGAAGAAGGTCTCCTCAGTCGCCGAATACTGCAGCGTCATGTACGGACGCAGAGCCTTTTTGTTGACCGCCTTGTGGAAGTGCGGGTAGTCCAGGAAGCTCTTGATCTCGGAACCAAAGAGCACGCCCGGAGCGCCGTCGCCCGCATCGGCCATGGGATAGTAGTAGAGCGGCTTGATGCCAAAGATGTCGCGGGCGCCAAAAAGCTTGTTCTTCTTTTTGTCCCAGATGACGAAGGCGTACATACCGCGCAGACGATCGAGTACGGCCTCGCCCCACTCCTCGTAGCCGTGCAGGAGGCTCTCGGTGTCGGCGCCACAGTGGAACTTGTAGCCCTTGGCCTCGAGCTCGGAACGGAGTTCTTGGAAGTTGTAGATCTCGCCGTTGAAGACAATGACGACGCTGCCGTCCTCATTGGCCATGGGCTGAGCGCCGGCCTCGGTCAGGTCGAGGATCGACAGGCGGCGGAAGCCCAGGGCAACGCGGCCGTCGATAAACTGACCGCCCATGTCGGGACCGCGATGGACGATGCGGTCCATCATCTTGGTGAGCACCTCGGATTGGTTATCCGTCCCACCGACAAAACCGACAAAACCGCACATATACTATCCCCTCTGCTGTTGCTGGGCATCAAATCGAATCAGTAGCTTTTGAGTATACCCGAGGGCGTAAAGAGGGGCGGAATGTTCAGGCAATCTCAACTGAATCAGCTCCGCTGTGACACGCGCGAGTTACCTTTAATGGATATGAGGTGAATGAGGCGATTGTTTTGCTATACTCTCTCCGCACGGGCGATTGGCGCAACGGTTAGCGCAGGTGCTTTACACGCACAAGGCTGGGGGTTCGAATCCCTCATCGCCCACCACTGATTTGATAGGCTCCCAGCAATGGGGGCCTTTCTTTTTTGTGCCCGGTGCGTGGGATTCGAACCCGCAAGGGTGCGGAGCTGAGGAAACGCGAAGCGTTTTCCAGCGCAGCACGCGAGGAGCGGAGCGACGAAGCGGGGCGCGGGCGGCGCCAGCCGCACGCGGACATCCTTCATCGCCCACCATTGAATTGTTAGGCCTCCGGTGTTGGAGGCCTTTCTTTTTTGTGCCCGGCGCATGGGATTCGAACCCTAAGGACCCCTTATTTCAAGGTCCGTGGTCAAAAAATGGCAAAAATGAGTACTGCTACTTTGCTTGCAACATATAAACAGATAGTGTTTGCTTAGGTTACGCAACATATGTCCATTATAAGGACTAACAGTCAGATCAAAATCGTGTATTCATCGCCATTTCGACTTGCCATCTGGCCTTATTAGTCCAAAATTGCTGCTACCAAATCTGTAACAGTACTCATATTTGATGTTTTTTGACCAGCAGGTCTCCCTGCCTTAGCAAATCTAAGGCAAAACGGGCTCCAGACCGCTGAATCATGCCGCATAGGGCACGTCCGCAGTCCGGAACCCGGTCCAAATTGAGTTATTGCGCCGCGCTAGCCCAAAACACCCGACAGTATCTCGATCAGACTGTCCACGTCGGCTTCCTCGCAGACGAGCGGCGGCAAGAAACGCAGCGTATGGGCACCCGTAGCGTTAATCACGGCACCGGCAGCCAGCGCGCGGGCAACAATATCATGCGCGTCGCCCGCGGCATCATCCAAATCGCAGCCGAGCATCAGGCCACGGCCACGCACCTCTACCACATGCGGAAGCTTAGCCAGCGCCTGCTCCATATAGGCGCCCACCTTGGCGGCATGCTCAGCGTAGTCGCCGCGCACGAGCGCGGAGAGCGTCGCGGCACACGCCGCGATGGCCAAGCAGCTACCGCCAAAGGTCGAGCCGTGGTCGCCCGGCTTAAACACGTCGGCAATCTCCTTCTTTGCCACGACGGCACCCATGGGCACGCCGTCGGCAATGCCCTTGGCAAGGCTCATGATGTCGGGCTCCACGCCATAGGTCTGGAACGCAAACGGCTTGCCGGAGCGGAAGATGCCGCACTGGACCTCGTCGACGATAAGCACGGCGCCCACTTCGTGTGCCAGGTCGCGCGCTGCCGCCATAAACTC
>OLQA01003838.1_pt1 | contig 10371 bp, 11 predicted proteins | sample 1673151 | NCBI WGS metagenome assembly OLQA01 (sample SAMEA3136760, study PRJEB25190) | human gut metagenome | biome: human gut; feature: human-associated habitat; material: faeces | place: Austria | collected 2013 | reverse complement strand
ACGCCACACCGACGAAATGCGTAGCATTTTGGAGGTTGGCTCTGAACAGTTACATTATTTGCAGCTTTAATAAAAATATACTTTTCGTTTTCATTATCTTGACAAGCAATAAATCCTGTACTAAAATAAGTACATAAGCAAAACCGAAACGTTTCGGTTTTGGAAATAAGGAGGACGATACGATGCCATTAGTTACATCAGAAAAGATGCTTTTAGACGCAAAGAAGGATGGATACGCAGTAGGCGCATTCAATGTAGAGAATATGGAGATGGTTAAAGCAGTCATCGCTGCAGCGGAGGAGCTGAACGCACCGGTGATGCTTCAGACAACACCTTCTACTGTAAAGTACGGAACATTGGAGACATTTGCAGGAATCGTGAAAGCAGAAGCTGCGAAAACAAAGATCCCGGTATGCCTGCATCTGGATCATGGCAATAGCTTTGAACTTGCAGTTCAGGCAATGAAAGCTGGTTACACATCTGTTATGATCGACGGTTCCCACGAAGATTTTGAAAATAATATCGCAGTGACGAAGAAGGTTGTAGATGTAGCAAATGCATTTGGTATTCCGGTAGAAGCTGAACTTGGTAAAGTTGGCGGAAAGGAAGACGACCTTGAGGCTGATGCTGATACGAACACAGATCCGCAGGAAGCGAAAGAATTCGTAGAGCGCACAGGAGTTTCCTCTCTTGCAGTAGCGATTGGAACAGCGCACGGCTTTTATGTAGGAACCCCGGTTCTTGACAAGCCAAGAGTAAGCGCAATCAAAGAAGTTGTAGATGTTCCGCTCGTGCTTCATGGAGCTTCCGGACTGAGTGAAGAAGATGTAAGAGAATGTGTAGAGCGTGGAATGTGTAAAGTCAACTTTGCAACTGAGCTTCGTGTCGCATACACAGATGCCGTGAAGAAACTGCTTGAAGAGAAGCCGGAGACATTCGATCCGAAGAAACTCGGTGTTGTTGCGATGGAAGCTGTAAAAGAACAGGTGATCGCACGCATGAAGATGTGCGGATGTGATGGAAAAGCAAAATAAAACAAGTGATAGCTTATAAGATACAGAATAAGGAAATAAGTTTATGGGTGCAACGATGAAAGACATTGCCCGAGAGACAGGGCTCGGACTTGCAACAATTTCTTCTTATCTAAATGGAGGAAATGTGCGTGAGAAAAACAGAATCAAGATCGAAGAGGCAATTGAGAAGCTTCATTTTGAGGTAAATGAAGTTGCAAGAGGATTAAAGACAAACCGAACGAAGACCATCGGAATCATCTTACCCGAGTTGAACAACATTTTCTTTTCAGAGATTATTACAGCAGCGGAAGATTTATTAAGAAGTCATGGGTATGCGACGATGATCTGTGACTGCAGATCCGATGTGAAGCGAGAAGAAGAGGCAGCAGAATTCCTTCTTCACAGAAGAGTGGATGGCTTGATCATGATGCCAACCGGAGCAGAGAAGAAAGTATTTGATAGATTTAGAAAATCCGGAAGACCGGTTGTACTGATCGACCGAAGGATGGAGAACGGAGATTGTGACTGCGTTCTTGTAGACAATGAAGGAGCAGCGCAGAACGCAGTGAAACGGCTGATGAAAAAAGGGCATAAGAAGATTGGTATGATCACAGGACCGGATAATGTGTATACAGCAAGGGAACGTCAACGAGGATATGAGCTTGCGATACAAGAATCATCCAAAGCTAGATCAGCACAACAATCAGATTTAAAAGGCAAAACAGATAGAACAGATACAAAACTTCTGGCAGATGGTAACTACACGATTGCCGGCGGAGCGAAAGCAATGCGCAAGCTTTACGAAGACAATCCAGATATGACAGCAGTCTTTATCTCCAACTACGAGATGACAGTCGGAGCAATGATGGAGATCAATGACCTTGGTATCAAAGTTCCGGAACAGCTGTCTGTGATAGGATTTGATAACATGGATTTTGCAAGAGCTGTAGTACCAAGATTGACAATCGTGACACAGCCAACGGAAGAGATTGGACAAGCGGCAGCAAATCTGTTATTGAGTCATCTCGAAGATAAGGATGAAACATCAGATAAAACATCAGACAAAATAGAAACAACAGAGACAATCTGGCTGAAAACCGGATTCGTAGAAGGAGAATCAGTGGCGGACATTTCATAAAGAGGAGGAGACCATGGGAGAATATTTATTAGGAATAGATATCGGAACCAGTGCCTGCAAGATTGCAGTCTTTGCAAAAGACGGAACCGTCAAGGCAACCGGAACCGGTGATTATCAGGTTTATTACCCACATCCTGGATGGGCAGAACAGAATCCGGAAGAATGGTGGGAAGCAGTTTGCGATGCAATCCCAAGGGTACTCGTAAAAGGAAATATTTCCCCGGAAGAGATTAAAGGAATCGGAATCGATGGACAGAGCTGGTCTGCGATCGCAGTAGATAAAGATGGAAATGTACTTACGAACACCCCAATCTGGATGGACACAAGAGCCACAGATATCTGTGAAGAATTCAATGAAAAGATTGGGAAAGACAAGATCTTCGAGCTTTGCGGCAACTCTTTGCAGCCATCTTATACAACTGCAAAGATCATCTGGTATCAGAGAAATCTGCCGGAAGTCTATGCAAAGACTTATAAGATCCTTCAATCCAACAGTTATATTGCATACAAACTGACCGGTGTGATGACACAGGATCTTTCTCAGGGATATGGCCTTCACTGCTTCGATATGAGAACAGGAACCTGGAATAAAGAGATGTGTCAGGAATTTGGATTTTCTTCTGAACTATTGCCGGAAATTCATGCCTGTCATGAAGTGATCGGTGAGGTAAATGAGAAAGCTGCGAGAGAAAGCGGACTGGCGGAAGGAACACCGGTCGTGGCCGGAGGACTCGATGCAGCATGTGGAACTCTCGGCGCAGGAGTAATCCACAGCGGAGAGACACAGGAACAAGGTGGACAGGCAGGTGGAATGAGTATCTGTACCGACCAGTATCGTGCCGATGAGCGGTTGATCCTTGGATTTCATGTCGTGCCGGATTGCTGGCTCTTACAAGGCGGAACAACCGGAGGCGGCGGAGTGATGCGCTGGCTTGAGCGGGAGTTCGGAGCGTACGAAAGAGAAGAAGGAAAACGTCAGGGAAAAAGCTCACTGGATTTATTTAATGAAGAGGCGGCAGCAGTAGCACCGGGAAGTGACGGAGTGATCTTCCTCCCATATATGTCCGGTGAGAGAACTCCAATCTGGGATCCAAACGCAAAAGGTGTTTACTACGGATTAGATTTCAGTAAGACAAAAGGACACTTCATCCGTGCGGCAATGGAAGGAACAGCCTATGCATTGAAGCATAACCTTGATGTTGCGGAAGAAGCCGGAGCGAAAGTAGAAGTCCTGCGTGCGATGGGCGGATCAGCAAACTCCTTGTTGTGGACACAGATCAAGTCTGACATCACAGGAAAACCAATTGTTGTTCCATCCTCTGACACAGCAACAACACTCGGTGCAGTGATTCTTGCCGGAGTCGGAATCGGAATGTACAAAGACTTTGACGAGGCAGTGAAGCTTACTATTGAAGAGAATCGTTCCCACGAACCGAATAATGAAAACAGAAAAGTTTACGATAAAAATTACGAAACATATATAGAACTTTATAAACAATTAAAGGAAACTATGGCGAAAAACCATGAATAAGAAATAAATTAACAAAAGATCAAAAAAGGAGGATCTTGAAAATGAAAGCAGCAGTTGTATGTGCCAACGAAGACGTACAGTATCTTGATTACGAAGAACCGACACCGGGACCGGGCGAAGTTAAGGTCAAAGTAAAATGTTCCGGTATCTGCGGATCTGATATTCCACGAGTACTTCATAACGGAGTTCATTTCTATCCAATCGTACTTGGACATGAGTTCTCAGGAGATGTTGTAGAAGTAGGTGAAGGTGTAACAAAAGTTAAGGTTGGAGATCACGTATCCGGTGCACCGTTGAAACCATGTATGAAATGTGATGACTGTCAGAACGGAAACTTCTCTCTGTGCAAACATTACAGCTTTATTGGTTCCAGAGAGCAGGGATCCAATGCCGATTATGTAGTGATCCCAGAGCAAAATGCAGTTGTATATGATCCAAGCATTCCGTATGAACAGGCGGCCATGTTTGAGCCTGCCACTGTAGCTATCCACGGTGTATTCCAGAATGATTATCAGGGCGGACAGTATGTTGCAGTACTCGGCGGCGGAACGATCGGAATGTTTACAATGCAGTGGTGCAAGATCTTCGGATCAAAGAAAGTTGTAGTTTTCGACATCAGTGATGAGAGACTTGAACTTGCGAAACGTCTTGGAGCTGACGAAGTTGTCAACACAACGAAAGAGAATTTTATGGAAGAGGCAATGGCGATCACAGGCGGCAAAGGATACGGATTTGTATTCGAGACAGCCGGACAGGTTCCGACTATGCATATGGCCTTTGAGCTTGCAGGAAACAAATCCCATGTATGCTTTATCGGAACACCGCATGTGAATCTTGAGTTCACACCGGCAATGTGGGAGAACATGAACCGTAAAGAGTTCAAACTGACAGGATCCTGGATGTCCTACAGCGCACCGTTCCCAGGCAAGGAGTGGGATCTGACAGCACATTACTTTGCGACAGGACAGCTGAAATTCGACAAAGGATTTATTTACAAAATGGTTCCGATGAGTCAGGCACAGGAAGCATTCCAGATGTTTAAGACACCGGGACTTGTACAGGGGAAAGTAATGCTTGTAAACGAAGATTAATCAGAGAGGGGGACAAGAGCTTTGATGTGTCAAAGCTCTGTACCGAATATGATACTTACAGTAACATTAAATGCAGCAATCGACAAAAGATATGTTGTGGAAGGCTATCAGGTCGGTGAAGTCAACCGTGTGAAAGAATGTGCCTACACACCGGGAGGAAAAGGATTAAATGTATCCAAGCCGGCGTCTATCGCAGGAGCGGAAGTGGTCGCGACAGGATTTGTCGGAGGTCATGCAGGAAATTATATCGAAGATGCACTGAAACCATTTGGAATCAAGAGCGAATTCTATCATCTGGAAGAAGAGAGCCGATCCTGTATCAACATCTGGGATGAAGTCAATCACGTGCAGACAGAATTTCTTGAGCCTGGATTCACGGTATCTGAGGAAGAATTTAAGGGATTCGAAAAACATTTCACAGAACTGGTGAAGAAAGCAGATGTTGTTGCTATGTCAGGAAGTGTTCCAAAAGGACTTGACGGAACAGCTTATCAGCGTCTTGTAAGAATCTGCAAAGAGGCAGGAAAGAAAGTCATCCTTGATACAAGTGGAAAACTGCTTGAGATGGGAATCGAGGCAAAGCCGACGATGATCAAGCCAAACATTGATGAGATCCGTATGTTGACAGGAAAAAGCTGCGACAATTTCCAGGACATGGTAGATGCTGCAAAACAGATTCATGCAGAGGGAGTCGAGATCGTAGCAGTGTCACTCGGTGGAGACGGTTCCTTTGTCGTATGTGACGACGGAATCTTTCGCGCACGTGTGCCGAAGATCGATGCGGTAAACACTGTAGGATGCGGAGATTCCATGATCGCCGGGTTCGCTCTTGGACTTAGCGAAGGACTTTCGGTTGAAGAGACATTGAAGAAAGCAAGTGCGATCTCAGCGGCAGCAGCACTCAGAGAAGAAACAGGATTCTTCGTAAAAGAAGATATGGAAAAGATCTATCCACAGGTGGAGATTGAGAAGATCGGTTAGATTAGATAAAAGGAGAATTATCATGGGTGAATTTATTAATCCGGCAGATGTGCCAAAAGTAAAATTCTACACAGGTGATGAAGCACCATGTATCGGAATGGGAACCTTTGGTTCCGACAGATTTACAGCAGATCAGATTGCTGAAGCAGTAGACGGAGCAATCAAAAGCGGATACCGCATGTTCGATTGTGCCGCATGCTACGGAAATGAACCGGAGATCGGTAAAGTATTTAAAAATGCATTTGATGAGGGAATCGTAGAACGTAAAGATCTCTTTATTATGACAAAAGTATGGAACGATATGCACGAACATGTCGAAGAAGCTTGCAAGAAAAGTATCGCAGATCTCCAGTGTGATTATGTGGATATGTATTATATTCACTGGCCATTCCCGAATTACCATGCACCAAAATGCGATGTAGAGTCAAGAAATCCGGATTCTAAACCATTCAGTGTGGAAGAATTCATGAATACATACAGACAGTGTGAAAAACTCGTCGAAGACGGACTGACAAGATTCATCGGAATCTCCAATATGACGATTCCGAAACTCGAAGCAGTACTTCCATTGATGAAGATCAAACCGGTTGCCTGTGAACTCGAGATCCATCCTTGCTTCCAGCAGCAGGAACTTTACGATTACCTCGTAGCACACGATATCCAGCCGGTAGGTTACATGCCAATCGGTTCTCCGATGAGACCGGAGAGAGATATGTGTCCGGAAGATGTAGCAGATCTGCAGACTCCGGTTATGCAGGAGATTGCGAAGGCTCATAACTGTCACCCGGCGATCATTGCACTGAAATGGGCAAGACAGAGAGGCGAGATTGCAATCCCGTTCTCACTTCACAATTATGTAAGCAACTTAAAAGCAATGACAGAAGATCCGCTGACAGAAGAAGAGATTGCGAAGATCGCAACACTCGAAAAAGGAAACCGCCTTGTAAAAGGACAGGTGTTCTTGTGGCATGGAGCAAAAGACTGGCATGATCTCTGGGATGAAGATGGAGAAATCGTGACCTTGTAAAAAATGAGATAAAATGATGTTGAGAGATACAGTTCTTGTAGGAAGTTGAGACTTTTACAGGAGCTGTATTTTAGTAGAAAAAAGGATCGGATTTTCTGCGTGAAATAAAAAAGTTGACATGCACACATTTTTATGATAATATATCGCTCGTAACATTTTTGTAATAAATGTAATAAAAATGAAAATAATGCATAGTATTAATAAAGAATAGCAATTAAATGGTAAAAATTATGCAACAAAATTGTTAGGAGGGTATATGAAATTTAATAAAAATAAAAGGATGTTTCTGGCGATGTATACAGCAATGATGAGTGCGGTCATGCTGACGGGATTTGCAAGTTCCACAGAAGCGCAGGAGCAGAGTGCTGTAGAAGCAGAAGTGTCAACGGAGCCATCGGATCAGGAAGAAACTTTAGATGACACGCAGTCTGCCGGGGATGTAGGTACTGACTGGTGTGTATCAAAGGAAGTGATCGATGTACAGTCAGGGATGATCGAGAATGTGAAGATCGCGGCAGTTGAAGCGAAGATTGCTTATGAAGCAAAGTTGGAAGAGGAGAGACGTGCGGCGGAAGAAGCAGAACGGATCGCCAGAGAGAAGGCAGAAGCAGAAGCGGCAGCAGCGGCACAGGTAGAAGCGGAGGCTGCACAGCAGGCAGAAAAAGAACTGCTGGCATCCCTGATCTTCTGTGAAGCGGGAAACCAGCCGTATGAAGGACAGGTTGCGGTTGGAGCGGTTGTAATGAACCGTATCAAGAGTTCCTCTTATCCGGATACGATGGAAGAAGTAATCTACCAGTCTGGTCAGTTCTCACCGGCAATGTCCGGATGGCTTGACCGCGTAAGAGCAAACCAGGGCTATACAGAGGCTGCGATGCAGGCGGCAGAAGATGCACTTGCAGGAAGCAATCCGATTGGAGATTGTCTGTATTTCAGTGTAGGCGGTTACGGAACACGAATCGGAGATCACTTATTCCATTAGAATGCTCCACTCACAACATCTGATCAAACAGAGTTGATCAGATACTGTGGAATCCTTTTCCGATAATCTCACTTGTATTAGAGATCAGAATAAACGCCTTTGGATCAGTAATCTTGATGAAATTACGCAGGCGGACAGCCTGGGTACGGTTGAGTGCAGTCAAGACGATCGCTTTGTCCTGACCGGAATAAGCACCCGTTGCGTGAAAGACGCTGGCACTGCGGTTCAGCTCATGAACGATGAAATCACAGATCGGTTCCGGGTCGTCACATACAACATTAAAATATTTGGACAGATTAAAGTTCTCGATAAAGGTGTCTACCATGAAAGAACGAATCGTAAGTCCGAGCAAAGAATATAATCCAGTTTTGATATCGAAGATAAAGAATCCGGCAATAGTGATCAACAGATCAGAAAGCATAAGAGCCGGTCCGATATTGAAGCTGGAATATTTTTTTAAAATCATAGCAATAATATCTGTACCGCCACTGGAACTGCCAATGTTGAACAAAATGGCAGAGCCAAGAGCAGGAAGTGCAATCGCAAAACAAAGCTCCAGCATCGGCTGGTCTGTCAAAGGAGCTTTCATCGGGCAGACGCGCTCCAGAAAAGAAAGCGTTACCGAGAGCAGAATACTGCAATAAGCTGTCTTAGCTGCGAATTTCTTACCAAGAACAATCATTCCGATCACCAGAAGCGTCATACTGGCAACAAAGTTGAAATCACCGGCTGTCATAAGTCCTGTCTTTGCAATAAGAACAGCAAGACCGGTGATACCGCCGAAGGTAAAGTTATTCGTGAACTTGAAAAAGTAGGTACCAATCGCCATGATCAGTGTGCTGACTGTCAGTAAAAGAAAATGCTTCCCCTTGTCTAACATAAATAAATTCCTCCCCAAAAGAAAAATGATAGCTTTTGTGTGCAACATCCAATCTAAAAATCTGTCACAAATGTTTGCACATATGATTGTAAGCGTTGAAAAGTGAAAAGTCAACGCATGAAGTTATTCCAAAAAGGAAATACTGAAATTAAGCAAAGTACGAAAAACAGCATACAAAAATAGAAAGAAAAGCAACGAAAAGGAGGTTTTGGAGTGTGGAACCAGAAGTTAGAAATAAGCTGGATCTTGCAATAGAAATCCGTGACGTTTATGCAAGAGAGATCCTTGATTTCGCCGGGAATCCGGCCATTGAAGTGGAAGTGCTGGCAGGAGGAGAAATCATAGGAAAAGCGTCTATGGCAGGGAAAAATTATAGTAAAAAAGAGCAGACAGAAAAACAGCAGGTGCACATCGAAGAAAAAATTGAACTGCTTAACAGTCAGATCGCACCGGAAATAATCGGTGAAAATGTATTTGAACAAAGAAAGATTGATACAATTCTGAAAGAAAACGGAAATGAACAGACATCCTTTGCAATATCACTTGCAGTGGCGCGAGCAGCAGCGGCTGCAGAAAAGATTCCGCTTTACAGGTATCTTGGAGGCGTACGTGCGGTACATCCAAGTATGCCGCAGCTGATCAGAAAAGAAGAAATTGAGATAGAAAAGATAAAAGAAATTAAGATAGACGAGAGTACAGTTCTTACGAAACTGTTCGAAAGAATACTGAAAGAACAGAATGAAGGGAATAAACTGATTCTCAGTCAGGAAACAGCAGGAACAGAAGACAGCTTCCTGGTAGATCTTGCAGTTGCAGCGAATATTACGATGATCTTGGTTGAAAACAGAGAAAGCGCTTATTATACAGTACTGAACAATCGATTGTTACAACTGGAAGAGAAGATCAGTGGATGAGGCAATCTCAAGAGATCAGAGAGAAATAAATAATGGGAGCATAGCTCCCAATTATTTAGCGACTTTATTTTACACTCTCTAAATACATTTCTGTCAGTTCAACAGCATCTGCAATACACTGAGAACATGGGACAACTTTCCCCTTTCCAGAGACTCCCTTTAGGTCACGACAATAATAGGTTCCGTTCTTTTGGCGGAATTTTTCTGCAAATTCTTTTGTTTTCTTATAGGTATCTGCTTTTGTAGCTTTTCCATTTTCAAGATTTCCAATGCTGTTGTCCATTCCGATAACCATCATCATTCCGGTTACAGCTCCGCACATGTCCATCATGCCCATGCCAAATCCGAATCCCTCAGAGATTTTAAACATTGTTTCCTGGTCTACACCAAATTCCTCACAGAAAGAACAGGCTACAGCCTGTGCACAGTTATACCCTTTGTCATGTAGTTCTAATGCTTTTTCCACTTTTGTACTCATTTTTTTCTCCTTGTGTTTAGAAATTCCAACTTATTTCTTTGATTTCAAATTGTTTTTATTATAACGCCCTTTTCTATTTATGACAATCAGTATTACGGATTTCAACAGAGGAAGGTGATGCTTTGAATGATTTCTGAATATCACCCTTCATATTATTGTGTAAAAAGCTTGTATTGGCAGGAAGATATGTGTATTTTTATATTATATGATGATACCAGGATTGTGGGAGTGCATTGCACGAAACAATCCGTAGGTATCATAATTGGAGGTGTGTATGAGAATAGGAATTATAGAAGATGACAATTTGTTGAGAAAAGCATTGGATACATCTTTGAA
>OLQA01003830.1_pt1 | contig 10382 bp, 9 predicted proteins | sample 1673151 | NCBI WGS metagenome assembly OLQA01 (sample SAMEA3136760, study PRJEB25190) | human gut metagenome | biome: human gut; feature: human-associated habitat; material: faeces | place: Austria | collected 2013 | reverse complement strand
AAGCGAGAAAACAAGAAAGCACGAAAGCAAGCAAGCAAGAAAGCAAGCAAGAAAGAAACAAAAGAAAGAAAGAAAGAAAGAAAGAAAAAGAAAACATTCTTCTCATACTGTTCTTCTTCCAGTTTCTGCATCCTTTCCAATGTAAATGTCTCATTAGAAAGAATGGTAAGATCCGGCATTGTCTCCCTTCCTTCTACAAATGCCGTCAGATTACCACCAAACAATTCCATGATATCTGCATATACTCTTCTAAAATCAAGCTTTCGATTCTGCTGCAAAAGCTTCAGTAGCAGACGATACATGGCTGTGTCATCGGTGTTAAAACATCCAATCGGGCGCTTCTCTTCCGGATAGTAAAGCTGAATCATATGTGCCGGAAAACTTCCGCTTGCTAAAATCCCATCATATTCCGGTCCGATTTTTTTATAAATATCCTTAATATCTTCGAATTTTTCATATGTAAAGATGTGATACTGAAACCCCATATCCAACTCAGTAATCATATCCTTTATGAATTGTTCCAAAAAATCGGTCGCGATAATTGCTATCTTTTTCCCCACATTCCGACCTCCTTCTGCTTTGTTCCATAATATGATACCACACTTTTTCTGATATGGCTAACTGCCCTTTTCACACTTCTTATATTCGTACATTTCTTATTAATTATTCCTAATTAAAATCACTGCTTTTTGTGCAATATAGGCAATAGTTTTTTGTGCAATACATACATTTTATCAATATATATTGACTTTATTTTAACATTTTTCTATAATATAGACATGTCTTTATATTGTCTTTAATTTAAAAGGAGGAATTATAATGAATCAATTTTTAAAGCGTGCAAAAGAGCTTGAGTCTCAATTGCAGGCAGACAGACGTTATCTTCATCAGCATGCAGAGGCTGGCGAGAATCTGCCAAACACAACTAAATACGTCATGGAGCGTCTCCGTGAAATTGGATTGAATCCAATCGAGATCTGTCCTTCCGGTGTAACTGCTCTGATTGAAGGCGCAAAGCCAGGAAAGGTTCTTCTGCTTCGTGCAGATATGGATGCTCTTCCAATGCCGGAGAACAACGATCTTCCATTTAAAACTGAAACCGATGCAGCACACAACTGTGGACATGATTTTCACACAGCAATGCTGTTATGTGCAGCCCAGATGCTATATGAACACCGCAATGAATTGTGTGGAAGTGTAAAACTTATGTTCCAGCCGGCTGAGGAGACATTTGCAGGATCTAAAAAGCTGATTGCTGCCGGAATCCTGGAAAATCCAAAAGTTGATGCTGCTGTCGGCATGCATGTTATGCTGGATTCTTCCAAACCAGCCTTGAATTACGGACTTGGTTATATGACCTCTTCCTGTGACGGATTCAAGATTACCGTTCATGGAAATGGCTGTCATGGAGCAATGCCGGAACTTGGTATCGATCCAATTAATGTTGGTCTTCACATTTACAGTGCTTTTCAGAACCTGATTGCACGTGAGACACCATCTGCTGAGCGTGCGATTCTGACATTTGGCGCATTTAATGCGGGAGCAACACCGAATATTGTCCCAGGCGAGGCTGTTCTGATGGGAACTCTTCGTACTTACAACAAAGAGCTTCGCGAGAAACTAGTCAGCAGAATGCATGAAATCTGCGAGTATGAGGGAAAAGCTTTTGGTGCAACCGTTGACTATGAAGTACTTTCCGATGTTCCTTCTACATACTCCGATCCTGAAATGACAAAGGAATTAGCTGGATACGCTTCTGAAATTGAACCGGGAATCATCGGAAGAACTGATTATATGGTAACACCTTCCGATGACTTTGCTTTTATTTCTGAGCATGTGCCAACAACTTACTTCATGATAGACGCAAAGGTAGACGGATGTCCGGTACAGCACCACAACCCAGGAGTCCTCTTCAATGAAGATGCTCTTCCATACGGAGCTGCTGTACACGCAACCTGTGCATTCAACTGGTTAAACAAACAAGGAGAATAAGACTATGGAAAAGAAGAAAATACACTATGGCTGGTACATTGTAATTGGATGTCTTCTCATCACATGTACAATGGTACCTCCAATCATGGCACTTAGTAACAAATTCCTCATTCAGGTAACAGAAGAACTTGGTCTTTCAAGAAGCGGATTTACTCTTGCAAATACAATCCTTCAAGGACTGGGAATTTTTATTTCCCCTATGGTTTCTTCCAGACTTGCAAAAGGCGATATGCGTAAAATCCAATGCATCAGCATTATCGGATTCGCACTCTCTTACGCCTCTTACTCACTGGCTCAGAATGCAATTCACCTGTATATCTCCTCTGTATTCATTGGAGTATTCTGGTTAAATTCTGCACTGATCCCAGTAAGTATGATGATCACAAACTGGTTTGCTAAAAAACGTGGTCTTGCAATGAGTATTGCAATGGCTGGTATCGGAGTTGGCGGTACAATCTTCAGTCCGATCGTAACTATGTTACTTGAAAAATATGGCTGGAGACATACATACCAGATCATGGCTCTGATCGTACTTGTAATCGCTCTTCCAGCTGCTTTCTTCATCCTTCGTAAACGTCCTGAGGATATGGGACTGAAACCATACGGAAGTGACGAAGCCGATACAAAAACTGCTGATAAATCTTCTGATAAAAAAGAGTCCGATCTTTCTTTGGAAGTTCAGCAGTGCTGGCCAAAATTCTTCTTCTGGTTAATGCTGATCGGTATGCTTTGCAACGGTCTTATTAACTCCGGTTCTCTGGGACAATTCCCACCGGCAATCGAAGAAATGCACGGACCGGCAATTCAGGCTGCAATTATTTCCATCTACTCAATGGTTGGTATCTTTGGCAAGATCGTACTTGGATGGTTAAATGACCGTTTCGGTGTTGTTGTCAGTACTGTATGTGGATGTGTTGCATTCGCAGTATCTTTCATCTTCATGTTAATGGGAAGCAACGTAACAATGCTTTATATTATGGCAGTCCTCTTCGGACTTGGAGATGCCATAGGAACCGTAACTCCACCACTTGTAACAGCTGCTGTATTTGGTACAAAGAAATATGGACAGGCTTATGGTATTGCAAACAGCTTTACTCAGGTTGGTCTGACATGCGGTTCTCTTATGGTTGCTGCGATTTATGACGGAACAGGAGCATACACAAGTGCCTGGATTCTTCTGTTTATCCTGACTATCGTAACATTAGTTGGATGGATCGGATCTTACGCTCTTTCCAGAAAATATGTAGAGAAATAATTCTCACTTAAACAAAGGGACTGTTTCTTTTCCGAAACAGTCCCTGATATCATTCTCATTATTCTATCTGAATTTTTTCTTCTTATTTATTTTCTTCTTCACTTCCCATGCCAATTCGTTCGAATACCATATCATATCCATCATTGCCATAGTTTAATGAACGATTCACACGGCTGATCGTTGCTGTAGAAGCTCCTGTCTTATCTGCAATCTCCAGATAAGTCTTGTGCTCTCTTAACATCTTTGCAACTTCAAATCTCTGAGACAACGATAACAGCTCATTGATCGTACAGATATCTTCAAAAAATGTATAACATTCTTCCTTATTCTCCAGACTTAAGATGGCGCTAAAAAGATAGTCAACCGCCTCCGTTCTGATCTTCTTGCTCATATATATTTACACTCCTTTGTTTTCATATCTCATCACTGTTACATTTTAACACAGTAAATTTTTAAAGTCCATACATTTCCTTTCGAAAGGTACAAAAACACTGTTTTTCCTTTACATTATCTCAATATTTTTATTATAATAAATCCAGGCAGTTTTAATTTCATGAATGCCTATGATAATAAAATAACGAGGACTTAAATATGTTAAGAGATATTGATTTAAATGAAATTTCAGACGGTAGACTATATACTGCCAACGATATGGTAAAAGCTGATTGTATGGGCTGTCAGGGGTGTGCTTCCTGCTGTCAGGGTATGGGAGATTCTATTGTTCTGGACCCGTATGATATGTATCGGTTATGCATGGGGCTTAAGGCCACGCCTGCGGCTCTTCTTGCTTCTTCCCTGGAACTTGGTGTCGTAGACGGACTAATCCTGCCTCACCTTAAAATGAATGGAAATACCGATTCCTGCACGTATTTGAATAAAAATGGCCGCTGCAGCATACACCCTTTCCGTCCGGGATTCTGCCGGCTTTTTCCACTGGGGCGTTACTATGAAAATGATTCTTTTTCATATTTTCTCCAGACTCACGAATGTCCAAAACCCGGCAAGGCAAAGATCAAAGTCCGTAAATGGATTGATGAGCCGGATTTTTCAAGGCACGAAAAATTCGTATCTGATTGGCACTACTATCTCAAACCGTTACAAAACTATGCTATGACATCCGAAGACAGTGAAAAGATAAAGGCACTCAGTATTCAGATACTTCAGACTTTTTATCTTCTCCCCTACATAGAAGATGTGGATTTTTATGAGCAGTTCTATCAGCGGCTTTCAAAATGATAAACAAGAATGCCATACAGACTATAAATATCCTGATTTCGGATATCTGTCAGTCTGTATGGCATTTATAATCGTTTATATTCTGATGTATCTACTTTGCATCATCTTTAATCTTACCGGTTTTTACATTTGGCTCAATAAAGTTTGTATATGCATAATCCCACAGTTTTTGTGAACCTTCTGCTGTATGTGCATTGCGTTCCAGTATCTGGCTTAACCGCACACCCTTGGCAATCCAGTCTTTTCCTTCTGTATAATCATTCAACATCGCCGGCTGAACATTATCCATCACGTGGGCGAACTTAGCTTCCGGCGTTTGAGCCTCCTCGAATTCTTCCCAAAGTTCACGAAGCTTTTCCCCCTGATCTTCCGGCAGGATTCCGTAGATCCGGTCTGCTGCCTTTACTTCCCGTACTCTCTGAGTTTGCTTTCCTTCCTCATCATATGCATAAGTATCTCCGGCATCAATCTCTACAAGATCATGGATAAGAAGCATACTGATAACCCGAAGAACATCAATCTCCTCATTGGCATACTCACTTAAAAGCAACGTCATGATCGCCATATGCCATGCATGCTCCGCATCGTTTTCACGCCGCTTTGCATCTGATAAAAAAGTCTGTCTTGTAATAAACTTTTCCTTATCAATCTCCCGGATAAAATCAAACTGTCTGTCTATTCTGCTCTTTTCCTGCTTCTCTTCCATATTCCATGCTCCTGTATCTATATATTTTTTATTTTTTCCCTTTTTCTTCTTTCTTACACTTTTCCGTCTCTTCTTTTACATCTTCATCTGTAATCTTCTCTGCGCTGCGCTCTTCCATTGTCTCAAATTCTGTATGATGTCCCACATATTTGTAAGCCGGACGGATAATTTTGTTCGCATTTGTCAACTCTTCCAGTCGGTGTGCGCTCCATCCCGGCATTCTGGCAATTGCAAAGATTGGCGTAAAGAGTTCTTGTGGAATACCAAGCATAGAATACACAAATCCACTGTAAAAGTCTACATTTGCGCAGACATTTTTCTGAAGATTTCTCTGCTCTTTGATCATCTTACCTGCAAGACTCTCTACCAGCTCATAGAGAGCAAACTCTTTCATCCGTCCTTTTTCTTCTGCAAGAGCTTTGGCAAATCTCTTCAAGATTACCTCTCTTGGATCAGACAATGTATAAACCGCATGTCCCATACCATAGATCAGTCCGGAATGGTCAAATGCTTCTTTATTCAAAATCTTGTGTAAATAAGCACCCACTTCTTCTTCATTTCCCCAGTTTTTCACATGAGCTTTAATATCATCAAACATATTCTGAACTTTCAGATTCGCACCACCATGTCTAGGTCCTTTCAGAGAACCGATAGAAGCTGCTACTGAAGAGTAAGTATCTGTTCCTGAAGATGTTACTACATGCGTTGTAAACGTGGAATTGTTACCACCGCCATGCTCTGCGTGAAGTACAAGCGCAATATCCAGTACCTTTGCCTCAAGTTCTGTATATTCTCCCTTTGGTCTGAGCATCAGAAGGATATTCTCTGCCAATGACAATCCCTTCTCCGGGTTACGGATAAAGAGCATCTCATCTTTACGGAAATGTCTATATGAATGATAAGAATATACGGCAATAAGTGGCAGTTTTGCGATCAGTTCAAGTGCCTGACGAAGTACATTTTCCGGAGAAATATCGTCCGGATTCTCATCATAAGAATACAGTGTCAATACACAACGCTGCATCGCATTCATAATATTCTCATTAGAAGCTTTCATAACAACATCACGGACAAATCGTCCGGACAGCTCCTGTAATTCAAACATTACATCCAGGAAATGTTCCAGTTCTGTCTTATTTGGTAAATGTCCGAACATCAACAGATATACAGTTTCCTCAAATCCAAATTTTCTGTCTTTCAGACTGTCTACAATATCATTAACATTAATTCCCTGATAATAAAGACGTCCCTCTGCCGGAATATTACGTCCGTTGATCAGATTATATCCTGTTACATCTGAAACTTCAGTCAGTCCTGTCAGGACTCCTTTTCCAGCTGAATCACGCAGTCCACGCTTTACATCATATTCTACATAAAGATTGGGATTAATTCTATGATTATTACGAAGGGCTTTGCAAAGCTCCTTAAATTCTCCTTTTAAATCTTTATCTTCTTCTAATTTCATGACCTCATTATTACTCATTCCAGGGTCCCTCCTTGCGCCCTCCCGTATCTTTGGGATGTCTTTTTTATATTGTGTTATTGTATACATTTAAACAATTGTAACCCATTTTCTAAAAAAATACAACCTCTACTTTTATTTAGAGGCTGTATTTTTATGAATTTTTATGAATTATTTTGAATATACCCAAACTGCTTTGATCTGGGAACTGATCTGGGAATAATTCCAGCTTTTCTTGGAATTTTCAAGGCTGAATGGATCACAGATCGTGACATTTCCATTATTATAAGATGTCAATATGATAAAATGTCCGATATCTGTAAAGTCTCCCGGACGCATACTGCAGATGACCGGGTGCCCTGCCTCCAGTTCTTTTGCGATCTCGCTCTCATTCCCATTACTCTCACGGCACGTCAGTCCCCAATGTTCCACGCCTGATGTCATAAATGCCCAGGTCGTATCATTATTCTCATCTACATAATGGTTCTGTGTTGCGTAATCAGCAACTACTGAAGGAGTCACTGTCTTATCTCCGGTAAGCCCTACGACCAGCATAGAAACACAAGTTGGACCACAGCCGCTTACTGCAATAATACTCGTTCCGTATGGAGAATATCCCCATCTTTCATCCCATTGGAGGATCTCCGGAAACATACCGGAATAACCATCTTCTGCTTCCACAGTTGCAGCCGGTGCCTGATCTTTCTTCTTTCCATAATCTTCCACAAACTGTACCGTCTCCGGATTCTTATCCAGAAGTTCAATGACCTTCTCCGGGTATCCTGCCGTAACTGCTTCCTGTCTTACCCTTGCAATCCGCTCCTCTGCCGTCTCTGTCTTCTTAGTCGTATCTGATGTATCCTTATCATCTGTCTTCTCTTTCACAGCTTCACTGTTCGCCTGTACCCCATTCTCAACCGATGTCTTTGCTGCATCCGCTTTTCTGCCGGTCTGAGATGTCTTTGCCTGTATATCAGTCTTTCTTGCCATATTATCAGACTTTAATGCCCATGTTGCGCAACCGATGATAACAACAACGACTGCCACTCCTATAAAGAATAACTGTCTGATAACTTGCTGACGTCTTTTCGTATATTTTTTTCGTTTTTTATATTCTGGTTTTTCTTCTAACATTTCTCTTTAGCTCCTTACGAATTTACATTATACTATAGAATCCGTCCTTCGCACAACCATAGAAATCTTATAAAATACTTAATTTAAATGAAGCCAGGAAACTGCCCTTAATCTGACAGCCTTCCCGGCTCCACATTCATGTTTCAAAATTCCTTTTTAAGCAGTCTGTTCAAACTGTGAATTATACAGATCCGCATAGAATCCATTTTTCGCAAGTAGTTCTTCATGTCTGCCCATCTCCACGATATCTCCCTCTTTCATGACCAGGATCAGATCTGCGTCACGAATCGTAGACAGACGGTGCGCGATAATAAAGCTTGTGCGCCCTTTCATCAGGTTATCCATTGCTTTCTGAATACGCACCTCAGTACGTGTATCGACCGAACTTGTAGCCTCATCTAAGATCAAAATCTTCGGATCTGCAAGAATCGCTCTTGCAATCGTCAGAAGCTGTTTCTGTCCCTGGGATACGTTACTTGCCTCTTCATTCAGCTCCATACCATATCCACCCGGCAGAGTCTGGATAAACCGGTGTGCATAAGCTGCATCCGCTGCTTTCACCACATCTTCATGTGTAGCATCCAATTTGCCATAACGTATATTGTCTTCAATACTTCCTTTGAACAGCCATGTATCCTGAAGTACCATACCAAACATACGACGCAATTCTCCTCTGTCAAACTCGCGGATATCATGTCCATCTACCTTGATGGAACCACCTGACACATCATAAAAACGCATCAGTAATTTTACCATCGTTGTCTTGCCGGCTCCGGTCGGTCCTACAATTGCAATTTTCTGTCCAGGTTCTACTTTTACACTGAAATCATGAATAATTGTATGCTCCGGATTGTAGCCAAAATGAACATGCTCAAATTCTACAGCTCCTTCTGGATTCTTTAATACAACCGGATTTTCTGGTGCTGCCTCTTCTTCCGGCTCTCCTAAGAACTCAAACACTCTCTCAGAAGCGGCTGCTGTAGACTGGAGCATATTTGCCACCTGTGCCACCTGCTGGATCGGCTGTGTAAAATTTCTCACATACTGGATAAATGACTGGATATCTCCGACTTCAATAGTCTTCTTAATTGCCAGATAACCACCAAGAATTACAACTGCAACATAGCCTAAGTTTCCAACGAACTGCATGATCGGCATCATCATTCCGGATAAGAACTGTGATTTCCATGCAGAACGATACAGTCTGTCATTATCTCTGTCAAATTCATCTATGACATCGTCTTCTTTATTAAATGCCTTTACAATATTATGTCCGCCATAGACCTCTTCTACCTGTCCATTAACATATCCAAGATACTCCTGCTGTTCCTTGAAATATCTCTGGGAACGCTTCACGATCATTCCGATTAGCCCCATGGAAAGTGGAAGGATTAAAATTGCGATCACTGTCATAAGCGGACTGATGCTGAGCATCATGACCAATACTCCAATGATTGTCGCAACAGAAGTAATAACCTGTGTCGCACTTTGGTTCAGACTCTGACTTAAAGTATCCACATCATTTGTAATTCGTGAAAGAATCTCACCATGTGTCATCTTGTCAAAATATCCCATCGGAAGTCTGTCAATCTTTTCCGAAATCTCTTTTCTCATTCTGTAAGTCAGTTTCTGGGAAACTCCTGTCATAATGTATCCCTGGATAAATGAGAACAATGCACTGCACACATACAGGCACATCAGTCCGATGAGAATCTTTGCGATCTTATCAAAATCAATTCCACTTCCACCGGAAACTTTACTTATCAGTCCATGAAATAGTTCTGTTGTTGCTTTTCCAAGGATCTTCGGTCCTGCAATATTAAATATAGTACTTCCTATTGCAAATATCACTACAAGGAGAAGACCTATCTTATACTGTGTAAGATATCCCATAAGCTTCTTCATGGTACCTTTAAAATCTTTGGCTTTTTCGGTGCTCATACCGTGTCTGCCACCCATACGTCCTCTTGGCATATTAGTCTTCCTCCTTCATTGCTTCTTTTAATTCACTCTCCGACAACTGGGACGCTGCAATCTGATAGTAGGCATCACAAGTTTTCAGAAGCTCTTCATGCGTTCCTTTTCCAACGATCTTACCGTCATCCAAAACAATGATCTGCTCTGCATGAAGAATTGTACTGATTCTTTGGGCCACGATCAGAACGACACTGTCTGTTGTCTTTTCTTTTAATGCGCTTCTTAGAACTGTATCTGTCTTGTAAACAAAAATGTATACATCCGGGTGTTTTGCTATGGCTCTCGCGATGGAAAGTCTCTGCTTTTGTCCACCGGAAACATTGGCACCTCCCTGTGAGATTGGGCTCTTGTAGCGTTCCGGCTTCGTGTCGATAAATTCGACAGCCTTGCAAGAAATGCTTGCATTTCTTGCAGTTAGTCTAAGGTAGGGACCAGCCGTGTATTTCGCGTCCTTGCTACGCAAGAACACAAAACAGTCCCTGTCCTCACTCGGGCAAAGCTCGAGTTGCGAAATTAATTTAAGAAAACCAAGGTTTTCTTAACAACAATGAATCGGAAAGAATAATCCGATAGCTTGTTTACAAGCTACATTTTGCAAAGCAAAATGTTCTGACCAATGA
>OLQA01003826.1_pt1 | contig 10386 bp, 8 predicted proteins | sample 1673151 | NCBI WGS metagenome assembly OLQA01 (sample SAMEA3136760, study PRJEB25190) | human gut metagenome | biome: human gut; feature: human-associated habitat; material: faeces | place: Austria | collected 2013 | reverse complement strand
TGTCAAAACTAACACAGGCGCCGTATCGCAAGGACAAGCTATATTCAGGCAAATATCAATACTTTAGGAGAAATATATGACACCCACGTGGAAAAATCACTTGCTTCGTTTTCTTCAAGGGGCCCTCATAGGCACGGGAGCTATACTTCCCGGTATCAGCGGCGGAGTGCTGTGCGTCATATTCGGAATATACCAGCCAATGATGGAAACCCTGGCCCACCCTAAGAAAGGGATAAAGAAGTACGGACATATGGTGCTGCCGGTAGTGCTGGGTTTTCTCGGTGGGTTTGTGCTGCTGGCCGGGGCGATAGCAAAGCTCGCCTCATCTGAGCCCGCAATAGTCACAAGCCTTTTTGTAGGCCTTATCGTCGGGACATTACCGCAGCTTTTTCGCGACGGAGCAAAGCAGGGCAGGGATAAGTCATGCTATATAGCCCTTGCCGCAAGCACGTCATTGTTACTGGGCTTCTTTATGCTGCTAAAGTACGGCACGGAGCTGCACATAACTCCTAACGCCGGCTGGTTCTTCTTCTGCGGCGCTCTGTGGGGCATAAGCATGGTGGCGCCGGGAATGACATCGTCGTCGGTGCTGATGCTGCTTGGGCTGTATTATCCTATGTCTGAAGGCATAGCTGCGCTGGACATGGGGGTAATTATACCGTTTTTGCTGGGCATAGCAATAACCGTCATTGCGCTTGCCAGGGCAGTGAACGCTTTATTCAACAGATACTACGGCATTGCGTATCACTGCATAATAGGTTTTGTTATCGCCTCTACGGTACCCATAATACCTGTGTCGTTCGGGAGTACGTCAGAACTCATCTGGAGCATCGTAGCGGCTACGGCGGGCTGCGCTGCGGCGTACTTTATATCCAGGATAGATGGACTAAAGGAGTAAGGAACAACTGGGAGAGGCCGAAGGGCCTCTCCTCAGAGTGTCAAAAAAGTGGCTGAATGCCACTTTTTTGAGTTTTACGGGTTTTGCCTCTCGCATTCGCTCCCGGGCGGCAAAATCCGCAAAGTACGAAAACCTCTGGGTTTTCATCCGTTCTGACGCACATGTCGTCAGAGCCGGATTAAACATAAGGGGCTGCGGCCCCTTATCAACCCTGGGGTTTTTTGACAGACTGGGGAGAGGTCGAAGGGCCTCTCCTTTTATATGCCGGTCATTCCACAGTGTACAAGAGTAAAATAGTGTATTATAATATAATGTGGTTAGTAATATTTGGATATACCGTATATTGTAGCGGAGGAAAAATGAACAAGCAGTACGACGTAAGCGATATAAAAGTTATGGAGGGTCTTGAGGCGGTGCGTATGCGCCCCGGAATGTACATAGGAAGCACCGGTTCACGCGGCCTTCATCATATGCTTTGGGAGATAGTGGACAACGCTGTGGACGAGGCGGCAAACGGATATGCGGACGCGGTACGCGTGACCCTGCATAAGGACGACTCCGTTACTGTTGAGGACAACGGCAGAGGTATTCCTGTAGGCATTCACGAAAAGCTGGGTGTGTCCGGCGTTGAGGTGGTGTTTACCCAGCTGCATGCAGGAGGTAAGTTCGATAACGAGTCTTACGGCTTTTCAGGGGGTCTTCATGGAGTGGGCGCCTCCGTTGTGAATGCGCTGAGCGAATACGTAGAGGTAGAGGTATGTACTGGCGGCAAGATGTACCGCCAGACCTTCAGGAGCTATGAGGGCCCGGACGGCAAGATGGTATCCGGAAAGCCAATGGCTCCCCTGGAAGAGGTGGGCCGCGTGCGCCGTCAGGGCACTAAAATAACCTTCCTGCCGGATAAGCGTGTATTCGAAACGCTGGAGATGAACTTCGGCATAATATCAAAGCGTTTACGTGAGCTTGCGTATCTTAACAAGGGTGTTACCTTCATACTTATAGACGAGCGGGAACGGGGCAACAAAAAAGAGGCCGAATATCACTATGAGGGCGGCATTATAGATTTCGTGCGTTACATGAATGCGGACAAGACTCCCCTTTACGATGAGCCTATATATATTGCCGGCAAGAGGGATGACATAGCAGTAGAGATAGCCATACAGCATAACGACGGCTATACCGAAAGCATGTTTTCATATGTGAATAACATACCAACCACTGAGGGCGGCACCCATGAAACGGGCTTCAAGGCGGCCTTAACCAAAGTCATGAACGACTACTGCCGTAAGGCCGGCATACTCAAGGATAAGGACCCGTCGCTTTCCGGAGAGGACTTCCGCGAGGGCCTGACGGCGGTGTTATCCCTCAAGATGCACAGCGTGCAGTTCGAGGGGCAGACAAAGACAAAGCTGGGAAATACGGAAGCTAGGACGGCCGTAGAATACGTGCTGACAGAGCACCTTGCGCCTTACCTCGATGACCTTAAGAATGCCGATACGGCTAATAAGATAGCCGAAAAGGCGGCAAAAGCCGCAAAGGTTCGTGAAGCTACCCGCAAGGCCAAGACTATGGCCCGGGAAAAAAGCAAGCTGGAAAACGCGCCTCTGGTGGGCAAGCTGTCGAGCTGTACGGGCCGCAACGCAAAGATAAACGAGCTGTTTATCGTGGAGGGAGACTCCGCAGGCGGCAGCGCCAAGCAGGGTCGGGACAGGCGGTTTCAGGGCATACTGCCGCTTCGGGGCAAGCCGCTGAATGTGGAGAAAAAGCGGCTGGATCAGGTAATAGCAAACGAGGAGTTCCGCTCCATAATAACCGCCCTTGGTACAGGCATAGGCGAGGATTTCGATATAAGCGGCCTCAAGTACGACAAGATAATAATACTCTCCGATGCAGACCAGGACGGCGCCCACATAAGGGCAATACTGCTGACATTCTTTTTCCGCTATATGAAGGAGCTTATAACCGACGGTCACGTGTATATAGGCCTTCCTCCTCTCTATAAAATACAGAAGGGCAAGGAGATCAGGTACGCATATTCCGACGGGGAGCTTGCAAAGATGACGAGAGCCATCGGCAAGGGCTACACCCTCCAGCGCTACAAGGGGCTTGGAGAGATGAACCCGGAGCAGCTGTGGGAGACGACCATGAATCCGGAGCACCGTTCGCTGGTCCGGGTAGAGCTTGAGGACGCGGCGGACGTGGACCATATAGTGACGCTGCTCATGGGGGATAAAGTCGGCCCCAGACGCGAGTACATCAGCGAGTTCGCCAACTTCAACAAGACGGATACCTTTGAGGAAAAGATGACGGCACATCCTGCCGCCGAAAGGTAACAGCGTATGGCAAAAAGAGATGATAACCAGATATCCTTCGAGGGGCAGACCATAATCACGAAGGGCATGGAGGCGGTTATGCACGACTCCATGATTCCCTATGCGGAATATGTAATAATGGAGCGGGCGCTGCCGCGGATAGAGGACGGCCTGAAGCCCGTTCAGCGCCGCATACTTTATACCATGCTGGAGCTGGGGCTGACTCCGGACAAGCCACACCGCAAGAGCGCGCGTATCGTGGGCGACTGCCTCGGCAAATATCACCCCCATGGCGATACATCGGTATACGATGCCATGGTGCGCATGGCCCAGCCCTTCTCCAGGCGCGGCCCCATGGTGGACGGCCACGGCAATTTCGGCAGCATAGACGGCGACTCTGCGGCGGCAATGCGATATACCGAGGCCAGAATGACCCCCGTAGCCATGGAGATGCTGCGGGATCTGGAGAAGGATACGGTAAAGTTCAGCCTGAACTTTGATGATACATTAAAAGAACCCGACCTGCTGCCCGGCCGCTTTCCGAATCTGCTGGTAAATGGCTCCTCAGGCATAGCCGTAGGTCTGGCGACCAACATACCGCCCCACAACATGGGCGAAGCCATAGACGCAGCCGTAATGTATATGGATGATCCGGAAGTATCCCTGGACGAGCTGATGAAGGTAATGCCCTGTCCGGATTTTCCGACGGGGGGTTATATACTGGAATCCGACGAAATACGGAATGCTTACGAAACGGGCAGGGGAAAGATAACCGTTCGTGCCAAGGCCGAAATAGAGGAGCAGAAGAACGGCAAGAAGCTCATTGTCGTGACCGAAATGCCATATCAGGTGAACAAGGCAAAGGCGCTTGAGGATATATTGCACATAAGCGAGGAAAAAAAGGCGCTGTTTGCCGGCATAGGCGAGATACGGGACGAGTCCGACCGCATGGGCATGCGGGCGGTGATAGAGGTAAAGAAGGATGCTGACGCGGAAAAAATACTGCAATACCTCTATAAATACTCCGACCTTCAGGTAACCTTCGGCGTTAACATGGTGGCCATAGCCGACGGCAAGCCCCAGACGCTGGGCCTGAAGGAGATACTGCGCCATTACATACGGCATCAGGAAAATGTAGTCACCCGCCGCACGAAATTTGACCTTGACGCAGCTGAGCGCCGGGAGCACATACTGGAAGGCCTTATGGTGGCCATTGCCAATATAGACGAGGTGATAGCTCTCATAAGGGCCGCAAAGTCGCCAAAGGAGGCCAAGGAAGGCCTTATGAAGCGCTTTGAGCTTACCGATATACAGGCTCAGGCCATACTTGATCTGAGGCTCCAAAGGCTGACCAACCTGGAAAGACTGGCCATAGAAAAGGAATACAGGGAGGTAGGCAGGCTAATAAAGGAATACAAGGGCATACTTTCATCCGAGGAAAAGCTCAGGGCGGTCATACGCCGCGAGATGCTGGCCATAAAAGAAAAATATGCCGTACCACGCCGTACAAGGCTGATACAGGGCGAGGAGGAGATAGTCGTGTCCCGTGAGGACATGATAGTGGTGGATGACGCCATAGTGGCGCTGCTTGAGGGCGGCAAGATACGCCGCCTGCCCAAGCGCAATTTTACAGCCGAGTCCATCGCCTCCGAAAAGCCGGTATTTATAATGGAGACCCAGACGGACAGGCGGCTGAGGTTCTTTACAAGCCACGGCAACTGCCTGATAATCGGAGTGGACGAACTGCCGGAAGCAAGGCTTACCGCCAAGGCTACAAACCTTAATTCGCTGGTACAGCTCGAAAAGGACGAGGAGATAGTCGCATGCTTCGATGAGGTAAAGGACGACACGCTTGTGTTCTTTACAGCCCTCGGCAGCGCAAAACGTACAGAGGGAAAGGAATTTGACCTCCGCACAAAGAAGACGGCCGCCATAGCTCTTAAGGACGACGACAGGGTTATAGCCGTGGAAAAACAGGACGATACCGCAGGCACCGTTATCATGGTAAGCAAGGGCGGAATGAGCATACGCTTCGCGACAGATACCGTTCCCGTAATGGGCAAGGGCGCGGGCGGAGTGAAGTGCATGAAGCTGGACGAGGGGGACAGGGTTATATTCGCCGCGCAGATAGCTGACGAGGGCGAGATACTTACCATATCCGACAGGGGCTACGCAAAGCGCAGCCTGGTCTTCGATTACGAGATACAGGGCAGGAACGGCAAGGGCCTGAAGACCTTCGACTTCAAGAAGAACGGCTCAAACGGCACTGCCATCGCTGCGGCGCTTTACGTAAAGGAGCCCTATGATATAGTCATACGCCAGTTCCACGGCGAGGAGACGGTAGTGAACACCGAGACGGTATTCATCGAGCAGCGGCCCGGCAAGGGTATGCTTACAGTCATGGCGCTGCTGGACGATATAGTTATTGGCGCAATGAAAATTAAATCATAAAACCCGTTGGGTGCCGAATACTTATATACGAACACACATCAAATAAGTGTCAGGAGTAAGTATGAGAGTATCCAATGATGAAAACGCGGTATTTGTAAGCGGTACGCTTGGCGGCGCGCCGGAGCTCAGCCACAGCCTTTACGGAGAGGATTTTTACAGCGCGGAGCTGCTTGTGCCGCGGCTCAGCGGCACTATGGATCACGTCCCGCTTACGATACCGGGGCGCAATCTCGCCTTCATGCCGAACGAGGGCGACAGGCTTTCTGTATGGGGACAGCTGAGGACATATAACAGGCATACGGAGCAGGGTACCCATCTTTGCGTTACGGTGTTTGCCAAGGGTATAGAACCTCTGGGCGAGGAGGAGATGCCTCAAAACGAGGTGTCGCTTTCAGGATATCTTTGCAAGCCTGCGGTGTTTAGGACTACGCCCTTCCTGCGGGAGATAGGCGACATGCTCATAGCCTGCAACCGCTCCTTCAATAAATCTGACTATCTGCCCTGCATAGCATGGGGCAGGAATGCCCGCACCGTGAGCGAGCTGCCGGTGGGCAGCAGGCTGTACATTCAGGGCAGGATACAGAGCAGGCGGTACCAGAAGCAGCTCAGTGACGGCACAGTACAGGACAGGACGACCCATGAGGTATCCTGCTCATCCATTGAACTGCTTTAAGCCGTTTAAAATTTACAGGAGATAACTTATTTTACTATGGCAATGGACGGACTTAATCTCGCCGCATCCGTGGCGGAGTGCAGGCGCATAGTTGGCGGCAGGATAGACAAGATACAGCAGCCCGAAAAGGACGAGCTTGCAGTCAACCTGCGTTGCGGCGGCGAAAACCTCAGGCTGCTCATCAGCGCGTCGCCGGAGCATTGCAGAATGCAGCTCACGAATGTCAAAAAGGAAAACCCCATAGACGCGCCGGCCTTTTGTATGCTGCTGAGGAAGCGCCTCGCAGGTGGGCGCATAGTGTATGTAGAGCAGCCAAACCTTGACAGGATAGTGAACATAGGCATCGAGGCACAGAACGACTTGGGAGATACCGTTACCTTCGTGCTCTGTGCCGAGATAATGGGCAAATACTCCAATATAATTCTCATAAACGAGCAGGGCATAGTCGTTGATGCAATAAAGCGTATCGGCATAGGAATGTCAAATGTGCGTACAGTTCTGCCGGGGCAGAAGTACGAAATGCCGCCGGCACAGGATAAGGCCGACCCGACGAAGGCCTCCGCACAGGACTTTGAGGCAGTCATAGCAGAGGCAGGGGGTATCAGGATAGACAAAGCGCTTTCAAACGCGTTTTTCGGCCTTTCGCCCAAAATGGCGGCAAAGCTTTGCGAGAATGCCACGGATAAGTGCAGCTGCATCGAGCTGAGCCCGGGGGAGCGCAGGGAGCTTGCGGAATACCTGCACAGCTTTTACCGCCGCCTTTCGCAAGGCGATGTCACGCCCTGCGTTACGCTTAATGACGTTGGCGAACCGGAGGGCGTGCTGCCGTTTGTACCAAAGGAGGGAGAATACAGACCGGCGCCGACTATGAGCGAGGCGCTGGACTGCTTTTATGCTGAAACCGATAATCTCCAGCGTATGCGCCGCCACGGCGCCGGCATAAGGAAGATACTGCAAAACAATATAGAGCGCTGCAACAAGAAGATCGCTTTGTATGACGACGCCATAGCTTCCGAGGGCGATATTGAAAAGCTTAAATTGTTCGGCGAGCTGCTCATAGCGAACGCATACAGGATAATCTCAGGCTCCTCGGAGGCCGTAGTGCAGAACTACTACACAGACCCGCCGGAAAACGTAAGAATACCTCTGGACGCAAGGTATTCAATAAACGACAACGCGCAAAAGTATTATAAAAAATACCAGAAGGCCAAGGCAGCCCGGGATATGGCGGCGCAGCAGCGGGAAAGGGCGCTGGAGGAGCTGAACTATCTGGAGGGACAGCTTTACAATCTGGACAAGTGTACCGGTGACAGCGAACTTAAGGAGCTTTCCGATGAGCTGATGAACGAGGGGTATATAAAGAGACCCAAGGACGGCAGGAAGGGCCAGAAGCTGCCTCCTTCAAAGCCAATGTGCTTTATATCGTCGGACGGTATAGAGATATACGTGGGCAAGAACAACAGGCAGAACGATGCACTTACACTTAAGTTTGCAGGGCCAAAGGACACATGGCTGCATACAAAGGATATACCCGGCTCACACGTGATAATACGGGCAGAAAATCCGCCCAGGAGCACGCTGTATCAGGGAGCCCTGCTGGCGGCCTACTACAGCAGGGGCAGGGGCAGCGAAAATGTGCCTGTAGACTATACCGAGCGACGGTTCGTAAGGAAACCCTCCGGCGCAAAGCCCGGTATGGTGATATACACCACAAACAAAACGGCCTATGTGACCCCGGACCCAATTGAGGTCAAGGCTATAATACAGAAGCAGTAACGGCAAAAAGCGGCAGACGGGCCGCTTTTTTCGTTATTTTATGCGCCGAAGGCGAATAGCTTATATATGACTAATAAGCCGGAGGGCATGAGAATGAAGCGATTATTTATATTGATTCTGTCGCTGCTTACGGCGCTTATGATGGCGTCCTGCAAAAAGGCGGAGGAACCCGCCGAACCCGAGGCCGATACGGACAGCGGCTACCGGCGAACCACTCTGTACTACGCCACGGAGGACGGATTCATAGTGCCTGTTATGAAGAGCATACCCTGGGAGGAGGGAATAGGCAGGGCGGCGCTGAGCTACCTCGTATCTGGCATCGACAACGATAAAAGCGCCGCCATGATGGGCTTGAAGACGGTAATACCCGAGGGAACGGAATGTACTCTACGCATAGGCGAGGGAGGCAGCGCTCGGGTAGACCTGACTGACATCGGCCAGCAGACAAAGGAGCAGGAGCAGGCCATGGTGGTTGCAATAGTGAACACGCTGACTGAGTTCCCCTCCATAAACAACGTCAGCATAACCATCGACGGCAAGGAGAAAAAGACCCTCTCCAATGGCACTGACATATCCAAACCCATGGAGAGCTTTGCGTTGAATATTGAGGACGGGGAGGTGCCGGTTTCAGGAGAAGCCCACGCCCTTACGCTGTACTTCCCTAATTCGGCTGCCAGCCTGAATATCCCCGTGACACGGTATACGGACACTGCGCCTTCATTTTCCGGGGCTGTGCAGGAGGAGATAGCCGGGCCTAAGGATGAGGGGCTTATAAACTGCTTCCCGGCGGGAACAGAGCTCATAAGCGCATACATAAAGGACGGAATAGCCTGCGTTGACCTGACGAAGGACTTCGAGAAAGTCGCTGATACCGAGGGTATGCTGGATGCGGCAAGGGACTGCCTGTATCTCTGCGCCAATCAGTTCGATCAGGTATACGGCGTTGACATAACTGTGGAAGGAAAGGAGTACAGTATGCATACCTCCGCCGTGTCTGTACCCGTATACGTGAACGAATGGCGATAAATATGGAAATGCCGCGGGCGCTGTGGTAAAATAGCCGTATTGAATTTTGCCGTACAAAGGAGAAATATATATGAAGCTTATAATCGCCTCCAACAACGCCCATAAGGTATCCGAAATAAAGGCCATTTTAGGTTGCTTTTATGACGAGATACTCTCCCTCAGGGAAGCGGGCATAGATATGGACGTGGTTGAGGACGCGAACACCTTCGAGGGCAATGCTCTCAAGAAGGCCAGAGAGGTGTTTGCCGTTGCCGATGCGGATGCAGTACTGTCGGACGACAGCGGCCTGATGGTTGACGCCCTGGGCGGCGCTCCCGGCGTTTACAGCGCGCGCTACGCAGGCGAGGGCCACGATGACGCCGCCAACAATGCGAAGCTCCTCGACGCACTCAGGGACGTACCTGATGAAAAACGCACAGCGAGGTTCTGCACCTCGGTGGCGCTGATACGCAAGGGAATGCCTGCCGTTACCGCGAACGGAAGCGTGGAGGGTAGGATACTCCGCTCCTCGCAGGGCGAAAACGGCTTCGGCTACGACCCTCTGTTCTATTATGAGCCGCTGAAGAAATCCTTCGCACAGCTAACGCCTGAGGAGAAAAACTCCGTCAGCCACAGAAGGCGCGCGCTCGAATCCCTATGCGACAAGCTGAGAGCGGAAAAGTGATGCGCATAGGCATAGTAAGCGATACCCACGGCGATTCATACGCCATAAGACGTGTCATAGAGCAGGCGGGCAGGGTGGACGCATGGATACACCTGGGCGACAATACCCGCGACGCGGAGGCTTTCGGAAAGGACGGAACGCCTGTCTATTCCGTGGCGGGCAACTGCGATTTCGGCGGTGAAAAAGAGCTTCGCATAAGCCTTGACGGTGCGGAGATATTCGCCACTCATGGCCACTATTACGGCGTTACTGCAGGTACCGACCGGCTCGCTTACCGTGCGGAGGAGCTTGGCTGCAACGTTGCGCTGTACGGCCACACACATATCCCGAAGCTGGACTATGACGGTAAGCTGTACATAATCAACCCCGGCAGCCCCTCCTGTCCCCGAGGCGGCGCGCCCCGCACCTTCGCCATACTGACCGCCGAGTGCGGCAGCCTCAACGCCAAAATGATGCAGCTATAGGAGAAACAGGCCGCCCGACGGGCGGCCTTGAAACTGTAGAAAAAGCCTGGCAAAGCTAAGCATAAGTCTGTCGAAAAACTAACCCCGGCATAGACGGGTGTCCGTAAAACAGTTAATCCTCC
>OLQA01003818.1_pt1 | contig 10397 bp, 10 predicted proteins | sample 1673151 | NCBI WGS metagenome assembly OLQA01 (sample SAMEA3136760, study PRJEB25190) | human gut metagenome | biome: human gut; feature: human-associated habitat; material: faeces | place: Austria | collected 2013 | reverse complement strand
CGGTGCGTGACCTTCTGCCCCTGCTGGTATTCGAGCTGGAAAAAGGCCTTCCCGCGCAGCGTTAAGGGCCGCACGGTGACGCGCGAGTGGCCGATGCGCGCGACCGGCTCGGCGAGGACGAGCTTGGTGAGCGTGTCAAGCCGCTCGGAAAGGTCGGAGGCTACGATGCTCATGCACCGAACCTCTCTTTGAGCGCAAGGTGCGCGGCGTACAGCTCATTTTTGCTGTAGGTGTTGTTCGCATCCTTCAAAAGCAGCTTGATCGCGTCCTTGGCGGTGGGGTAGCCCTGGTTGGCGTCCACGAGGATGTTGATGTGCGGCCCAACGGCCTTGCGGAGCTTTTCCATCAGCTCCATGTCGCGCACGGGATCGAGACCGCCCTTCATCTTGATGGTCTTGATGCCCTCGCCGCAGGCGGCGACGGCCTCGTCCACGGCGGCTTCAATGTCGAGCACGACGCCGAGACTGTGCGCGATGGGGATGGCCTTGCGGTGCTGGCCGCCGAGCAGCTTGTAAACGGGCTTGTCGAGCGCCTTGCCCATGATGTCGTAGAGCGCGATGTCGATGGCGGCCTTGGCGTAAACAAAGCCGCGGATGGCCTTGTCCATCCTGTGATGGATGAGGTCGATATCAAAGGGATCCATGCCGGCGATGGCGGGGAAGAGGTTGTCGCGGATGACGACCTCGGTCGTCTCGTACGACTCGCCGTAGTAGCGGCCGAAATCGCCGCCCCACTCCGGCATGGTGGTGGCTTCGCCGTAGCCGACAATGCCGTCGTCGGTCTTGACTTCCAGAATGACCCAGCCCTGCCCGACGTCGGCCGTGCTGCTCGCCCAGGTGTGGCGGCGGCGCGTGGGGATGCTCACCTTATAAATTTTATACGATTCGATTTTCATAGCGTGTCGTTCCTTTCCGCGGTTCAGCCGCGCGTGACGTAATCAAGGACCTGCTCGATCGTTTTGCCGTCCAGCCCCATCTTCTCAAGATTCACGCCCTCGGCGTGGTAATCCCGGCCCATCATGGCCTCGGACAGGGTGACGTGCGCATCCGTGACCGGCGTGGGGACGCCGGCCAGACGGCCCAGCTCCGCGATCGGGAGAAGGCCGGAGCCGATATCCTCGTGCATGTACCGGTGGTCGAGCGAGGGGGGCGCTTTGATGAACTTGTTGGCTTCGCTCTCCTGGCAGGCCTTGTAGGGATCGTTGGCCTCCGCCGCCTCCTTCGTGGTGGATCCGGCGTTGTAGAGCACGGTGCAGAAATTGTCGAGCTCGAGCCCGTACGCCTTCGCAACGGCCAGGCGCTCCTCGTCCACCATGCGGATGACCTTGCCGATGGCCGGGGTCACGCCGTCATAGTAGAAGCGGAAGTCGCCGCCGGTATGCTCGATCCAGCCGGCATTGAGCACGACGCCCGGCGGATGGAACATGGCGTTGATGTTGCAGAGCGAGGACTCCAGCACATCGCGGCCTGCGACGACATACGGATACGCCTTGCGGATGACCTCCAGCACGGCCTCGGTATCCTTCGCCGGGAACACGCCGACGGTGACAGGCTTATCGCTGCTGCTCACATGCACGCTCGTTTCGCTCGTTTTGCGGGCGATATAGCTGAGCGTGTTCGCCTCGGCGATGCGGCCCCGGCCCAGAATGTGCGCCGCGCGCAGCGCGCCGCCGGTGTGACCGGGATTCATATAGAGCACGGTGTCGCCGCGCAGATACGGCTTCATGGCGTTGAGATAGCGCTCGTGACCGGTGCCGGGAACGTTCATCACGACGAGATCGGCGCCGGAAACGGCCTCCTCCATCGAGTTTGACACATGGGCGACGCGGCAGCTGCCCTCGCCCCAGACGCCGGTATAGGAGATCACGTTATCGTTATTGTGCAGCGTTTCCACGCGCGCGGCGGAGAAGGTGAACAGGCACACTTCGTACCCCCGCAGCGTGAGGTCGGCCGCGGCGGCATAGCCGCCGTGTCCGCCGCCCAGAACGGCGATTTTCATGGATGCGTCCTCCTCTTTGGTTGTTATCCGTCCGCGCGGATGGTGGCGAGCTGCTGGTACGGGTGGTGCGTGCCGGTGATCATCCGGTGACCGTCCGCCGTGACAAGGACCTCATTTTCGAGCTGGTAGCCGCACTCGCCGTCGATCACGTGGATCGGCTCGACGCAGAGGACCATGTTCTCGCGCAGCGTCGTGTCCTTATAGGTGTTGATGTACGGCTCCTCGTGCAGCGTGAGACCGAGACCGTGGCCGATGAACGCGACGGGCTTGAAGCCCCACTCGGTGAACTGCTTGGCAAAGTTATCGTAGATCGTTTTGGTGCTCACGCCCGGCTTGATCTGGGCAATGGCATCGTCATGCGCCTTGACGAGCTTGCTCCATGTCTCCGCCTGGTGCTCGGTCGGCGTGCCGACGACCGCCGTGCGGCAGCAGTCGCAGTAGTAGTTATCCTTCGTGCCCATCACGTCCACGCGGACGATGTCGCCCTTTTCGAGCACCTTGTCGGTGGGCTCGCCGTTGAGCAGGCAGCTGCGCACGCCGGAGCCGACCATCGGCATGGACATCTTGTCGCCCTTGGCGATCTCGGCGAAGCCGTTGGAGATAAAGCGGTAAATGTCCTTCTCAGTCATGCCCGCGCGGGCGCTGGCGAAGGCGCCGTAAATGACCTCTTCGATGTTGGAGCCGAAGGAGATGATGCGGTCAAGCTCAAACTGCATCTTGATGAAGCGCATCTCTTCGTACGCGGCGTCGGCGTTGACGATCTCGGCGTGCGGCAGCTCCCTGTGCATGAGATCCATATCGATGGCGGAGAGATAGGAGAGCTCCATGCCGATGCGCTTCGTCTCCATGCCGAACTCCTTGAGCTTGTCGATGGCGATCATCATCGGGTTCTGGGTGAACTCGTTGTAGCTGATGATGCTCTTCGGATCCATCCAGCTCTGGGCGCGCATGATGGGCTCTTCAATGTTCACAACGATGACGACAGGGTCGTGCTTCTCGGTGATGATGTGGATGACCTTGCGGCTGCGGACCGTGACCTGCGTGGGGATGTAAGCGCCGGTGACGTAGGTGATGTTCTCCGGCGTCATGGTGACCATGGCGTCCAGATGGTACTTTTTCAGCATTTCGCGCTGAAGATCGGTGATCTCTTTCATGGTGGTTCCTCCGTTTTCTGTTTTTAAAAAATTGGTAGGATGACTTACTGTATAAAAACCGGCCGCACAGGGCGGTCAGGTTTCCGGCTGGGTCAGTTCGATGCTCGAACGGGTCGTGGCAAGGTGGGCGATGTACGCCTGCTTGACCTGATTGACGTCGAGCGAGCCGAAGGCATTGGCGATCTGGTTGTGCTCCCAGAGCGACTGCTCCACATAGTTCGTATGGGTGAAAAGCACCCGGCGCTCGTCGTAGATCGTGCCGGTCAGCGTGATGCAGATGTTCAAAAGAATGTCGTTGTTGGCGGCGCGGCGGATGATGTTGTGGAATTCCAGGTCGTGGCGGAGCATATCCTCGTTCGTCATGTCCGTTTTGCGCACGGCGGCGATGCACGCTTTCATCTCGTCCCGGAGACGGGGGTAATCCTCCTCGGGGATAAGATCGATCGCCTTGAGATCCAGCGCTTCGCGCACGGTGAGGATGTTCAGTATCTCGTCCTTGTGGATCATCAGCCAGAGGGAGCTGCCGTCGTCGGGCTGCGTATCTTCCTTCCGAAGGAAAATGCCGCTGCCGTGGCGGATCTCCACAACGTCCATCGCCTCGAGCACCTTCAGCGCCTCGCGCAGGGAGTTGCGGCTGATGCCGAGCTGCTCGGCCAGCTCGCGCTCCGGCGGGAGCTTGTCGCCCACGGAGAAGCCCTTTTTGGATATATAGGCCAGAAGGCTGCGGACGTTTTTATTTTCTTTGAAAGCAAACGGCGCGCCCGAATAATACATGGCAGATCCCTCCTGCGGTTGATCGCTGCCCATTATATATCAACCGAGCCAAAAAGAAAATACCGGGGCCGATGGACTCGCAAATTGGCCCTACCTCTTGATTCGGAGTATACACCAATACGAAAAAGAATCAAGACAAAACTGAGGATGAAACGGAAAAACGTGAAACTGTACAAAATGGTTGAACCAATTTTAACGCACTCGCCGAAAAAAGCGCACCGGACTTTCCCGACAGAAAGCCCGGCGCGCTTTTGGCCTTTACCAAAACGGCAAAAGAGGGTATAATTATTTGGGCAGACCTTCGAGCAGCAGCTTTACTCCGATGCCGACCAGGATGATGCCGCCGGCGATCTCCGCCGTTTTCGGGCGGATGCCGGGGATGCGGCTCGCGGTCATGGCGCCGCCGAAGGCGATGAGGAACGTTGTGCAGCCGATAACGGCGCACGAGAGTACAACGCCGGGGCCCGGGGGCGAGAACGCGAAGCTCACGCCGACGGCGAGCGCGTCGATGCTCGTTGCCACGGCGAGCGCGAGCAGCCGCTTGTGGGAGAGCACCGCCATGCCGCCGGAGCCCTCCTCGCCGCCGCGCACGGCTTCGAGGATCATTTTGCCGCCGATGAACGCGAGCAGCGCAAAGCTCACGTACGGGCCGATGGCCGTGACATAGCCGGACACCGTGCTGCCGAGAATGTAACCCGCGAGCGGCATGAGAAACTGGAACGCGCCGAAATACAGCCCGTGCCAGAGCGCATAGCCCGTCTTGAACGGGCGCATGGCGATACCGTTTGTAACGGACACCGCAAACGCATCCATGGAAAGGGAAATGCCGATGAGTATGACAGAAAGCATGGGAGCCTCCGCACAGGAAAAGAATATGGCCGCCGCGCTCGCACTCGCGCGTGAGGCCGCCGCCGCGGGGGAGATACCGGTCGGCTGCGTTATCACCGACGGCGCGGGGAACGTGATCGGACGGGGGAGAAACCGGCGCGAGGAGGGCGCGGACGCGACCGCCCACGCCGAGATCGAGGCCATCCGCGAGGCCTGCCGTGCGCTCGGCACGTGGCGGCTCGACGGATGCACGCTGTATGTGACGCTCGAGCCCTGCCCCATGTGCGCCGGGGCGATACTGAACGCGCGCATCCCCACGGTGGTATACGGCGCGCGGGAAGCGAAAAGCGGTTCGTGCGGCAGCGTGATCGACCTGTTTTTTGAAAACTACGGGTTTCAGCCGCGGGTGTACGGCGGCGTCCGGAAGGACGAGTGCGCCGCGCTGCTGCGGAATTTCTTTTTGCGGATGCGGGAAAAATAAAGGGCAATTTAATGGGAGCCGAGATTCGGCTCCCATTTTTCATTAGTTCTTGAGCGTTCCGTCCGGGTTGAAGAGAGGCAGGGGGGCGAGCACGGTGATGTCGTGCCGCTCGATCGCGCCGCCCTCGGCGAGGACCGCCATCTTGCCGACGATGTTGCCGCCGGCCTTCTTCACAAGCTCCTCCATGGCGCGCAGGCTCTCGCCGGTGGAGATCACGTCGTCCACGATGAGGATGCGCTTGCCGTTCATGCGCTCGGCGTCCGCGGTGTCGATAATGAGGGTCTGCGTGCCGCCGGTGGTGATGGAGTGCACATGCACCTCGAAAATGCCGGTCATGTACGCCTTGGCCTTCTTGCGGGCGAGCAGATAGGGAATACCGCACTGGCGGGACATTTCGTACGCGAGCGGGATCGCCTTGGCTTCGGGCGCGATGATGTAGTCAAATTCCGGGGCACGCTTCAGAAGCTCCTTGGCGGCGTGGATGGTCATCTCCACATCGCCGAACATGACGAACGCGCCGATATACAGATCGTCGCTCACCGGGCAGAGCGGCAGATCGCGCTTGAGGCCGGCGATATCCATGGTGTAGGTCATCATTGTTGTTGTCTCCTTTTCATTTTATACATCCAATCCGGTGAGATACCGCCGGATCATATCCAAAGCGTTGCTGGCCGCGATGAGCCGGATGCGCGGCCGCGGCGCGTGGCCGCATTGCAGACGGCGGACAAAGCAGCCGCCGCGCGAGGCGAGCGCCACGAACACGAGCCCCACGTCGTCCCCGTCGGGCCCGGCCCAGCCGGTGATGCCGATGCCGATGTCGCTGCCGAGGGCCTTGCGCACACGCTTGGCCATCTTTGCCGCGACCGGCATGCTCACGACGCCGTTTTCGGCGATGAGATCCTCGTCCATATCGAGCAGACGAACCTTGGCGTCCTCGGTATACGTCACGACGCCGCCGAGAAAATGCGCGCTCGCGCCGGGAATATCGGTGATACGCTGCGCGAGCAGACCGCCCGTGCAGCTCTCCGCCACGGCGAGCGACGTGTTTTTCTCCTGCAGGAGCTGCAGCACGCGCTCTTCGAGCGAGGCGCAGTCGATGCCGTAAACGAGATCGCCCATCTTATCGCAGATATCCTCGATCACCGGCTCCATGAGCGCTTCGCATTCCTGCTCGTTTGCGCCCTTGGCGGTGACGCGCACCCAGCATTCGCCCTCGCGGGAGTACGGCGCGACGGTGGGGTTCGCCCCGTCCATAAAGGAGCGCAGGCGCGTTTCCATCGCGCTCTCGCCGATGCCGAAAAAGCGGATCATGTGCGAGCGTATCACGGCGCCGGAGAGCTTCTGGAGATACGGCATCACGTAGTTCCGCAGCATCGTGACGCACTCTCTCGGCGGGCCGGGCAGCATCACGACGCGCACGGGGCCGTCCTCGATGATGCATCCCGGCGCGGTGCCGCAGTCGTTCGGCAGCATGATGCTCCCCTCGGGGAGATATGCCTGCCGGAGGTTGTTGTCGGTAAAGCTCCGGCCGCGCTCAGCAAAGTATTCGCGGATATCCGCAAGCGCGTCCTCGTTGAGATAGAGCTTCCGGTCAAAGGCGCGCGCGAGCGTCTGCTTGGTGAGATCGTCGCACGTGGGGCCGAGACCGCCGGTCGTGATGATGAGATCGGCGCGGTTCCGCGCGCGGTAAAGGCACTCGGTGAGCCGGGCGGGATTGTCGCCGACGACGGTGTGCCAGTATACGTTCACGCCCAGCTCCGCCAGCGCGAGAGAAATGTCCCGCGCGTCGGTGTTGACCGTGCCGCCGAGCAGAAGCTCCGTCCCGACGGAGAGAATTTCGGCGTTCATAGGAGCCTCCTTACATCAGAAAATCAGGGATCAAAGCGCACGCGCTCGATGCCGGCCATCGCCTCGGCGACGAGACCTTCGATATCGAGCACAGCCTCCGCTTCCTCCACGGCGTCGATGCGGGGCCGCGTGCGGGGGTGGCGCGGCGTGAACACCGTGCAGCAGTCTTCGTAGGGCAGCGTGGAGAGCTCGAACGTGCCGATCTTGCGGGAGAGGCGGACGATCTCTTCCTTGTCAAAGCCGATGAGCGGGCGCAGCACGGGCAGACGCGTGACGGCCTCGGTGCAGCCGAGCGCTTCCATCGTCTGCGAGGCGACCTGACCGAGATTTTCGCCCGTGACGAGCGCCTTGGCGCCGTTTCGGTCGGCGACCTCCTGCGCGATGCGCATCATAAACCGGCGCATGATGAGCGTGAAATATTCCTCGGGGCACTTGTCGCGGATCTCGGTCTGGATGTGCGTGAACGGCACGACTTCCACGGTGAGCCGCCCGCAGTAGGCGGTGAGCTCCTTGGCAAGATCGAGCACCTTCTGCTTGGCCAGCTCCGAGGTGTACGGGAACGAGAAGAAATGCACCGGGATCATATGTACGCCGCGCTTGGCGATCATATACGTCGATACCGGCGAATCGATGCCGCCGGAGAGGAGCGTTACCGCCGTGCCGCCGCAGCCGACGGGCAGACCGCCCGCGCCGAGCAGCGGGGGGCGGTGGATGTAGGCGGCGCGCTCGCGCACCTCCACGTGCACGGTGAGCTCGGGGCTGTGAACGTCCACGGCGGTCTCCGGGAACGCCTCGGCAAGCTCGCCGCCGACGTACTGGCTGACTTCGATGGAGGTCATCGGGAAGGCCTTGTCCGCGCGGCGCGTTTCGACCTTGAAGCTCCCGGCTTCGCGCATGGCCTCGGCCATGTACTCGATGGCTTTCTGCGCCATCGCTTCGGGCGTTTTGTCGCACGCGGCGGCACGCACCACGGCGGCGATGCCGAACACCTTCGTCATGGCCTGCTGCGTTTCGTCCATATCGATGTCGTCCGACTTCGGCTCCACATAGATCGTGGACTGCGTGCACGTTACGTCAAACTCGCCGAGCGAGCGCAGACGGCGCTTCACGTTGGAGATGAGCTTCTGCTCAAAGTATTTCTTGTTCAGACCCTTGAGGACGATCTCGCCCTGCTTGAGAAGAATGATGTCCTGCATATTGACCTCACACATATTGTAATAGCTCCGCCGGGGCACTTATGACCCCCAGCGCGGCGCAGTTCTCTAATCTGTCACGGTCCCAGTATCCCCAGTCGCAGAGGACGCAGGGGAGCGAGGCATTTTTCGCCGTTTCGCTGTCCACGCCGGAATCGCCGACATAGAGCGCGCGGGACGGATCGGCGCCGAGCGCTTTGAGCGCATCGTACACCGCGTCGGGCGCGGGCTTTGTGGGGCGGCCCGGCTTCCGGCCTTCAACGTGGGAAATTCTTTCGCCGAAAAACTTTTGCAGCATCGGCGCGGCGTCGGTGTGGTCCTTGTTCGTGACGCACGCGGTGCGGATGCCGCGCTCATGCAGCGCGTCCAGAAGCTCCGGGATGCCCTCGTAGGGCGTCACATGCTCCTGCGCGTGGGCGGCGTAGAGCCTGGCGTAGACAGCGAGCGTATCGTCAATGAGCGCTTCCTGCCCCGGGCCGAGCGCGCGGGTGATGAGCATTTTCGCGCCGTTGCCGACCATGGAGCGGATCTCCGTGACCGTCCGCTCCGGACGGCGCATTTCGCGCAGCGCGCCGTTGACGGCCGCGGCAATGTCGGCAAGCGTATATAAGAGCGTTCCGTCCAGATCGAACAGGACGGCATCGAATCGGTTCATGGCGTGACCTCCGGGGAGGAAGAGATGAGAAAATCGTAGGTACGGTACTGCACGGCCTCGGCGATGTGCTCGGGCGCAATGTCCTTTGCCCCGGCAAGATCGGCGATCGTGCGCGCGACGCGGAGTATGCGGTCGTAGCTTCGCGCCGTGAGACCGAGCGCGTGGAAGGCGTCCTTCATGAGCGCGTCGCCCTCGGGCGTGAGAGAGCAGTACCGCTCCATATCGCGCGGGGACATGTTGGCGTTGGACACCGTGCCGGAGGAAAAGCGCTTTCGCTGTACCTCCCGCGCGCGGTTGACGCGCTGCCGGATGGTTTCGGAGCTCTCGCCGTCCGGACGGCGGCGCAGCTCATCGTAGGCGAGCGCGGGGACTTCTACAATGATGTCGATCCGGTCCATGAGCGGGCCGGAGAGCTTGGCGTGGTAGGCGCGGACGGACTTTTCGCTGCACCGGCAGCGGCCGCCCGGCTGTCCGTACCAGCCGCATTTGCAGGGGTTCATCGCGCACACGAGCATGAACCGGCTGGGGTATACCGCGGTCCCGGCGGCGCGCGAAACGGTCACGACGCCGTCCTCGAGCGGCTGACGCATGACCTCGAGCACGTCCCGGTGGTATTCGGGCAGCTCGTCGAGAAACAGCACGCCGTTGTGCGCGAGCGATACCTCGCCCGGCTGGAGCTGCGCTCCGCCCGCCATCGCGGCGGCGGAGAGCGTGTGGTGCGGCGCGCGGAAGGGGCGCTGGCGCAGTATGGGGCGCTTTTCGTCCGTCAGACCGCAGACGCTCCAGATACCGGTGGATTCCATCGTCTCCTCGCGGCTCATGTCCGGCAGTATGCCGGGGAGACGCTTGGCGAGCATCGATTTGCCCGAACCCGGCGGCCCGACCATGAGCACATTGTGCCCGCCCGCGGCGGCGACTTCGAGCGCGCGCTTGACGTTTTCCTGTCCCTTCACCTCGGCATAGTCGGGGAAGAGCAGCTCTTCCTCGCTCGGCATGGGCGGCTCGGCGGGAGTGATCTTCTTCTCGCCCGCGAGATGCGCCAAAAGCTCCGGGACGGTATGTACGGGATAGACGGTGAGATGGTCGGCGTACGCCGCCTCGCGCGCGTTGCCCGCAGGGACGTACAGCTCCCGGATGCCCGCCTTTTCCGCGGCGAGCGCCATCGGGAGCGCGCCGCGCACCGGGCGCACCTCGCCCGAGAGGGAGAGCTCGCCGATCACGGCGGCGTCCGGCGGCAGCGGCCTGGCCTGCCCGGAGGCGATGAGGATGCCGAGCAGGATCGGAAGATCGTATACGGTGCCGGCCTTTTTCCGGTCGGCGGGCGCTAAATTCACGGTGACGCGGCTGACGGGAAAGTCGAGACCGCAATTCTTCACCGAGGCGCGCACGCGCTCGCGCGCCTCCTTCACGGCGGCGTCGGGCAGGCCGACCAGGTCAAACTGCGGCAGCCCGCCGGAGAGAAAGAT
>OLQA01003804.1_pt1 | contig 10411 bp, 8 predicted proteins | sample 1673151 | NCBI WGS metagenome assembly OLQA01 (sample SAMEA3136760, study PRJEB25190) | human gut metagenome | biome: human gut; feature: human-associated habitat; material: faeces | place: Austria | collected 2013 | reverse complement strand
AGCTGGATATTACCGATTTCATCCTGTAAAAGATATGTCTTCATTCCGTGAAGGACACCAACCTGTCCAAGTGCCATTGCTGATGCATGCTTTCCTGTCTCAATGCCAAGACCTCCTGCCTCAACACCGATAAGGTCAACATCCTTATCATTGATGAAATCAGCAAACATTCCGATTGAATTAGAGCCACCGCCAACACAGGCAACAACTGCGTCAGGAAGCTTTCCTGTCTTTTCAAGAATCTGCTTTCTTGCCTCAGTACTGATAATTCTCTGGAATTCTTTAACCATCTTAGGATATGGATGTGGTCCTACAGCAGAACCAATGATGTAAAATGTATCCTCTGCCCTTTCAGCCCATGTTCTTATTGCTTCATTAGTAGCATCCTTTAATGTTGCACTTCCTGTTGTTACAGGCTGAACCTTTGCTCCAAGCATTTCCATTCTGAATACATTAAGTTTCTGTCTTTCGATATCCTCAGCACCCATGAAAACTGTACACTCCATATCAAAAAGTGCTGCGCCCGTAGCTGTTGCAACACCATGCTGTCCGGCACCTGTCTCAGCGATAACCTTAGTCTTGCCCATTCTCTTTGCAAGAAGAATCTGACCGATAACATTATTAATCTTATGTGCTCCTGTATGGTTCAAATCTTCTCTCTTAAGGAAGATATCTGCTCCGTACTTCTTGCTTATTCTCTCTGCATAATACAGTGGAGTTGCCCTTCCAACATATTCCTGCAGATAATAAATATAATCCTTAGCGAACTCAGGGTCTCTTATTGCCTCATCAAATGCTTTCTCAAGCTCTGCCAGAGTATTCATAAGTGACTCTGAAACATACTGTCCTCCAAACTGTCCATAATACTTGCTTCCTGCCGCGTATTTCACCGTTACCTCGTTTTTGATAAACAGCGATGCAAGTCCCGGCGCAAAAATTTCATATATCACAACGCAAAAAAGCGCAAATGACAGTGAGATGATGCATCCGAAGCGGAACGAATCCTCTGTTCGTTTAAACTTTTTTGCAGCATAGTTGTAGCCTATCAGCGGCAGCATGCCGTTGGCAACGCCGATTGAAAAAAACAGCGGCAATTGATCAAGCTTTTTCGTTATACCGACGGCAGCAACCGCCTCATTGCCGTATTTTGCAACAAAATTCATCTGCGCCGAAACGGCAACGACCGTCAAAGCATATTGCAAAGCGGACGGTGCACCTATGCGCAGTACCGCGCCCGCATGTTCACGCGAATGACTGAGCAGTGCGGGATTTAATCCCAAAACGGTTTTTCCGCGCTGTTTAATGATGTAGCAGATAAAGAATGCAAGCCCTACCGCATTCGAAATTGCGGTTGCCGCACCCGCACCCGCTGCGCCCATGTTCAAACCCCACGGAAGAACAAAAATCGGGTCAAGTGCAATGTTCACAATGCATCCGAGAATCGCGCCGAAGCTTGCAGCCGCTGCCGCGCCCTCCGAGCGAACAAGGTTCGTCAGCAAAGTTGTCAGCACCGTCGGCACCGCACCGAGCGTCAGTGTGTAAAAAACATAACCCTTTGCGTATTCAAGCGTCATACCGCGCGCGCCGCAGAGGAGCAGGATTCGTTCATTGAAAAGGCCGACCGCCGCACCGAAAACGGCTGCACTCAAAAGCCCGCCGTAAAAGCAGAATACGGATACCTCCCGCGCCTTATCGGGCTTTCCCGCACCGAGCAGCCGCGCAATAAGGCTTGCGCCGCCGATGCCGAAAAGGTTGCTGAGAGCTGTGAGCATCAAAAACGCAGCATTGGCAACCGTGACCGCCGCCGTTTTGTCCGGATCGTTTAGCAGGCCGACAAAATAAGTATCCGCAATACCGTAAGCCAATGCAACCATTTGGCTTGCAATTGCAGGCAGAATCTGCATCAGCACCGCACGCTTCACAGGCAGACTGCCGAGCAGTTCACTTCTGTTCAGTTGTTTTTTCATCCGAATGCCTCCGAAGCAAATTTTACATTTCAATCTGTTTTTGTCTCCAGCATGAAAAACGTATCAAGTAAGCATATGTGGGATGCGCCGGCTGAAGCATCATCATTTTAAAACTGCGCAAAACGCTGAACCCGCTGCAAATCTCCGCATCGGGCATCTGCGTTTTCGGGCTGTTCATTTTGCCTAATTGTTCTTTCGCTGACCGGCAGCTGTTTCAAAACAGACCCGAACGCGCTTATTGTTCTTTTTCCTTATCCGTCATCAGCGGCACCGAAAGAATATTCACAGGCATTTCCGGATCGTATTTATCCAAGCTGAGTGAAATTATTCCGAGGAAAGTTGCCATATCGCCCGTGCCGACGCCGTTCACGCCCGATGCGATGCTGATATTGATGTTTCCGTTAAAGGTTGTTACTCCGCTGAGTTTGAAGCTTGTTGATCCGCTGGAAACATAGAATTTTGCAGCAACGACGAAGTACTTTTGAAAGAATTCCGCATTATATGCCGCCTCTGCGTCCGCGCGAGCCTGAGCGCCCGGAATAAGCGGCAAAATTTCGGTTTTGAACGTTTCCTCATCGCGAATCACAACCGGCTCATCGTTCTGCTGTCCGTCAGAATTTATGCGCAGGAATTGCGCGGAAGAAGCATTCAGAAGTTCGTTGTAAATATTCGGAGATCCCAAAACTTCGTTTGCATCCGGAGTCGGGTTTGCGGGCTGTCCGTTCCCTCCGCAGCCCGCGAAAGCACAGGCCGCAAGAACGGCCGCAAGCATAAAGGTGAAAAGTCTAATGCTTTTTTTCATGTTTCTATGTTCCTTTCCGCCCCGTTCGGGGCTTTGCCGTTTTCGGAATGTTCGAAACGATTCGAAGCATCCCGCAATCTCAATCCTTTTGAGTCAGCTCACCCACAAGGTTCGTCTGCATCATATTGCGCACGCCGTCAATGCCGCTCGTGTGTCCGAGAACCCACATGAGCTTTGTTATTGCCGCCTCCGTTGTCATATCACCGGCAGAAATGATTCCGAGTTCCTTCAGCGGACGGCTGACCTCGTAAATATCGGGCGTGCTCTGTTCATACAGGCACTGCGAAGTCAAAATGACGGGAATATCGTTCGCCATCAGCCTTTCAATTGCCTTCAGATGATTGCGGCGAATGCTGTGCATTCCTCCCAAACCGAAAGCCTCCACAACAACTCCCTTAATGTCGCAGTCGAGGCAGCAGTCAAGCAATTTCGGACTGAGTCCGGGAATAAGCTTTATGAGCGCAACCCGCGGATCAATGTCGGTTGAAAAGCTGTATTCGCTGCGAACCTGCGGACTGTGCAGCGCAAGCATTCTGCCGTCGCTTACGGTGCCGATATATGGGTAATTAATCGATTCAAACGCATTGAGCGATGTTGTGCGCGTTTTTACGGCGCGGCAGCCGAGCATCAGCGAATTGCCGAAGCAGATATAGACCCCGCCCGTGAGCGCCGTTGCCGCAATGATTGCATTTTCAAGGTTGCGCCTTCCGTCGGAGTCCGGATAAACCGCGGGATACTGCGCACCCGTCAGCACAACGGGAATCCGAATCCCCGCAAGCATAAAGCTGAGCATGCTTGCAGTGTATGCCATGGTATCCGTTCCGTGTGTTAAAACAATTCCGTCACATTTGTCCGCATATTGGTTTATCGCTTCCGCAATGGTGATCCATTCCTCAGGTTGAATATTGGATGAATCCATGCTGAAAAGATCAACACAATGAACATTGCCGAAAACGCTGCACTGCTTTGCACCCTCGCAAGTGCTGCCTGCGCAATTCGAAGTTTCTCCGCGAACAAGGTTCAAAAGCTCCCTTGCCGAAAGCTCGGGCTTAAGCCCGTTATCGGTCGGCACACATGCAATTGTTCCGCCGGTGGATATAAGATAGATATTTTTCATTTCGTTAAAACCGTCCGGGTTTAATGTTCCGTGCGCATATCGGCGCACAATTTTCCATCCTTATCATACCGCATTTTGCGCTTTTCTGCAAGTGCAGAGCAAAAGCCGATTTCTGGCCCTTTACGTTCGGCATCGGGTTCGCGGGCTGTTCACTTCCCCCGCAGCCCGTGAACGTACAAGCCCGCAGACATAAAAGTGAACAGTTCGGCTTAAAGCTGATTATCAAAAATTAAAAGCGTCCCGTGTTGTGCGGAACGCTTTTTGATTTCAAACTCAGCTGCAATGTTTTTTCAATTTCGATGCCGACAGCAAAGCTGCCTTTAGATATGCGGCTTATTTGATTACATCGCAGTGCATGTAGGGCACAAGCACCTCGGGAATGCGAATGCTGCCGTCGGCCTGCTGATAATTCTCAAGGATTGCCGCAACGCTTCTTCCGATTGCAACGCCGCTGCCGTTAAGTGTGTGAACAAGCTCGGGCTTGCTCTTTTTATCCCTGCGGAAACGAATCTGCGCTCTGCGCGCCTGGAAATCCTCAAAATTTGAGCAGGAGCTTATTTCAACGTATCTGCCGTAACTGGGCATCCATACCTCGATATCATAGGTTTTTGCAGAGCTGAAGCCCAAATCGCCCGTGCTGAGGCAAACAACGCGATAGGGAAGGCCGAGACCCTGCAGGACGCGTTCCGCATCATGCGTAAGCTTTTCAAGCTCATCATAGCTGTCTTCGGGCTTTACGAACTTCACGAGTTCAACCTTGTTGAACTGATGCTGACGGATAAGACCCCTTGTGTCCCTGCCCGCGCTGCCCGCTTCGCTGCGGAAACATGCACTGTAAGCGCAATATTTGATGGGAAGCTCCTCACCGTTCAGAATATCGCCGCGGTGAATGTTTGTAACGGGAACCTCTGCCGTCGGGATAAGGAAGTAGTCCGTGCCCGCAACCTTGAATGCATCATCCTCAAACTTCGGGAGCTGACCCGTTCCCGTCATGGAAGCTCTGTTGACCATATAGGGCGGAAGAATCTCCGTATAGCCGTTTTCGGTATGTACATCAAGATAATAGTTTATAAGCGCACGCTCAAGCCTTGCACCGAGTCCGCGATAGACCGTGAACCTTGCACCCGTTATCTTGCCCGCATCCGCAAAATCAAGAATGTTCAGAGCCTCGCCGAGATCCCAATGTGCTTTCGGTTCAAAATCAAACTTTGTCGGTTCTCCGAACCTGCGTACCTCCGCATTGTCGCGATCATCCGCACCGTCGGGAACGCTGGAATGCGGGATATTCGGAATTTTCATCAGAAGGTCGTCAAATTGTGCGTCGATTTGCGCAAGCTCCGCATCAAGCTCCTTGATATCATCCGCAACAAGCTTCATTTCCGCAAGCAGCGCGGAAACATCCTGTCCCTGCTTTTTAAGCACGGGAACCTTTGCGGAATCTTCATTACGTTTCGCCTTGAGCTGTTCCGTCTTTTGAATTACTTCGCGGCGTTTTTCGTCCAGTTCGAGAATGCCGCTGACATCCGCCCCCTTGTTGCGGCGCGCTTTCATTGCAGCAACAAGCTCCTCCGGATTCTTTCTGATTCGCTTAATATCTAACATTGTTTTCTCCTTGTGGCTTTGCGCCCGTTGTTTTTTAAAGTTCTGAATTATCTGCTTTTTTAAAAACAAGAATATTTTTCAAAAAAGCTTAAACCGGCTTCTCGGGTTTCGGTCGAGTTTGGGCGAAACCCGAGCCTCCGTTATCAGTCTGCGGTTCTCCCGCAGCATTTTTTGTATTTTTTGCCGCTGCCGCAGGGGCAGGGGTCATTCGGTCCGATTTTTTTCGCAACGCGGAACGGTTTCGCTTTTTCCGGGCTGCCTGCATTCGTTGCCGCATTCCTTGCAGGATCACTCGCCGCGCCGGGCTGCCTCGGAATCATATCAGGCTGCCTCCGTTCGGGAACCCTGATTACCGGGTGGTACAGGTTCATAACCGTCTCGTTGCGTATCTCGGCCGTCATGGTTTCAAACATATCAAAGCCCTCGTTGCGGTACTGCACAACGGGATCCTGATTGCCCATTGCGCGCAGTCCGATACCCTCGCGCAGCTGATCCATTGCATCGATATGATCCATCCAATGCTTGTCAACCGTCAGCAGCAGGAACCGGCGTTCCACTTCGCGCATGTCGAAACCTTTTTCCTTCAGCAGGTTTTCGATAGCCGTATATCGTTCGTCCGCAAGCTCGGTCAAAAGCTTCAGCATTCCGCCGTGAGTCGTTTCCGCCGTAATGCGGTCCGTCGCCTTGATTCCGAACATTCTGAAGAACTCGTGATCCAATCCGCCGTAATCCCAAGCATCGCGCTTTTGCTTTTCGGGGCAATAGAAATCAACAATCGACAGAATGGCTTCGTCACGCATCTGCGCAATTTCCGAATGAACATCCGCACCCCTGAGCACCTGCCTGCGCTGAGTGTAGATTATCTCGCGCATTTTGTTCAGCCAATAGTAATAGCTCTTTTCGCTGATCCCTTGCTGCGCACAGAATTCCCGATTATTCAAGGGGCTATCTTTGCGCTGCTGCATAAGCTGCCGCCACTGTTCCACTCGGTATGCTTCTCGTACTTGCATGACTTCTGTCATCCCTTATTCCTCCCATTCTCTCGAAAAACTTATAGGAAGTTTTTCGACATATGGGAAGATTTTCGCACACCTTTCTCCTTTGTTCCAGCCGTGCCATTATTGAGCGCTTACCAACGTTCCGCTACTATTGTCTCATGCATGTCTATCAAAAGTGGCAAAGCCGCTTTTTCGACAGACTGCGAAATACCCATCCCAGTTGGGGTGGGTATTTCTATGGTATGCCCGACAGGATTCGAACCTGCGACCGCTGGTTGTTGGTAAGGGTAGCAGGGCGGGGGCGGGTAAACTGCATTTGTTAAGGGATTATAGCACAGCACGGATTGCAAATCCAGAGTTTTCTATGGTTTATTGCGCAGGATAGTCTTCAGAAGACACAACTTTCCAAAGTTCGAGCTTGTTATCTCTGAGCACCTTCTCCAACCACGACGCATTGCAAACCCACCGGAACAGAATAGGTTGCCGCACATAACTTTCTTGTATTGCTTCCCTGTACGGGGACGCTATTCTCTCAAAATAAAGGATTCTATCTCCATCCTCGTTGACCCACACATATGGGGACATATCACTTGGTTTACACCCAAAAAACTCTCTCCATATTGAAGAGGGTACCAACTGGCAATTTCCGTGGAAGAGTCTGTGAATACCACCAAGGTGATTGAACAAATTTACGCCACCGAAACACGGATCTTCTACATTTGCTTGTTGTTGCCTGCAAATAACTGATGGTACTTGTCTTTCCTGAACCAGGATCTCCTGAAAGAAAAACCACTTTCTTCTCTGTCGACAGAAGTTTCTTATCAAGTTCTTCGCAAAAAACCTGCCTACTTTCAAAAAACGGGTACGGCGCAGCAAGCCGATGCTGACTATCGTCAATATCCTCCTCAAAACCAAGCACAGAATACACATCTTCCAAGAAAACTTGCTGAATATGTCGTTCCGTTGTAGTCCATGTTTTTAGACCGACAAGAAGCCTGCCAAACAATTCTCTTGCAACTCCAATGTTGCATTCAAAGGTTTGAGAAAGTGATTCAACTAACGATTGCTCTAATTCGGTAAGTTTTTGCTGATTGCCCTCGATTGACAATACTTCAAAAAAAGAAATTAGTTCATCCTTATTGGCCATTCTAAGCGCATTACATAACTCATTCCATTGATGTGCCAAATTAGAGTCTCGTTCATTAATTGTTGATAAATCTTGTCCTCCCGAAATTTCGTTTTGAATAAGCGAGACAAACTTATCTACAGGGTATGCTCTATATTTTTCGCCATTATCAGTTCGGGTTGCGCGTCTATTATGTATTGTACGGTTTGTGAAAAGAACGGGCTTAATCGTATGGCTACCTGGGGAATTAGCATCTTTCCATCCTACCTCACTCCGGGCATTGCTGCTTTATTTCTCCGCGGTTGTTTCCGGCAGTGCCATCGCCTGAGCCTGCCACTCTCGATCCTCAGCAGTGTAATATGCCTTCTTCAGATTGACGTCTCCCACGTATTTGTAGTAAATGTCGATTTGCTGGCTTTTGCCGCCGTCCTCGTCGACCACCTTTTCGTGTACCACGATTTTCTCGATGAGCTCATTGAGAATGTCAAAATTTGCTGTGGAATTTCCGCGAGGTATGGCAACCAAAGCAGCAGACGCTTCTGATAGCTCCAATCTATTATTGATCTCCCTCACTATCTTCTCTCTTTAGCTTTATATTCTCGTCATTCGCCCTTACTGTCAAAAGGCGGTATGTCCACAAAGAACATAATGTCAAAGTTTGGCTCAGGAAAATCCGGGGCACCACATGGATAATCTTCATGTCCACAGTATACCGAACCCCAGTCAAATCCAATAGATTCATGTGGGTGATGAGCATTCAGCATACAGCCGACCACACGATAATTGAATTGATAAAGATGCCCCCGCTCAGTTGGAGATAGTTCACATACATAGGTCGGTTTTTCCGGCAACGCTCCAAAAATTTGGAGTAATTCTGTTACTGCGGATGGAAGCTGTTTCTGCCTGACCCATGCTAAAAAACTTTGGCAGTCACCACAATCACAGCCCCAACCTTCATATTTTTCATACCAATCTACTGTTGCGGTTCTATCAAATTCGACTGAATAAGCCTTTATGTTATAGCTCTGCATTTTTACAACTCCCTCCATAGCAGTTTTTCAAAACTTGCTGGCGACGGACGGTTCTCAAAACCGTCTACGGATGGCAAGTCCACAGGTAATAGCCGCATAAGCGGTGCAAGGGGGTGTAGCCACCTTGACGGAATGAAGTGACGAAATATTCTCGGTCAGGCAGTTTTCTTCTGCTGACGAAGAACACAGCTTCGCAGGACGCACGATGCTCCCAATAGGAGAGCAGGCATGTATGTGTTCTCCCCTCGGTCAAGGGCTTGTATGATAAATTGTATCACATATTTTTGACGCCCGCAAGTTGCCCTGTCGATTGCACCGGAGTCGCCCATGCCTCCGGCTTTGACTCTAACGCCGTGTATCCAGGTTTCGTGCTGCCATATAGTCGGCTTTGCATTTGACAAGATCGCTTTTGCCCAGATCACGAAAAATTCGAAGGGCTTTCTGCCTATAATTTACAGACAGCAAGCCCTTTCGCGGCTTGAGTAATTCTCTTTTGAATATTGACCGACTTTTTGAGGTCTCTTCAGATGAGATGTCTTTTTTTGTCCCTGTTCCAAAACTCACTCCCTAAACAGAGAGAGCAGGTATCCATAGCCCTCGGCCTCCATTTTTTCATAGGGGACGAAGCGCAGGGCTGCGCTGTTGATGCAGTAGCGCACGCCGTTGGGCGACTCCGGGTCGCCGGTGAACACATGGCCGAGATGGGAGTCTCCGGCGCGGCTTCTGACCTCCGTGCGGCGCATCCCGTGGCTCAGGTCCTCTTTCTCCACCACAGCGGGGCCCTCGATAGGCTTTGTAAAGGCGGGCCAGCCGCAGCCGCTCTCGTACTTATCCGTGGAGGAAAAGAGCGGCTCGCCGGTCACGACATCCACATAGATGCCCTTTTCAAACTTGTCCCAGAACTCGCCCGTGAAGGCGCGCTCCGTGCCGCTCTCCTGCGTGACGCGGTACTGCTCCGCCGTCAGCTTGTCACGAATGGACTCCGCCGCGGGCTTCTGATAGTCACCCGGGTCGATGCGCAGCCGGGAAAAGAGCCCCATCTCCGCGCGCGGGATGTGGCAGTAGCCGTTCGGGTTCTTTTCGAGGTAGTTCTGGTGGTACTCCTCGGCGGGATAGTAGTTCTTGAGCGGGCCGATCTCCACGAAGAACTTTTTGCTGCGTCCCCGCTCGATCTCCGCGATGCGCTCCACCGTCTCCTTCGCGCTTTCGTTGGTGTAGTAAACGCCGGTCTGATACTGGCTGCCGCGATCATTACCCTGACGGTCCTTCACCGTAGGATCAATGACATAGAAGTACGCGAGAAGCAGGGCATCAAGGCTTACTTTTTGCGGATCATACGCAACCCGCACCGTTTCGCGAAATCCGGTGTTTCCTGCGCAGACACTGCGATAATTCGCGTCCGCTTCGCAGGTGCCGTTCGCGTAACCGCTTTCCGCGTCGATGACGCCCGGAATGGACTGCATCAGCGCTTCCAGTCCCCAAAAGCATCCGCCCGCCAAATATACAACGTCTTCCGATGTGTCCTGATACATTTCTTCTCCCTCCTGCGTGGCAGTGTCCTGCCCTGTCGTTTTCATCTCTCTGTTGTCGCTGACTTTTTTGCTCGCTTTATCCGCGGATAAAAGATTCCACGCGAAGCAGCTTGTCAGCAGTGCGCAAAGGATAAGCGTAATCATAAGAAAAAGTAAAGCTCTCTTTGACATGGTGTCTCCCCCCTTCTGCGGCAATCTGCCCTTTGCGAAAAAAACACCTTTTCTATACTGTATCA
>OLQA01003803.1_pt1 | contig 10417 bp, 7 predicted proteins | sample 1673151 | NCBI WGS metagenome assembly OLQA01 (sample SAMEA3136760, study PRJEB25190) | human gut metagenome | biome: human gut; feature: human-associated habitat; material: faeces | place: Austria | collected 2013 | reverse complement strand
CCGAGGAATTTTTTCTTTTCCACGTGGGCATTTCGAAATATCCACGTGGAAATCACTTTTCCCCGACACAGCCCCGTATCGATATGTAACCTGTTCTAAATAATTGTAGCGAGTCGGCGCCGATTTTTCCCAGCTAGGGGTGACACATTATTATAATGTGCTCATCTATGCCTCGATTGTCCTTGTCTGTAGCTCCTGATAGAGCGATTGTAATACGTCAGCCCAGCGATCTTTATTTTGTAGTTACAGAAGTTTTTACTACTTTTGAATTAGAAAGGGTGTACCGATGTACTTTCTTAGGACTTTTTCTCCCGAGCGAGTGAGGCCCCTTCTGAGTAAACACCCCCTTGACGGAGGGGTCACGTGCGAGGGCTTGTAGCTAGATACGTGGAGCTATCTTAAGTCGCTGGATTTATGATAATCCTTTGAGAGACGGCTAGCTGGCAAGTTCCTTCTGATTCATTAACCTTAAGAAGATTCTTATGGCTCTATTCGATCCGCCTGAACATCTCTCTTGCCATCACTATGCCACCCAAGCCAATACTGGCTGGATACTGGTCGATGGCTCTGAGCTGCAACTATATCAAGGTGAGACTGAGTACCACTCTGTCCTCTTCTGCATACAAGGCTCCGCGCGTCTAGCTAGTGGAGACGATCTGTGTGAGCTACATGTGGGGCAAATGAAGTTTATCCCTCGCGGCTCCTCTGTACATGCAGCCTTGAGTCGTGACTGCATGTTGCTGAGTGCTTACTTTGACATTCTAGACTTCCTCTGTGACAAGATCACTCTGCAGCAGCTCAAGGAGCTCAAGGAGACGGTCACATACAATCCTGATCCTCTAGAGGTGCGGGGAGCTATACCCTCTATGCTCGCTACACTGAAGGTCTACCTTGAAGACAAGGCCCTTTGTGCCTATCTGCATGAACTCAAGGTCAAGGAGCTCTTTTGGAATCTACGGGCCTACTATAGCCGTGAGGAGCTGGCTGCTTTCTTTTCTCCCGTGCTAGGGGTGTCGAAGTTTCACAATGATGTGATCAATGCCTTCACGTGCAATATTCGAGTCGCTGACCTTGCGGAGCGAGTCTATATGGCTACATCGACATTTTACAAGCAGTTTAGGGAGGAGTTTGGGGAGTCCCCTGAGCAGTGGATCCGCACGCAGAGCAATAAGCAGATCCTATTCCTCATCCAGGACTATGATCTGACCATCGGAGAGATTGCTGCTAGACTATCTTTTGGCTCGCCATCGAGCTTCTCACGCTACTGCTCCCAAAACTACGGCTACTCGCCTACAGCCCTGCGTAAGGCACTCAAAAATGGAGTCACCTCTGAAGAGTTGCTGCAGGCGGCTCACAAAGAGTAGAGACACGCTAATCGCTACACTGTCCGATCAAATTGCGTTTCCCTCGTAGGGAAGAAATAAAACTTCGGAGGAGTCAAATGAAACTTCCGAAGATTTTTTTTTTGCGCGCCTACGTGGAGAATAAACAGCCACGTGGAGATTTGAGATTCTCTACGTGAGACTGCTTGCAAAAGTCTCTACGTGACTATTCTTGTGATAGGTCGTAACGCTTCGATTCTCTCTGGTGACTTGTCGGTGTCTTTCGCACCTAAACTGATCGTTACTCCTTGAACTGTATCTGGTAGAGCTGGGCGTAGAGTCCGCCGCGCTCGAGCAGCTCTGCGTGAGTGCCCTGCTCGACGATCTGCCCCTCCTGCATGACGCAGATGAGGTCGGCGTGCATGATCGTGGAGAGGCGGTGGGCGATGACGATGGTGGTGCGGTCGCTGACAAGACGCTGGATAGCCTCCTGGACTAGTTGCTCGGAGACATTGTCGAGTGCTGAGGTCGCCTCATCGAGAATGAGGATGGGCGAGTCCTTGAGCAGAGCTCGTGCTATGCTGAGTCGCTGACGCTGCCCTCCGCTGAGCTTACTACCGCCGTCACCGATGTTGTACTCGAGTCCCTCGGGGAGCTGGTCGATGAACTCGGTCGCATTGGCTGCCTCAGCAACAGTGCGCACCTCCTCGTCGCTGACGGGGCGCTCCATGCCGAAGGTGATGTTGTTGCGTATCGTATCGTTGAAGAGGATCGGAGTCTGATTGACATAGCCTATGAGCTCTCTTAGTTCGCTCGCCCGTACCTGCCGTATGTCAGTGCCATCGATGGTGATGCGCCCAGAGGTGACGTCGTAGAAGCGGGGCAGCAGGTCTACGAGCGTACTCTTGCCGGCTCCCGAAGCTCCCACGAGCGCGACCATCTGCCCTTTGGGTATGGTGAGCGACAGGTTGTGCAGTACCCACGGCTCTTCGTAGCGGAAGGAGACATCTTCGTAAGAGATACTCCGCTCAAAGGTAACGGGCAGTGGCTCCGCGGGATCTGTGATGCGCTCGGGGTAGTCGAGGATGGTTTGTATGCGAGTCATCGAGGCTAGCCCCTTTTGGATCGAGTAGGAGGCACGGCTTAGCTCTTTGGCGGGGTTGATGATGCTGTAGAAGACTACGAGGTAGTAGATGAAAGCATCGGCCGTGATGGAGCTATCACCTGCAAAGATCAAGTTACCGCCGTACCAGAGGATGATCGCAATGGCAGTAGTGCCGAGAAACTCGCTCATGGGGTGCGCTAAGCCTTGCCTGGCATAGACCTGCGAGATGGTGCGTCGATACTGTTCGTTGGCTTTAGTAAAGCGGTCAGAGATCTGCCGCTCCGCATTGAACGCCTTGATGATGCGCAGCCCCGAGAGGGTCTCCTCGACCATGCTCATGAGCCGTCCCCACTGCGTCTGCCCCTCGAGACTGTCTCGCTTGAGTCGCTTGCCCACGGCTCCCATGACGTAACCAGCTATCGGCAGGACGATGAGGACGAAGAGGGTGAGCTCCCAGCTGATCGCAAAGAGCGCTACGAGGTAGATGATGATGAGGATGGGGTTCTTGATGAGACTCTCTAGGAGGTTGATGATGGAGTACTCGATCTCGGCAACATCTCCCGAGAAGCGGGCGAGGAGGTCGCCTTTGCGCTCTTCGCTGATCAATGAGATAGGCAGCCGGAGGAGCTTGGCATTGAACTCATTGCGCAGATCCTTGACCACGCCTGTACGGATCGGCACGAGCATATAGATGCCACCATAGGTGACGCCAACCTTGATGAGTGTCATGACGACGAGGTAGATGCAGAGGAGGAGCAACGTGTGAGCGGGGCCGTACTGCTGGATGAGCTGGTAGACGTAGTAGTTGAAGTTGCCCACGATATAGTCTATCGCCACGCTCCACTCCGAGGGCCGTAACCAGTTGATGCCGTCGAGCGCATGGTAGACGGGTGTGGTCTGATCCATGCCAAAGAGGATGCGCAGGATCGGCATGATGAGCGAGAAAGCGAGCAAGTTGAGCAGCGCCGAGAGTATGTTGGCGATGATGCCACCTGTTACGTAGTGACGATAGGGGCGGATATACTTGCCAAAGAGCTTGAGGAACTGTCTCACGGATTGGTTGGCTGGCTAATTACTACTATTGGATCTCCTCCTCGTACTCCATGAGCGCAAACTCGGCTTCCTCCCACTGAGGAGTGATCTCTTGGATCTCTTTGTTGACCTGGGTGTACTGATCGATGAGCTGCGGGGTGGCTGCCGTGGCTATCTGCAGCTCTAGCTCAGCAAGGCTTTTCTTGAGTTGCTCTAGCTGCTCACCGAGACGCTCGGCAGTGCGGCGTAGGGTGCGCAAGCGCTTCTGCTGCTCTTTCTGCTGCTGGTAGTCGAGCTGGGGCTGGGCTTTGGCAACTGGCTGTTGGTCGTTAGCCGTTGGCTGTTGGCTGTTGGTTGAGGGCTGTTGGTTTAGCTCTTCGTGGAGGGTGGCTAGATAGCCGTCGAGGCCGTCCATACACTCGCGTACGGCTCCATGGCTAAAGGAGAAGATGCGGTCTACTAGCCCCGAGAGGAAGTAACGGTCGTGCGAGACGACGATGACCGTCCCAGGGAAGGCTGCGATGGCTCGCTTGAGGATCTCTTTGGTTCGGATGTCCAAGTGGTTGGTCGGCTCGTCGAGGATGAGCAGGTTGGCCGGCTCTAGGAGCATCTGCATGATAGCGACACGAGCGCGCTCACCACCACTGAGTACGCTGATGGGCTTGTCGGCTACCTCCCCGCCAAAGAGGAAGGCACCCAGCATATCATTGATATGTAGCCGCATGTCGCCACGCGCCAAGCTGTCGATAGCCTCACGGATGGTCTGGTTGGCAGGTAGCTCCTGCGCCCTATTCTGAGAGAAGTATGCGATCTCTACGCCGTGTCCTATCTGAAGCTTGCCGGTGTACTCCTCTTGTCCCATGATACAGCGCATGAGGGTTGACTTACCGGAGCCGTTCTTCCCGACGAAGGCGACCTTTTCGCCACGCTTGATGGTCATCGAGACGCCTCGTAGCACCGAGAGGGAGCCGTAGCTCTTGTCCAGCTCCTCGATGATGACTGGGTAGTCACCACTGCGCCCCGCCATCGGGAAGGTGAAGTTGATATGCCGTGTGTCTATCTCGTCGAGCTCGATCTCCTCGATCTTGTCTAGCTGCTTGATGCGGCTCTGCACCTGTGCGCTCTTCGTCGGCTTATAGCGAAAGCGCTCGACGAAGGACTCGATGTCTTGGATCTTCTTCTGCTGGTTCTCGTAAGCTCGTTTCTGCTGCTCCAGACGCTCCTCACGTAGCGTGACGTAGTGGCTGTAAGAGGTCTTGTAGTCGTAGATGCGTCCCAGCTCGATCTCGATGGTGCGGTTAGTGACGTTGTCGAGGAATGTACGATCGTGCGAGACAAGCAGGAGCGTGACTCCACGGGCGATGAGGAAATGCTCAAGCCAGTCGATGGACTCGATGTCTAGGTGGTTCGTTGGCTCATCGAGGAGGAGCAGATCGGGATTGCTCAGCAGTACCTTCGCCAGCTCGATACGCATACGCCACCCGCCTGAGAACTCACGCGTCGGCCGGTCGAAGTCGCTCCGCTCGAAGCCTAAGCCGAGGAGCGTGCGCTCCATCTCGGCAAGGTACTGCGATGGGTGGTGCATCTGTATCAGGTCGGTGAGATGTCCGTGACGCTCGATCAGCTCTAGATACTCGGGCGAGTCGTAGTCGGTGCGTGTCGCTAGCTCTTCGCTCAGACGGTCGTACTGATCATTGAGCGACTGCACATCCTTAAAGACCTCCTCGACCTCCGCACGCAGCGTGGTGTGGTCGACAAGCTCTTTGACCTGTGGTAGGTACCCTATGGAGAGATCGCGGGGACGGCTGACGGTACCGCTCGTCGGTTGCTCGATGCCGACGAGGATCTTCATCAAGGTTGACTTCCCCGCCCCGTTGTGCCCGACGAGAGCGACTCGCTCGCCTTTGCTGATGACAAAGTTGATTGAGTCAAAGAGGAGTTGCTTACCAAAGTCTACCGTAAGGTCTTGAACGGATATCATCAGCGTGTCTGGATAGTGTGGATGAGAGAATAAGCCTGATAGATGCCCAGCTCGCCAGCGCGGCTCAAGTCATCTATCGCCTGCTCATGCTGCCCCTGCTGCTCGAGGAGCAGAGCACGATTGTAGTAAGCTTCGCCAGCTTGGGGCAGTAGCTCGATCGCCTTGGTGTAGTCTGCGATAGCTTGGTCTCTATGTCCCAGCGACTGGTGCAGATGAGCACGGTTATAGTAGAGATAGCCTATCTGCGGGGCATGGCCGATGGCTGTAGTGAGCTGACGCATTGCCAAGTCGTACATGATCGTCTGCTGCTTAGCGTCTGTGAGCGTCTCCGCCTGCATGAGGCGCGCCGTGGTCAGTGCGAGAAGCGCGAGTGGCTGCTGAGGAGCCAGCTCGAGACAAGCGTTGAACTGTGAGACCGCCTCGCCGATGTCTCGCAGCAGGAGCTTGTCGATGCCCATACGCAGGTGCCAGTCGGCCGTCTGCTCTACACCACTAGCCTGCAGGCGCGCTATATCCTCCAGCACGACATGGAGCTGCGTACTGTCTAGCGACTGCGTGCCGACGGCAAGCAAGAGACGAGGCTGGTAGCCCGTGCGCTCATTGTACGCCTCTAGCTCTGCGGAAAAGTTCGAGCGAGGCAAAAGCTTGTCGTGACTCTTCTGCACGAAGTAGGTCAGCTCGTAAGCGGGGCAAGCCTCTGACGAAGTGGCTTGTTCTTGGATCGATCCGCGTAGTGAATTGCCTCCCGTAGTAATCGAAGAGGGCGTCGCGTCGCTGCTCGCAGACTGTAGCTCTGCGTGATGATCTAGTGCGTATAGTTCTTCGCTAGCCACACTCGAAGCGGTGCTGTCGGCAATGGTTGGCTTAGGTGCTTTGACCTGCCCACGCTCTAGCTTGTAGGCGAACCAGTAGTCTCTGTCGGCTCCAGCAGCATCCCCGAGCAGACGCTTCACCTCCGAGCGCTGATAGTAACCCGAGAGGAACTCAGGTCGACGGCCTAATATATAGTCTAGCGTCTCGATCGCCTCACGATACTGTCCCGTCTGAGTCTGTACCAAAGCTAAGTTAAAGTGTGCCGTCAGATTGGTCGGCTGCAGACGCACCACCTCTAGCAGATCTTCGCGAGCTCCCTGCAGGTCGCCCACCTCAATACGTAGCAAGGCGCGGTTGTGGCGAGCGACCGCATCGTGAGGCGTTAGGAGGAGTGCCTGATTGTAGTCCTCCATAGCACCACGGTACTCCTTCAGCTTGTAGCGTGTCAGTCCACGATTGATGTAGTCGCTAGCTTGGCCCGGCTCCTGCTCTATGCTCTTGTCGTGATAGCGTAGCGCCCCCTCGTAGTCTCCCCGCAGGTAAGCAATCGTCGAGAGCATCCGATAAGGCGCAGCGCTCAGCGAGTCTATCGCCAAGCCCTCGGCTATCCGTCCCTCCGCCGCGACTGTGTCTTGCCGTCGCAAAGCTATCTCCGCTGCGAGGAAGTAGCCTCGCGCCTCCTTCGGGTGACGCTGCGTCAAGGCGTGTGCTGCCGAGTCGGCACGCTCATACTGCTCGGCTCCGTAGAGCGAGCCAGCTAAGTTGAACGAGAGGTAAAAGTCGTCTGGCGTGATCTTGAGCGCTTGCGCATAGTCTGTCGCCGCCTCCGCATAGTGCTGCAGATTGTGCCGCGCCGCCCCCCGTACCATATAGGCTCTAGAGAGGAAGGGGTTGCGCTCCAGGCAGAGCGTCGCGTCTCGCTCGGCACCCGCATAGTCGCCCAGCATAAGCTTTGCAAAAGCTCTGTAGTAGTACGGGTCGGCCATCGTGGGCGACACCTCGATCACTTGGTTAAAGTGCTCGATGGCGACCACATAATCCTTGAAGCCGATCGCATTGCGCCCGATCGTCATCACCCGCTCCGTATCTATCTGCGACCAGAGCGTAGTGCTCCACACACAGAGCGTGCAGAGCAGTAGAGAGAGTGATCGTAGTAGCGGGCGCATAAGAACTAATGTATCGGATTGCGCATGACGGGGTAGCCGACACGTACCCGCCCGTCGGCTATATGCTGTAGCTTCTTTTTGATCAAGCGCTTACGCATCGCCGAGATGTGATCCACAAAGAGCTTGCCATCTAGGTGATCATACTCATGCTGCACCACCCGAGCGGCATAGCCCGAGAGCTCTAGATGCTGTGGCTCAAACTGCTCATTCATATAGTCCACCACGATCGACTCTGGTCGTACGACCAGCTCGTTAATGCCAGGCAAGCTTAGGCAACCCTCAGCCTCCGAGCAGGTCTCCTCGCTCAGGGAGCGCATGTGCGCATTGATCATGACTAGCTTGAGCTGGGCACACTCAGGGTACTCCTCCGCCAGAGGCGTGGCATCGATCACTTGCAGACGTATGTTGCGCCCGATCTGCGGAGCTGCCAGTCCGATGCCGTCGCTCTCATACATCGTCTGCCACATGTCAGCGATCAGCTCTGAGAGGTTCGGGTAGTCAGGCGTTATATCCTCGCTCATGTTGCGAAGTACGGGTTGTCCGTAAAGGTATATAGGTAAGGTCTTAGCCATAAGTGTAATCGGTTAATTCTCTGTTTTTAATGAAGCATACGCAAGCTCTCCAGATAGCTCTGTAAGATAATGGTCGCGCTAACACGGTCTACTAGTCCTTTGTCCTGTCGGCGACGCTGCTTGCCGATGCCCGCCTCGCGGATCGTCTGCTGTGCCAAGACAGAGGTAAAGCGCTCATCCACATACTCTAGACGTATCTGGGGATAGAGATGTTGCAACTTCTTAGCCAAAGCTTGTATCGCTTGCCACGTCGCCGAGGGCGTTGCGTCCATCTGTGTCGGCTTGCCGAGGACGATCGTCTCCACCTCCTCACGCCCCAGGTAGTCCGCCAGATAGTTGAGGAGCTGATGCGTAGGCACCGTGTCGAGCGCCCCCGGAGTGATCTGTAGCGGATCGGTCACCGCCAGTCCCGTGCGCTTGGTACCGTAGTCGATAGCGAGGATGCGAGCCATAGGCGTGTGGACCCTTTATGCGTTGTAGTACTTCTCGCGGAGCTCAGCAACCTTCGGATCGGTGATGTAATCGTCGTAGTTGATGATGCGGTCGATGATCCCATTTGGAGTGAGCTCGATGACACGATTTGCCACCGTGCGGATGAACTCGTGGTCGTGGCTCGAGAAGAGCACATTCCCCTTGAAGGAGATGAGCGTGTTGTTGAACGCTTGTATCGACTCCAGGTCCAGGTGGTTCGTCGGTGTGTCGAGGATCAGCACATTAGCCCCTGGGGGGAGCATCATACGGCTGATCATACAGCGCATCTTCTCACCTCCCGAGAGGACCGAGGCGCGCTTGTTCACCTCCTCGCCGCTGAAGAGCATACGCCCTAGGAAGCCCTTGAGGTAGACATCGTTCGTATCTTTGGCAAACTGCCCGAGCCAGTCGAGGATCGTCATATCAGTGTCGAAGTAAGCACTATTGTCCAGTGGCAGATAGGCGGTCGTGATCGTCTGTCCCCACTCGTAGCTACCTTGCTGCGCCTTGCGGTTGCCATTGATGATCTCAAAGAGGGCGGTCATAGCACGTGGGTCGTGGCTGATGAAGACGATCTTGTCGTCTCGCTCTACATTGAAGGTCAACCCCTTGAAGAGCACCTCTCCCTCGTCCGTCACAGCCGAGAGGTCGTTGACCTCTAGCACCTTATTGCCTGGCTCACGCTCTGGCTGGAAGAGGATGCCTGGGTAGCGACGTGACGACGGCTCGATCTCGTTGATATCGAGACGCTCTAGCATCTTCTTGCGGCTGGTCGTCTGCTTGCTCTTTGCCACGTTGGCACTAAAGCGACGGATGAACTCCTCGAGCTCTTTCTTCTTTTCCTCGAGCTTCTTATTCTGCTGCTGTTGCTGTCTGAGCGCCAACTGGCTAGACTCGTACCAGTAGCTGTAGTTGCCCGCGAAGAGTCTCACCTTGCCAAAGTCTATATCCACCGTGTGGGTCGACACGGCATCGAGGAAGTGACGGTCGTGGCTCACCACGAGGACGGTGCTCTCAGTCTCGGCGAGGTAGTCCTCAAGCCAAGAGACGGTCTCTAGGTCTAGGTCGTTGGTAGGCTCATCGAGGAGTAGGTTGTCCGGCTTGCCAAAGAGACAGCGTGCTAGTAGCACACGCACCTTCTGCTTACCGCTGATGTCGCCCATCAGGCGGTAGTGCAGATCCTCCTTGATGCCGAGACCGCTCAGGAGGGCTGCCGCCTCGCTCTCAGCGTTCCACCCATCGAGGTTGGCAAACTGCTCCTCGAGCTCAGCCGCCTTGACACCATCTTCGTCAGAAAAGTCTTCCTTAGCGTAGATAGCGTCCTTCTCCTTCATGATCTTCCAGAGCTTGTCATGCCCCATCAGGACGGTATCGATGACGGTATACTCATCGAAGGCGAAGTGATCCTGACTCAGCACCGAGAGTCGCTCATCGGGGCCGAAGGTGACGGTGCCACGTGTCGGGTCTAGATCCCCGCTGATCATACGGAGCATGGTCGACTTGCCGGCACCGTTGGCACCGATGATGCCGTAGCAGTTGCCTGGGGTAAACTTAAGGTTGACGTCGGCAAAGAGCACGCGCTTGCCAAACTGTATCGTGAGGTCGTTGACTATAATCATCTTTCTATTCTATACTGTCTTCTGTCTTGATCTGATAAGGAGGCGAGCCCATCGCAATCTCGTCACCAGGCCTACTCATAGGCGGGCTGCACATAGAGACGAGCTAATCTGCACAAAGGTACACATTTTTGAGGCGTGACGCCTTATCGTCGCCAACGACTACTCTGATCTTCACGTGGATACTCCCCAATAGCCCACTGGAAAGCAACAATTCTCTAGGGAGGTATTGCGACAGGAGTGGCTGTCTGGCGGGCGATGGATGCGGTAAAACAATCGCAGTGTGTCCTCTCCTGAAATAGTACACAGTTGGGAAGCCAACCCCAACAACTATGAAAG
>OLQA01003800.1_pt1 | contig 10419 bp, 9 predicted proteins | sample 1673151 | NCBI WGS metagenome assembly OLQA01 (sample SAMEA3136760, study PRJEB25190) | human gut metagenome | biome: human gut; feature: human-associated habitat; material: faeces | place: Austria | collected 2013 | reverse complement strand
CAAAACCATTGATTTTATTAGCTTTTTGCCGCTATCGCTATCACACCTCATTATTTGACCGTCCTGCCTTTCAGGAAATGATGAAGCAGCTCCAACAGGGCAAGGCCAACACCGTCATTACCAAAGACCTGTCCCGTCTGGGCCGCGATATGCGGGAGGCCAGCTACTACGCTGAGCAGTTCTTCCCCGAGCACGGCATCCACTATATTGCCATCTCGGACAACTTCGACACCGAACAGGAGAATATCATGGCCCCCTTCCTTTTTGCCATGAACGAGGTCTACCTGCGGGACGGCTCCCGCAAGGTCAAGGATGTGCTGCGCAGCAAGCGGGAAAACGGCCAGTATTGTGCCTGCCCTCCCTACGGCTATCGCAAGGACACCAAGGACAAGCACCGCCTGGCACCCGATGAGATGACGGCTCCCGTGGTGCTGCGGATCTTCGAGCAGGCTGCCAGGGGAGATTCCTCGCGGAAGATCGCTCTGGATCTCAATGAGGACGGCGTCATCCCGCCCTTGAAGTATCGGGTGCTGTACCGAGATGAGTTCAGCGAGGACGGAGCGGCCCGGGCATCGGATCTGTGGAGCTACACGACGGTCAAGCGCATTTTGAAAAACCCGGTCTATCTGGGGCATACCCTATTGGGCAAGAGTAAGAAGGTCAGCGTCAAGTCCAAGAAAAAAATTCCAGTCCCCAAGGAGGACTGGGCGGTAACGGAGAACACTCATCCGCCGCTGGTATCCACCGATCTTTATGAGCGGGCGCAGGTCAATCTTGGACGGGGCTCACGGGATTACCGAGCCTACGAGCAGGTGCGCAAGAGCATCTTCTCCGGCATCGCCGTTTGCTCCAAGTGCGGCTACTCCCTGTGTTCCTGCGGGACAGTCTATAAAGGTGAGCGGGAGAAATACTGGTATCTCTCCTGCACCCATCAGCGGCAGGACATTGCCGATCCCTGCACTGGCGTCCGTGTACGGTACGCCGACCTGCTAGAGATCGTGCGGCAGGATCTGAACGCGATCCTTTCTCTGACCGATGAGCAGGTGGAGGCCATGGTGCAGGAAGCGCTGAAGCAGTTCGGCAGCGAGGACAGCATAAAAGCCAGAAAGCTGCAAAAGGAACAGGCCGAGGCGCGACTGCTGACCATCGACAAGGTAGTGGCCAAGCTCTACACGGACAATGCCGAAGGCCGTTTGGATGACGAACGGCTGCAACGCATGGTGGGAGACCTGGAGAAGGAGTCCGCCGGACTGCGGTCCCTGTTGAGCGAACCGGAACTGTCCAACTCCGCGCAGGAAACCAAGGACGATTATACCTATTTCTTTGCACTGGCCCGGCAGTACACCCATATTGAGAAGCTGGATCGGGAGGTTTTGCAGACTTTTGTAGAGAAAATCGAGGTTGGTCCCAAAGAGCTGCCCGAGGGGCAGGAGAAGGCCACGCACCGCAATCAGCCCTATCGTCAAAGCATTCGCATCTTCTACCGCTTTATCGGCGAGGTGAAGGGCGAGGCAAAGCGTGATTTACCTCTTGATGTCCCATCCAACAAAAATGGGGTTGTTTCCATCTTAAACACGGATGAAGCTGTGGAGTGTGAGCAAAATCCGGCGTAATGTTTTGGGTGTTTTGCAGATGGATTTGGCTCTTAAGATGGAGAAGGAACATCAAACGAGGTCGGCGTCAACCTCAAGCAGGGCTACAACGGCGACCTGACCTCCCGCGAGGCCGGTTCCGTCGGCGGCCAGATGGTCAAGAAGATGATCGAGAGCTACGAGAAGAGCCTGTAAGCTCCTCTTATGGCAAAGAAGGAAGTCCGCCGCGGCGGACTTCCTTCTTATTTCCTTAAAACTTAAAACCATTTCTTGCGCTTGAAGTAACGGATCAGCACGGCGACAATGACCACCGCCAGCACGATGACCACAGGATAGCCGTATTCCCAGCTCAGCTCCGGCATATCGAAGTTCATGCCGTACCAGCCGACGATGAGCGAGAGCGGCAGGAAGATCGTCGTCACGATGGTCAAAAGCTGCATGACGCGGTTCTGCGCGATGTCCACCTGCGACTGGTACTCGCCGCTCACCTGCATGGCGTATTCGCGCAGGCGCTCCGTCTCATTTTTCAGCGCCTCCACGCGGCGCAGAAAATAATTCATGCGTCGGGTAGAGCGCTTGTCAAAGAGGTCGTCCGCCTCCTCCAGCAGCGACGCGCCGAAATCGGCGAGCTGAGCGTAGAAGCGGTCCGCGCGGCTGACCTCCTTGCGGATGGCGCTCATGCGGTGGATGAAGCGGTCCGTGTTGTCGGCCAGGACCTCCTGCTCCAGATTCGTGATGCGCTCCTCAAGCTGCTCGAGCGCCGCAAGATCGTCCCGCACCAGCGTGAGCAGCAGATCGGCAAGAAAATTGTCCGCCCCGTCGGCATTATGCGGACGCATGGCGCGGATGGCGTCGAGGCAGTTCGCGACCACACGGTCGTGATCGACGATGAGCACATTTCCCTGCGACCACGAAAACGTGAAGCGGCGGGCGGCCTGACTGCCCCGTGCCGGGATGCGGATATGGCCGGTGATGCCGTTCTGGTCGGTCAGGAGCGCGCACAACTGCGAGCCGTACACGCTGTCCGACGTGAGCGGCGGCGTGAGCGTATCGGGCAGCGTGACCGCGGAAAGCTCCGACGGCTCGAGCAAAGCCAGTACATTTTCCCATTTCTCCGGCGCTTTTTCGCCCAGCGGACGAAGCGCGTCGCCAAATTCATAAAACTGCATAACGCGGCCCCCCTATCTTATGCCTATGATAGCAGGACCGCGTCGCCGCGTCAAGAGATTCGGTTTTGAAGGACTCAGCCGCCGAGGTACGCCTTACGCACCGCGTCGCTGGCCATCAGCTCCGCACCGGTGCCGGTGAGCGAGATCTTGCCGGTCTCGAGCACATAGGCGCGGTCGGCGACGGAGAGCGCCGCCTGCGCGTTCTGCTCCACAAGCAGGATGGTCGTGCCCGCGGCGTGCAGCTCGCGGATGATGTCGAAGATCTGCTCGACCAGAATGGGCGCGAGACCCATGGACGGCTCGTCGAGCATGAGAAGCTTGGGCTTGCTCATGAGCGCGCGGCCCATCGCGAGCATCTGCTGCTCGCCGCCGGAGAGCGTGCCGGCGATCTGACGGCGGCGCTCCTTCAAACGCGGGAAGCGCTCGTAAACGTCCGCGATGCCCGGCTCGATGGTGGAATTGGGCTGCGTGTACGCGCCCATCTGCAAATTCTCCTCCACGGTCATCTGCTGGAAGATGTGGCGTCCCTCGGGGACCTGCGCCAGACCGTGCTCAACGATCTTGTGCGGCGCGACGCCCTTGAGGTCATGGCCCTCAAAGAGGACGCTGCCCATCTTGGGGTGCAGCAGGCCGGAGATCGTGTTCAGAATGGTGGATTTGCCCGCGCCGTTCGCGCCGATGAGCGTGACGACCTCGCCCTCGTTGACCTCAAAGGAAACGCCCTTGACGGCGTGGATGCTGCCGTAGTACACATGGATATCATCAACTTTTAAGATCTGCGCCATCGTTACGCCTCCTTCTTCTTGCCGAGGTATGCTTCAATGACCTCGGGGTTGTTCTGGATATCGTCGGGCGAGCCCTTGGCGATGATGCGCCCGAAGTTCAGCACGGCGATGCCCTCGCAGATGTTCATGACGAGGTTCATATCGTGCTCGATGAGCAGCACCGCGATCTTGAAGGTATCGCGGATGGAGCGGATGTTCTCCATCAGCTCCGCCGTCTCGCTGGGGTTCATGCCCGCCGCCGGCTCGTCGAGCAGCAGCAGGCAGGGATTCGTCGCCAGCGCGCGGAGGATCTCCAAACGGCGCTGCGCGCCGTAGGGCAGACTTCCGGCCTTGGCGTCGGCGAACTCCTCCATGTGGAAGATGGAGAGCAGCTCCATCGCGCGCTCGTGGACCACGCGCTCCTCGCGCCAGAAGCGCGGCAGGCGGAGGATGCCCTCGGCCATGTTGTAGTGCATCTGGGTGTCCATGGCGGTGGTGATGTTCTCCTCCACCGAGAGGTTCTGGAACAGGCGGATGTTCTGGAAGGTACGCGCGATGCCCGCGCGGTTGATCTGCGCGGTGTTGAGCCCGTGAATGTCCCTGCCGTTGAGGAGGATGGTGCCGTGCGTGGGCTGGTAGACCTTCGTGAGCAGGTTGAAGATGGTCGTCTTGCCCGCGCCGTTGGGGCCGATGAGGCCCGCGATCTCCGTGCGGCCGATGGTGATGTTGAAGCTGTCGACCGCCTTCAGGCCGCCGAAGGTGATGCCGAGGTCGATGCACTCGAGGACGGGAGACTTGTCCGCGTCGCGCTCCGGCAGCAGCGCCGGCTCACGGGTAACGGGAACGAGCTTTGTTTTCTGCGTCATAGTCAAACCTCCTTTTCTTCGGCGCTGTGCCGGCGTGGGAGCAGCTTTGCGAAAAATGCCTTGAACCGGGGATTGTTGGTCGCAAGCATCACGAAGATGAGCACGATGGCGTAGACCAGCATACGGTAATCTGCGAACTGGCGCAGTGCCTCGGGCAGGATGGTCAGCGCGGCGGCGGAGAGGAGGCTGCCCCAGATGTTGCCAAGCCCGCCGAGCACCACGAACACCAGCACAAGGATGGAGGTGTTGAAGTTGAACTTGACCGACTGGAGCGAGGAGTAATTCAGACCGTAGAGCGCGCCGGCCGCGCCGGCGAGGGCGGCGGAGGTGACGAAGGCCATGAGCTTATACTTCGTGAGGTTCAATCCGACGGACTGCGCGGCGATGGGGTTATCGCGGATGGCCATGATGGCGCGGCCCGCGCGGGAGCGCGTGAGATTGAGCACGATGATGAGCGTCACCATCACAAGGATGAAGCCCGCGGTGAGACCCGCGATGGTCTTGGTGCCGGTCGCGCCCTGCGCGCCCTTGATGATGGCGTAGCCCGTGGCGTCGAGACCGAGATCGTCGATCGTCTTGGTGCCGGAAACATTGAAGAGGATGTGCAGGCCCGAGGCGTCATAGCCGACGAGCAGGCAGTTGATGAGATCCGCGATGATCTCGCCGAAGGCGAGCGTCACGATGGCGAGGTAGTCGCCCTGGAGCCGCAGCACCGGCGTGCCGACGAGCAGGCCCACGATGGCGGCGAAGATCGCGCCGACGACCATGGCGATGGCAAGGCGCACCGGCGCATTGGGGACCGCCGTGAGCAGGCTCTGCGAGACGATGGCGCCGCTGAACGCGCCCACGCTCATAAAGCCCGCGTGGCCGAGGCTCAGCTCACCGAGGATGCCGACGGTCAGGTTCAGCGAGACCGCCATGGACATATAGCAGCAGATGGGTACGAGCAGACCGATCGTCTTGCGGTTGAGCATCCCGCCGTTCTGCAAAACGGTCACGACGATGAAGACGGCGATCACGCCGAGGTAGGTCGCGAAGTCGACCTTGGTAGTCTTTTTCAAGGACTTGAATTTCGTTGTCAGCTTTGCCATAGTTGCCACCTCACACTTTCTCCGGCACATACCTGCCGAGGAGTCCCGCGGGCTTGACGAGCAGCACCACGATCAGCACCGCGAACACGATGGCGTTGGCGAGCGTCGTGGAGATGTACGCCTTGGCCAGCGCCTCGATGATGCCGAGGAGCAGTCCGCCGAGGAACGCGCCGGGGATGGAGCCGATGCCGCCGAACACGGCGGCGGTGAACGCCTTGATGCCGGGCATGGAGCCGGTGGTCGGCATGAGCGACGTATTGAACGAGCAGAGCAGCACACCGGCGATGGCCGCAAGCGCGGAGCCGATGGCGAAGGTCGCGGAGATGGTCGCGTTGACGTTGATGCCCATGAGCTGCGCCGCCGCCTTATCCTCCGAGCAGGCACGCATGGCCTTGCCCATCTTGCTCTTGTTGACAAAGGTGGTCAGCGCGAGCATGATGACGACGCAGACCGCGATGGTCAGGAGCGAAATGTAGGAGATGGAGAGCTGACCGCCGAAAAGACTCGCCGTTCCCTCGACCACGGGGGGATAAACACGCGCGGCGGCCTTCCAGATCAGCAGGGCGGAGTTTTGCAGGAAGTAGCTCACGCCGATGGCGGTGATAAGCACCGCGAGGCTGGGCGCCGAGCGCAGCGGCTTGTAGGCCAGACGCTCGATCACAATGCCGAGCACCGTACAGACGACGACCGCGAGCAGGACGGCTACGATGTTGGGCAGTCCCAGATAGAACATCGCGCAAAACGAGATGTAGCCGCCGACCATGATGACGTCGCCGTGGGCGAAGTTCAGCATTTTGGCGATGCCGTAGACCATCGTGTAGCCGAGCGCGATGATGGCGTACACGCTGCCGAGGCTGATGCCGCTGATGAGGTATGATAAAAATTCCATAGAAAAAACACCCCTTTTTCCCGATCTTATCTTTTTTCTGTGGCAGAAACAAGGGCAAGCGTCTGCCCCCTCCCCTGCCTTTGTTTCCGCCATAGAATAGGGCTTTGGCCGTCGGGGGCTTGCGCCCCCGACAGCCGGACCCAAAGAGAGAGACGTATGAAACGAAAGGAAGCTGAATTACTTCATGACATACTCGCCGTTTTCGATGACGGCGGCGAGAGGCGCCTTGGAAACCTCGCCCTCGGCATTCCACGTCATGGCCTTACCGGTGAGGCCGTCCACGCTGAGGGTGGGCATGACCTGGATGAGCGCCTCGCAGATGTCGGTGGAGCTCATGTCGGCGGTGCAGCCGGCCTTCTCAAGAGCGGCCTTGACGATGTACACGCCGTCATAGGCGTCGGCAGCAAACTGGTTGGGCTCCACGCCGTACTTCTCGGTGTAGGTCTTGACGAAGCTCTGGGTCGCGGCGTCCTCGGAGTTGACGGAGAACGGAGTCAGGAGCATGACGCCCTCGGCGAGAGAGGCATCGAAGCCGGGCATGGTGAGGATGCCATCCATGCCGTCCACGCCGAAGAAGGTGGGCTCATAGCTCATGGCCTTGGCCTGGCTGAGGATGACGGAGGCGGGCTGATAGTAGATGGGGAGGAACACGAGGTCAGCGCCGGCATTCTTGGCGGCGGTGAGCTGAACGGTGAAGTCCGTGGAGGTGGCATCGGTGAAGGTGGTCTCGGAGACGATCTCGAAGGCGCCCTTGGCTTCGGCTTCCTTCACGAAGGTGTCGCGGATGCCCTGGGAGTAAGCGTCGTCGTTACGATAGATAACAGCGACCTTCGCGCCCGTCATGTTCTCGGCGATGTAGTCAGCCGCGCCGGTGCCCTGGTTGGGGTCGGTGAAGCAGACCTGGAAGACGTTGTCCTTATCCTTGGTCACATCGGGGGAGGAAGCGGACGGGGTCAGCATAAAGGTGCGGTCGGCGTTCGTCTGGTCGGAAACGGTCAAGGAAGCGCCGGTGGTGGTGGGGCCGACGAGGACCTGCATCCCCTCGTCCATCATGGTGTTGTAGGCGTTGAGCGCCTTCTCGCCGTCAGCCTCATCGTCCTGCTTGAGGAAGGTGAACTTGACGGTAGAATCGCTGGCGTTGATCTCCTCGACGGCGAGCTCCGCGCCGTTGACGACGGCCTGGCCGTAGATGGCGGCGCTGCCGGTCAGCGGGCCGCAGGAGCCGAGCACGAAGGTCTGGACCTCCGCGCCGGACTGATCACCGGAGCCGTCCGCATCAGGAGTGCTGGGGGTATCGGCCTTCTGGCCGCAGGCTGCCATGGTGAAGACCATAGCGGCTGCCATAAACATGGCTGCAAACTTCTTTTTCATCTTGTTTTCTCCTTTTCAATAAAAATTGTCTTTTCATTATTTATACAAAAAAGCGATCCCGCCTGCTTGGCGTGACCGCTTTGCTGTATCGAACTGCTTCAATACTTACGCTTGCGATTTCATGCCAAGTGCCGCGTGAGAAAGAATCAGGCCCAGAATGGACAGGACCAATACGCGCAGACCGAAAATGGGCAGGCAAATCAAAATGGACGCTGCGAAAACAGCGTCCATCACCTTGCTATTCATCCCATTGTTGGTGTTGGCGGCAGCGCAGGAGAAGGTGGCCTCTGCACGGTTGGCAGCGGCGGCACAGGAACCGTTATTCACTTTTGTATCAGCAAAACGGAACATTGTATTAGAACTCCTCATGTATCTGTCATATTTGATGGTGTTATTGTAGCGCGTAAATATCCATTCGTCAAGACGGCAAGATTGATAAATTATGCAGCGCAGCGAAAAGAGCTGTTGTCATATTGCACAATTCCCATCTCAAAAGCTCGACACATGGCACAAAGTCCCTCGTGCGAAGCCGCGCGAAATACGGCTTGCAAATGTCTGCAACATTTGATAGAATGCGGATAGCTCAACTAAAGTCCGCGCTGCGGCAGCGGACTCCTATTATAAGAAAGGAAGATCACCATGATTTACACGACCGAAGTTCAGCATATGTGCCCGGTCGCCAAGGGCGCATATCACGGTCCCGCTCCCATCCCCGAAGAGGGCAAGTGGGTGCAGGCCAAGCAGCTCTCCGACATTTCCGGCTTTACCCACGGCATCGGCTGGTGCGCTCCCCAGCAGGGCGCCTGCAAGCTGACGCTCAACGTCAAGGAGGGCGTCATTCAGGAGGCGCTGGTCGAGACCATCGGCTGCTCCGGCATGACCCACTCCGCCGCGATGGCGTCCGAGATCCTCATCGGCAAGACCATTCTTGAAGCGCTCAACACCGACCTCGTGTGCGATGCCATCAACACCGCCATGCGCGAGCTGTTCCTGCAGATCGTCTACGGCCGCACCCAGTCCGCTTTCTCCGAGGACGGCCTCGCCGTCGGCGCGTCCCTCGAGGACCTCGGCAAGGGTCTGCGCAGCCAGATCGGCACGATGTTCGGCACCGTCGCCAAGGGCCCGCGCTACCTCGAAATGGCCGAGGGCTACTGCACCAGAATGGCGCTCAACGCGCAGGACGAGATCATCGGCTATGAGTTCGTCAACCTCGGCAAGATGATGGACTTCATCAAGAAGGGCGACGACGCCAACACTGCGCTCGAAAAGGCCAAGGGCCATTACGGTCAGTGGGACAGCGCGGCGAAGTACATCGACCCGCGTCAGGAATAAGGAAGGGAGGACGAAACAATGGCTCTGTTTGAAAATTACGAGAGAAGAATCGACAAGATCAACGGCGTCCTCGCGCAGTATGGCATCTCCTCCGTGGAGGAGTGCCGCGAGCTCTGCCAGTCCAAGGGCTTTGATCCCTACGAGATCGTCAAGGGCATCCAGCCCATCTGCTTTGAAAACGCCTGCTGGGCGTACACCGTGGGCGCGGCCATCGCGCTCAAGGCGGGCGTAAAATCTGCCGCCGAGGCCGCCAAGATGATCGGCGTCGGTCTCCAGTCCTTCTGCATCGACGGCTCCGTCGCCGAGGACCGCAAGGTCGGCCTTGGCCACGGCAACCTCGGCGCGATGCTGCTCTCCGACGAGTCGAAGTGCTTTGCCTTCCTCGCCGGTCACGAGTCCTTCGCCGCCGCAGAGGGCGCCATCGGCATCGTCAAGAACGCCAACAAGGCCCGCAAGGAGCCTCTGCGCGTCATCCTCAACGGTCTCGGCAAGGACGCTGCTCAGATCATCAGCCGCATCAACGGCTTCACCTACGTTCAGACCCAGTTCGACTACTTCACCGGCAAGCTGAACGTCGTGCGTGAGATCCGTTACAGCGAGGGTGAGCGCGCGAACGTGCGCTGCTACGGCGCGGACGACGTGCGCGAAGGCGTGGCCATCATGCACGCCGAGGGCGTGGACGTTTCCATCACCGGCAACTCCACCAACCCGACCCGCTTCCAGCATCCCGTCGCCGGCACCTATAAGAAAGAGTGCATCGAGCAGGGCAAGAAGTACTTCTCCGTCGCTTCCGGCGGCGGCACGGGCCGTACCCTGCATCCCGACAACGTCGCTGCAGGCCCTGCCTCCTACGGCCTGACCGACTCCATGGGCCGTATGCACGGCGACGCGCAGTTTGCGGGTTCCTCCTCCGTTCCTGCCCACGTGGAAATGATGGGCCTTATCGGAATGGGCAACAACCCCATGGTCGGCGCGACGGTTGCCTGCGCTGTGGCCGCTTACGAGGCGAACAAGTAAACCTTTTTAACACCCAAGATATGTGAAGGGCGGCAAACATCATGTTTTGTCGCCCTTTTTCTATAGAAACGGAAGGAATGATAGAATTGCCAGGCAGGCACGTCCCCGGTCCGGTGTGCCCTTCCCGTGTGCAGAGCCGTTCTTTTGTTCCGTCCAAAACCTGCTGAAAGGAGCCGTTACAATGAGTGAGGAGAAAAGAAAGCTGATTATCGACACGGACACCGCTTCCGACGACGCGGTTGCCATTATCATGGCCCTTCGGGAGCCCTCGGTGGAGGTACTGGCGCTGACGGTGGTCAACGGCAATATCCCCCTGAAGCTTGCAACG
>OLQA01003792.1_pt1 | contig 10434 bp, 6 predicted proteins | sample 1673151 | NCBI WGS metagenome assembly OLQA01 (sample SAMEA3136760, study PRJEB25190) | human gut metagenome | biome: human gut; feature: human-associated habitat; material: faeces | place: Austria | collected 2013 | reverse complement strand
GAACCGCCGCTAAAACAATTCAACCTCCAGCCTCGCAAAGGCTTTGTCCTTGTAATTATCCATATGGTTGGCAACCTTGCGGGCTTCCGTCATTTCACGTACCTGCATTTTGATAGCCGTTACGCGGTGGGATATTTCGCGTATGAGTTCCTTGCGGTCGGCACTGAGCACTTCATACTCTTCCGGTGGGAAGATTTCCCGTAGTCCCCGCAAATTCTCCAGTAAGCGGTTCTGATAAATAACGGCAGTCGGGACAATGTGGTTAATGGCGAGATCACCTAAAACGCGGCTTTCAATCTGTACCTTCATTGTGTATTTCTCCAACTCTACTTCGAGGCGGCAGGCCAATTCTGTTTCGTTGAAAATACGTTCTCCGATGAGTACCGAACGGGCCTGGTTGTCCATGTAGCGCATCAAGGCTTTCGGCACATGACAGATGTTTGTCAGTCCGCGGCTGGCAGCTTCTTGTTTCCATTGCTCTGAATATCCGTCTCCTTCAAAACGGATAGGTTCGGAAGCGATGATTGTTTCCTTTAGTATGCGGAAGATTGCCTCATCCTTGCCGACGCCTTCTTCCATGAGCTTTTCGATGGAAACTTTGAATTCGTTCAGTTGGCTTGCCATTGCAGCGTTGATGGCAATCATGGCTGCGGCACAGTTTGCGGATGAGCCGGCGGCGCGGAATTCGAAACGGTTACCGGTGAAGGCAAAGGGGGACGTTCGGTTGCGGTCCGTCGTATCTAATAGAATTTCGGGAATACGTCCGATGCCCAGTTTCAGAGTTGTCTTTTCTTCGGCGGTCATTTTGCTGTTGCTCACCTGGCGGGCTATCTCGTCGAGAATGGAGGATAGCTGCTTTCCCAGGAATATGGACAATATGGCAGGGGGGGCTTCATTGGCTCCCAGTCGGTAACTGTTTCCTGCGCTTGCAATGGATGCGCGGAGTAGGTCCTGATTTTTATATACCATCATCAGCACATTTACGAGGAAAGTAAGGAATAACATATTACCTTTCGGATTTTTCCCCGGAGCAAAAAGATTTATCCCCGTATCAGTGCAGAGCGACCAGTTGTTATGTTTGCCCGAACCGTTCACGCCGCTGTATGGCTTCTCGTGCAACAATACGGCAAAGTTGTGTTTGCGGGCGATACGTTTCATCAGGTCCATTACCAGCTGGTTATGGTCGTTGGCCAGATTTACATCTTCAAAAATAGGAGCTAGCTCAAATTGGTTGGGAGCCACTTCGTTATGCCGTGTTTTTACCGGAATCCCTAGTTTGTGACATTCCAGTTCCAATTCTTTCATAAAACTGGTTACACGTGGAGGGATGGAACCGAAGTAGTGGTCGTCTAGCTGCTGGTCCTTGGCAGACGAGTGTCCCATCAAGGTGCGTCCGGTCAGGCAAAGATCCGGACGTGCATTATATAGTGCGGTATCCACTAAAAAGTATTCTTGTTCCCAACCCAGATTGGCGAATACGCGTTTTACGTTTGGATCGAACATTCTGCAAACCTCAGTTGCCGCTTTGTCTACAGCACCTAATGCCTTCAACAAAGGAGTTTTATAGTCGAGTGCTTCGCCTGTATAAGAGATGAAGATAGTAGGAATACAAAGTGTGCTGTCTACAATGAAAGCCGGAGAAGAAACATCCCATGCCGTATAGCCACGTGCTTCAAATGTGTTCCGGATACCGCCGTTGGGAAAACTGGACGCATCCGGTTCCTGTTGGATAAGCAGCTTGCCCGAGAAGCGTTCTATAACATTACCGTCATCACCGAATTCAATAAAGCCGTCGTGCTTTTCGGCAGTTCCGTCAGTCAGAGGCTGGAACCAATGAGTGTAGTGGGTAACATTAAAGGTCTTTGCCCAATTCTTCATGCCATTGGCTATCATGTCGGCCATTTCACGATTGATAGGGGTACCTTTCTCGATTGCGTTTATTACTGCTTTATAAGCCTCACTAGGCAGATATTCCTGCATTTTTTTACGGTCGAATACGTGGTTGCCGTAATAATCAGCTAACTTTTCAGAGGGGTAGTCAACTTTAACGGGGCGTCTGTTGGCTAACTCCTGTAGAGCAAAAAATCTCATTTTGGACATGTTGTCTTTCTTTTACTGGTTGTTGGCTGCAAAAATACTGCTTTTTGATTAATAATTCGCTATATCGCTAATCATTTTTCATTTCTGTTAAGGATGTTAATTAAGTATTATCATGCGTCAGCCTGTTGGTTTTTGTTTATATTTGCTCTTCAAACAATGAAAAGAAAGTACATTGATGCACTATATACGGATTGTCAGGTTGATTATATTTTGTCTTTTGTTACCTTTAGCTGTTCAGGCTAAGAGGGAAAAGGTTGATATGCCCGACAAGCCGATGGTGTCCGATTCCATTCTTCAGTGTATTTTCCAGTTTTCGCCGTTCTATTCCCGTATCATTGATGAGTATAAGGCTGATTTATATATAAAAGGAAAAGTAAAGGTACATAAGCGCAATCACCTTATCCGCTATGTACCGTCCATGTTTCGTTTCGAAAAACACATCAATGATTACCTTATGGAATCTCTTAGTGAGCTGCATTATACGGCCCCTGATATATACGACCGTAAGATAAAAGCGGTATCCACTACATTTCCACGTAACAGGGGACAGATAACGGATGTGATGGATTATTTGAACATGAATATCTATTCTTCTTCATTGATGTCCGATAAACTTCTTTCTCCTTTGGATAAGAAATCTAGCAGATATTATCATTATTTATTGGATTCTATAGCCGGTCCTCCCGATTGCCAGCGGTATAAAATACTTATTATTCCCAAATTCCGTGGTACACAGTTGGTCAGTGGATATATGTGGGTTAGTGATCAGATATGGACTATTCGTGAACTTTATATTGAAGGCGTTTATGATGTGATCCGCTTCAAGGTCCGTGTCAAGATGGGAGAGGAGGGCGATGTGGAGTTTCTGCCGGTGCAGTTTGATTTGAATCTTGTTTTTAAGTTTATAGGTAACCATCTGGAAATGGATATGGGAGCCTGGTTGAAATACAATGAAATTAAATTTTATGAAGGAGCCGCCCGGCGTAAATCTCAAAAGAAGCATCGCCATGACCTGACGGAATCCTATAAGCTGACTTGTGACTCGGAACAGCTGATAACAGATAAGGAAAAGTTCAATGAGCTGCGTCCCATTCCGCTGTCCGCTTTGGAGGATTCTTTGTATAGAAGTTATGCTTTACGTCAGGATACGCTTTTACGCGTACCGAAAAAAAAGAAGAATGAACATTTGGAGTTTTGGGGGGAGTTGGGTGACATGCTTATCAGTAGTTACAATGTGAATTTGTCCAGTATGGGGAGTGTGCATTGTTCTCCACTTATTAATCCGGTGCTGTTGGATTATAGCCACAGCAGGGGCTTTTCGTATAAGCAGAAGTTTAAATACAGTCGGCTTTTTCATGATGGACGTATACTTAGAATCAGTCCGCAGATAGGTTATAATTTTACACATAAGGAACTTTATGTGAAAGCGGATGCCGATTGGCAATATTGGCCGGAAAAGCAGGCTAGTTTTGAGGTTAGTGTAGGTAACGGTAACCGCATATATAGTAGTGTCGTATTGGATCAGCTAAAGCAATTGCCCGATAGTACCTTTAATTTTGACCAATTGGAATTGGACTATTTCAAGGATGTGTATCTCAATCTGTTCCATAATATAGAAATAGTGAACGGCTTGTTTATTAAAGCAGGTGTTTCCGTACATTGGAGGTATCTGATAAATAATTCGAAAGTCATTCTTGAAAAGCCGTTGCCTGATAAGGATTGGGCTGCATTGCGAGGTATCAGATCAGAATACAATAGTTTTGCACCTCGTATACGTATTGAATGGACTCCCGGTATGTATTATTACATGAACGGTCGCCGGAAGATGAATGTAGGTTCCAGTATGCCTACTTTTATGCTGGATTATGAACGGGGCATTAAAGGTGTATTCAAGAGTACGGGTGCTCATGAACGTTGGGAGTTTGATATACAGCAAAACTTGAAACTGAGCGGAATCCGAAGTATCGGTTATCGCATTGGGGGGGGGATGTTTACCAAGCAGGAAGATATGTATTTCGTGGATTTTGCTAACTTTGCCCGTCGTAATCTTCCCGAAGGATGGAATGATGATATTGGTGGCACTTTCCAATTGCTGGACGGACGTTGGTATAACTCCTCACGTCAGTACTGGCGGGGGAATTTCACCTATGAGTCTCCTTTTATTCTCTTGAAACCTTTAAACCGTTGGCTGGGATTAGTCCAGCAGGAGCGTTTGTATGGTGGTATCCTGTTCATGCCACATCTTAATCCATATATCGAGTTGGGTTATGGCATCGGCACACATATATTTGATGTGGGGGCTTTTGTAAGCACTATCAACGGGCAATTTGATACCTTTGGTTTTAAATTCACTTTCGAGTTATTTAATAAATAATCCTGTTCAAACAATCTGTTTGGTTTTCTGTTTATTACAACATAACAGAAACTAAACAGTGTATGCATTATAAAATATTTTTATGTGTTCTTTTGTTCCCGGTTTCATTATCAGCTCAAAACGGGGAATTATCTTTAACATTGGAACAATCTGCCAGCCTGATGAACAAGGGCAGCCGCACGTTGCAAATGGCGGATAAGGCTGTAGATATAGCACGCAGTGAGCGACAAAAGATGAATGCTTTTTGGTATCCGTCTTTGAATGCATCGGGTGCATACGTCCATTTGTCCAACCATATTGAGGTCAAGGAACCTTTAAGGCAATTTACCGATCCGGCAAAAGACTTTGTACATTCCATTGTGCCCGATGATAAATTTATTTCTTCTATTCTTGATAATATAGGTGCGCATACCCTTACTTTTCCTTTATTAGAACGTAACCTGACGACCATAGATGCTAATGTGATGTGGCCGCTTTTTACAGGCGGAAAACGAATTTTTGCAAGCCGTATCGGCAACCGTATGGTAGATTTGGCCAAAGCAGGTAGGGAAGAGGCGGGAGCTACTTTGCAATCGGAGTTGGTGGAAACTTATTATGCTTTGCGTCTGGCGCAAAGAGTGGTGGATGTACGCGAGCAAACCTTTTTAGGCTTGCAGAAACATTACCGTAATGCCATGAAGCTGGAGGAGAACGGTATGATAAATAAGGCCGAACGCCTCTTTGCTCAGGTCACTATGGACGAGGCCAGACGTGAGTTGGAATCTGCCCGGAAAGATTTGAATGTGGCGCAAAATGCCTTGAAAGTCTTGTTGAATGTGGAAGACGCCATATCCATCAACCCCAGTTCTCCTTTGTTTATGAACCATGATCTGCCCGATGAACTTTATTTCAAGAATCTGGTAAGTACCGGCAGCTATATAGTAAGTAAATTGCGAATACAGGAGGCGATGGCTGATAATCAATTGAAAATCAGTAAAAGTGCATATATTCCTACCATTGCATTGTTTGGAAAGCAGACACTTTATGCAGAGAATCTTCCGAAAAACCTGATGCCCCGTACTTTGGTAGGAGTGGGTTTTACTTGGAATATATTCGACGGACTGAACCGTGAAGCCAATATCCGTCAGACACGTCTTACTAAACAAACTTTGCAACTGGGAAGGGAAAAGGCTCAGAATGAATTGGGTGTTTTGGTAGACAAGTTATATAGCGAAATTCAGAATGCAAAGGATGATGTCGCCGCACTCAACACCACGATTGAGATGAGTCGTGAATTGGTACGTATCCGTAAAAAATCCTTTCAGGAAGGAATGGCTACCTCTACTGATGTGATTGATGCGGAAACGATGTTATCCAAGGTGCAGATTGCTTTTTTGCTGGCTTATTATAAATATGATGTGGCACTGGCATCTCTGCTCTCTACTTGCGGAATGCCCGAAAGTTTTTGGCAGTATAGCCGTACCGGACAAACCGAGAACTTTATATTCGGGAAATAATAAAAAAAGAAAACAATATGGAAAAAGAGAAGAAACAGTTAGGAGTCGCTTTTATCGTTGTTCTTGTGGCCATTGTTATGGTGTCTGCCATTGGGATTATAGCTATGAGCAATAAACCGGTTGTATTGCAGGGGCAGATAGAAGCTACTGAAATACGGATTTCCGGAAAACTTCCCGGTAGAATTGATACCTTTTTGGTCCGGGAGGGACAGTATGTAAAGATGGGTGACACCTTGGTTGTGATTAACAGTCCTGAGGCTTGGGCGAAGTTCCAGCAGGTAAATGCCTTGGAAGATATTGCGAAATTTCAGAATAAGAAAATAGATGACGGTACACGTCGGCAGATAGTCCGTTCGGTAGAAGAATTGTGGAACAAGTCAAAGAGTGACTTGCAACTGGCCACGGTGACGTATGACCGTATTCAGGCGCTTTACAAAGATAGCGTGGTCACCAGCCAGCGGAAAGATGAAGTGGAAGCCATGTATAAAGCTGCTGTTGCCGCCGAACGGGCGGCGCATCAACAATTCCTGTTAGTGAAGGACGGAGCGCAGAAAGAGGATAAAGAGAGTGCCCGCTCCTTGGTGGATGCGGCTCGGGGCACTGTGAATGAGGTTCAGGCCTTGTTGATGGATGCTCGCCTCACAGCTCCCGAAGACGGACAGATATCAACCATCTACCCCAAGCGTGGAGAACTGGTAGGAGCGGGGACTCCCATTATGAGTCTGGTAGTATTGGATGACTGTCATGTAGTGCTTAATGTCCGTGAGGACTATATGCCTTATTTCCGTATGAACGAGAATTTTATGGGAGATATTCCGGCTCTTGATGTAAAAAACAAGGCATTTAAAATCAATTACATCAGCCCGTTGGGGAGTTTTGCCACTTGGCGTTCTACCAAGCAGACGGGGACATACGATATGAAAACTTTTGAAATTCATGCGCTGCCTGTAGAGCCGATGGAGGGATTAAGACCGGGTATGTCCGTCTTGGTAAATCTGGATGAATTGAAATGATAGAAGGATAGCTATGTTATTCTGATTGCAGTGAATGGTAAATATAAATGAACTACTTGAATGAAAGAATCTCCTTTTATAGCGGTATTGAAACGTGAACTGGACCGTATGGTTTCCCGGCGCATTTATTTTGCATCGTGTATCGTCTTGCCTTTGTTTTCTATCTTCTTTATGGCTACAATTTTTGGTAACGGACAGATGGAGAATCTGCCTGTGGGTGTTGTGGATGGTGATAATACAGCCACTTCTCGTGAGATAATTCGTATGACCGAGGCTGTTCCCACTTTCCGCATCACTCGGCATTATGCCGATGAAGCGGAGGCCAGGGCAGATGTGCAGCGGAAAAGTATTTATGGATACCTCAGTATTCCGTCTGGTTTTGAAGCAAAGGTGATGGATGGTAAGGAAACAGCTCTGACTTATTATTACCATTATGCATTGATGAGTGTGGGAAGTGAGATTCACGGAGCATTTCAAAGTTTGTTGAAAAGCATCTCGGTAGTTCCCATTGTCACTCATGCTGTGGCATTGGGTATAAATCAGGAAGAGATAGAATCTTTTCTGTTACCGGTCACCACACAGAATCATCCGTTATTTAATCCTGATATGGATTATTCGGTCTATCTTACACAGCCATTCTTCTTTGTTTTTCTGCAAGTTATCTTGTTGTTGGTCACTACATACTCCATTGGCAGTGAAGGGAAATTCCATACTTCAGCCAATTGGCTGGCAGTGGCAGATGGGAATATCTGGGTGGCGGTCACTGCCAAGTTACTTCCATACAGTTTTATCTTCATCGTTATGAGTATTCTGGCAAACTATGTCTTTTTTGGTGCCATGCATATACCGATGGATTGTGGTTTTTGGGCGTTGAATCTTACTTCGGCACTATTGGTCATTGCTACGCAGGCGCTGGCGGTTTTTCTGTTCTCTCTTTTTCCTGCGTTGAGTATTATTATCAGTATCGTTTCCATGGTAGGATCGTTAGGCGCTACCCTTGGCGGGGTTACCTTTCCGGTGCTTCACATGTTTGCACCGGTGTACTATGCCTCTTATCTTTTCCCCGTCCGTCACTTTGTCGAGATTGGACAGAATCTGCTTTATGGCAACTATGGTTATGCGTATATGTGGGGCAATGTAGCCTGTCTGCTGTTGTTCCTTATTCCTCCTTTATTGTTGTTACCTCATTTGAAACGCTCTTTAATCAGTCGGAAATATGACGATATTGAATAATATATTAGCTGTATCTTGGCACGAGTTTCGTGTGATGTGTACCCGCTATTCCATTTTATTGGTACTCAGCGGTGGCATCTTTGTGTATGGATTACTTTATAACTATATGTATGCTCCCAATGTGGTACGCGATGCTCCGGTGGCAGTAGTGGATATGAGTCGCACTCCGTTAAGCCGCAGTTACATCCGTTTGCTGGATGCCACTCCGCAGGCACGGGTATTGACAAACAATGCTGATTTGCCTGCTGCTAAGGAATTGATGAAATATGATGAAGTGGTGGGTATTGTTTACATTCCCGCGGATTTTGACGCTCGTGTGGGGCGTGGTGAAGAAGCGATATATATTATGTACAGCACCACTACGGCTTTCCTTTATTTTGCTTCCATGCAGGAAGCGTCTGCTGGAGCCATGCTTGCTGTGAATGATGATGTCCGACCCGAGCAAGTGGTTTTTCTACCTCAGGATGATATACAATCTGTGGTTCAAACAAGGTCTGTCGATGTGGTAGGTACTGCCCTGTATAATTATACCGATGGTTATGGTACTTATTTGATACCTGCCGTTTTGATGGTTGTTATTTTTCAGACGTTGATATTTGTTATCAGCATGTTGAGTGGGAAAGAGCGTGAAACTGGAGATATACTGATGTTTGCAGGCCCTGAAGGAAGGGATCTTTCTTTTTTACGTATGGCATCCGTAGTGATAGGAAAATCATTTACTTATTTAGTCTTTTATGCTTTATTCTCTGTCTTTTTGTTGGGGCTTCTTCCTTTAGTTTTCCAATTGCCTCATTTAGCATATCCGTGGAAAATTGTGGCACTTATGATACCTTATATTCTTGCTACCAGTTTCTTTGGATTGGCCTGTTCGTTATTTTTCAGTGATAGTGATGCTCCATTGTTGTTGGTAGCTTTCTTCTCTGTAGGATTGATTTTCCTGTCCGGAGTTTCTTATCCGCTGGAGTTAATGCCTTGGTATTGGCAATGGATTCATTATATGGTTCCTGCGGCTCCCGGAACTTTGGCCTTTGTTAAGATAAATTCTATGGGAGCTAGTATGTCTGAAATCAGTCAGCAATATATTATCCTATGGATACAATGTGCGATATACTTTGTTTTGGCTTGTCGAGCCTATCGCTACAATATAAAGAAAGCAAAGTGTGAAAGACAATAATTTTATGTGTGATTGTTTTTTATGTAATTCGTTTTGCTGATTCTCCATTTTTTATAAGGTCTGTTTGGAGCTGGAGCGAGGGGCCTGAAAGTTGTTGATATTTTAATTCTTGGTGATTATTCTCTTGTTGTTTCTTTTGTTTTTTCAGCTCCTTTTATGAGATGATGCAAGGGGGAAACTTGCAAACTTGCACAACTTGCAGTCTTTCCACACACACACACACACACGAGCGCGCGCGATTGCGCGTATGCGTACATTATAATGGCGATGGATTATTATATCCTGGTAAAGTAATGACATACAATCCGATGAGAGTGTGAAGGGTAGAGTGGAGGAAGAGGTGGAGTGGTGTGTTGGCTTCCATCTTTTTTCCTAGTTCTAGGTAGTGAATGGTCTGGTTCTATCCTGTTTTTTTGTAATGGGGGGATGAAGAAAATCTTTCTGGAGGTTATGGTAACCGATGAGCGGTAGGTGAACAGCAGCCGGCAGCTTTTCTGACGGAGTATCTGGGTATTGGACGGGATGCTATGTGCTTTTGTATAGTTTGTGTGTTCCGAAGGGTTAGTAACGTGTGTTCCGTAAGGTTAGTAATGTGTGACCTTGTACGTTACTAACATAGAGGCCTGTATGTTAGTAACGTACCTTGTTTAAAGTAGCTAGGAGGTTTTTCGCATGCAGGATACGTGTCTTCCGCAGAATTATGTGAATTGTATTAAGGTTAAAGTGTGTGGTTGCCGCAGATTCAGGAAGTCGGTCCTTTACGGTCAGTGTTTGTTTTGTTCTAGTCCTTGTCTTCCGCTTTCTTATTTTCTCCTTGTCAGGCTTTCCTGCTCTTTTCCACCGGAAGTCTTGTCACGTATCTCCCTTTCCGCCTTTTGCATTCTGTTATCCTTTCCTCCGTTGTAGTTCTCTCCGGTATCGTCCGTCTGTCTTCCGCTCTCTTTTTTATGCTTTATTATTTTTTCATATTATAATGTACGCGCACGTGTGTGTGGAGATGCTGCAAGTTTTGCAAGTTTGCAAGTTTGCCTTCCGTTTTTCCGT
>OLQA01003787.1_pt1 | contig 10435 bp, 8 predicted proteins | sample 1673151 | NCBI WGS metagenome assembly OLQA01 (sample SAMEA3136760, study PRJEB25190) | human gut metagenome | biome: human gut; feature: human-associated habitat; material: faeces | place: Austria | collected 2013 | reverse complement strand
GGCACTTCCCCACTTCCTCGGCGATGCGGTTGATGTACTCGACGGCAACGGCGTTGTCGACGACCGGGTTGGTGTTGGGCATGGCGCAAACAGCCGTGAAGCCGCCATGGGCTGCGGCGCGGGTGCCGCTGGCGATGTCTTCCTTCTGCTCGAAGCCCGGCTCGCGCAGATGCACATGCATATCCACCAGGCCCGGGACGACGATCTTGCCGGCCAGGTCGCGCTCGACGCCCTTCTCCAGGGAAAGGCCCTGGCCGATCTCGACGATCTTGCCGTCGCGGATGAGGATGTCGGCGGTTTCGTTCAGACCGACCTGCGGGTCGATCACATGCGCGTTCTTAAGCAGTAATGCCATCTTCGCTCCCTCCAAGCAGCAGGTACAGGGCGGCCATGCGGGTCAGGATGCCGGCATAGACCTGGTCAAGGATGACCGAACGCTCCGGGTGGTCGGCCATAAAGGAATCCAGCTCGACGCCACGGTTGATGGGGCCGGGATGGCACACGATGCAGTCGGGGCGCATGAGCTTGTTGCGCTTCTCGGTGAGGCCGTAGAGCATGTTGTACTCGCGCAGGCTGGGGTACGGCGCGCCCTCGAGGCGCTCGCGCTGGATGCGCAGCATGTACACGACGTCGAGCTCGGGCAGCACCTCGTCGATGTTGTGCGACACGTGGTCGGCGCCAAGCACCTCGGGACGAGCGGGCAGCAGCGTGGGCGGGGCGATAACAGTGACTTCGCAGCCCATGATCTTCAGCGCGGGAAGCAGGGAGCCGCAAACACGGGAGTGGTTGATGTCGCCCACCAGGCCGACCTTCAGGCCCTCGAAGCTGCCCTTGTGCTCCCAGATGGTGTAAAGGTCAAGCAGAGCCTGGGTGGGGTGATTGTGCTTGCCGTCGCCAGCGCAGATAACGCTTGCGGGTGTATTCTGGCTCACGATGTAAGGAGCGCCCGCGTGCTTGTCGCGCACGACGATGCAATCGATCTTGTATGCGTTGAGCGTCTCGACGGTATCGATCAGGCTCTCGCCCTTGACCGTCGAGGTGGAAGATCCACCAAAGTTCAGGCTGTCGGCCGAAAGGCGCTTCTCAGCAAGCTCAAAAGAGCTGCGCGTGCGCGTAGAGGGCTCGTTGAACATGTTGACGATGGTCTTGCCCTTAAGGGTAGGGACCTTCTTGATGGCGCGCTCATTCACAGCCGAGAACGCCTTTGCGGTCTCGAGAATCGTCATGATATCGACATCGGAATACTCAGTGATGTCGATGAGGTGTTTATGATTGAAGGACATTCGCTACTCCCCTCCCAGCGGAGCTGAACCGACGCGGTCGCCCGGCTTAACATCGAAGATCTCGACCGCGGTGTGCGAGTCGGGCCCCTTCAGATACAGACGTACGTTCTCCTCATGGGACGAGGGGACGTTCTTACCAACAAAATCCGGAGAGATGGGCAGCTCGCGATGGCCACGATCAACAAGGACAGCCAACTCGATACGAGAAGGGCGACCCAAGTCCATCAGCGCGTCAAGAGCCGAGCGGATGGTTCGACCGGTGTAGAGGATATCGTCGACAAGCACGATGCGCTTATCGTTGACATCGAAGGGGATGTCGGTTGCGTGAACCTCAGGAGAGAAATGCGTGAGGTAATCGTCACGATAGAAGCTGATGTCGAGGCGTCCCAGAGGAACCTTGACGCCCTCGATCTCCTCGATCTGGCGTGCAAGCTCCTTTGCCAGCAGGTCGCCACGGGTAACGATGCCAACGAGGGCGAGGTCTTCGCATCCTTCGTTGCGCTCGACGATCTCATGCGCGATGCGTTTGATAGCACGCGAGACGGCGACTTCGTCCATGATGATCGCTTTGGGTGAAGACTGTTCCATCGATCTCCTTCCCGATTCATGCGTACAGGGCGCATAAAAAATAGATGCCGACCACCAAGGCGAACGGCATCTCGAAAGGCAGATGAACACTCAATGAGGTTGTCTCCATGCGAGCATCTCGTACGCGCTTAATGGTTGTATTCAGTCTAGACTGCCCCGCACGCTTGTCAAGCGAACATATACGAAACCACCAACGCAACGGCAAACGGTCCCCCTCTTCAAGGGGGCGGCGTCAGATCGAGCCGATTTCGACACAACACCGAATAAAGTGGATGCCGAAAAAAATTTTAAAATAGTTCTTGCATCCTCAAAACTTTCCCCTATACTAAATTTTGTTGCTCAGCAGCACACACCATTCCTCGATAGCTCAATGGTAGAGCACGCGGCTGTTAACCGCGCTGTTGTAGGTTCGAGTCCTACTCGAGGAGCCAGAAACTTCAAGCCCGCCTTTTGAGGTGGGCTTTTTTATTATCCCCCGATTTTCAAACTCAAAACAGGAGCGATATCACCCCAGATGTCGCTCCGTTTATCATAAAAAAGCCCCGTCATAAGACAGGGCTTTGAAATTTAGGACTCAATATAGTCCTTGAGTTTGCTCGAACGGCTGGGATGGCGCAACTTAGCCAACGTCTTGGACTCGATCTGACGAATACGCTCACGCGTAACGCCAAATTCGCGACCAACTTCCTCGAGCGTACGAGGATGACCGTCAACAAGGCCAAAGCGAAGCTCAATAACCTTGCGCTCACGATCGGCCAAACTATCGAGGACCTGCGTGAGCTGCTCCTGAAGCATCGAGAAACTCGCCGCATCGGGCGGAACGACCGCTTGGGAGTCCTCGATGAAGTCGCCTAGCTGAGAATCCTCTTCCTCACCGATAGGAGTCTCAAGGGAAACGGGCTCCTGGCTGATCTTTTGGATCTCGCGTACACGGTCGGCGCTCATGTCCATCTCAGCGCCGATCTCTTCCGGGGTCGGGTCGCGACCGAGGTCCTGCAAAAGCTGACGCTGCACGCGGACAAGCTTATTGATAGTCTCGACCATGTGGACCGGGATACGGATGGTACGAGCCTGATCTGCAATGGCACGGGTAATAGCCTGGCGAATCCACCACGTGGCATACGTGGAGAACTTAAAGCCCTTCTCATAGTCGAACTTCTCGACCGCGCGAATCAAGCCAAGGTTGCCCTCCTGAATCAAATCGAGGAAGAGCATGCCACGGCCAACGTAGCGCTTGGCGATAGAGACAACCAGGCGCAAGTTTGCGCTGATGAGTGCCTGCTTGGCCTCAAGGCCCACGTTTTCGACACGTGTAAGACGGCGCATCTCGGCGCGCGTGAGCTCGATCTCGCCATTCTCGGCAGCCTCAAGCTTGTTCGACGCCTCAAGACCAGCCTCGATCTTCATAGCCAAGTCGACCTCATCGGCAGCGGTGAGCAGGTCAACCTTACCGATCTCTTTAAGATACATGCGCACCGGGTCGCCGGTGAGCATGACGGTCGAAGCGTCAACGCCACGCGTGCGAGAGCGAGAACGGCTCGTACGCGAACGCGATTTCTTTTTAGGCTTGGCGGCAGCCATCTCGGCATCAGCGCGCTTGGCCACCCTGATGTCATGGTCCTCGTTGTCCTCGTCATCCAGATCGTCATCAAGGTCATCGGTACCGGCGCTAAGTTCATCGTCATCGGCACCAATCACAACGTCGTCATCTGCGGACACAACGTTGATACCCTGTTCACGGAGAATGCCATAGACGGCGTTGAGCTGCTCTTCACTGACGCTGATATCCTTGAGCATTCCCTGGACATCGTCTTCGGTAACACTACCGTTCTCAGCACCCTTGAGAAGAAGCGTGGCGATTTGAGATTTGATCTCGTTCCCCATGCTCTCAGTCTTATTTGGCACAGATTCTCCCTTCATAGCACACAGGACACATTACTTTAGCACAGGCTTGTATACCCCATGTGGGATAATTCAACCTGCTCAACACAACTTCACGCATTAGACGCGGCGCTTGGTTGATTCAGTTGCTCTGAAAGCGTCCGAAATGGGTCAGCAACGCCCTCAACGGCAGAGGCAAGCTCGCGAACGCGGGCGGCATCCTGCGTTGCCTGAATTGCTAGCTCTCGACGCGTCGCGGCGTCCATGCCCGAATCCGAACGTAAGCGCGCCTGTGCCGTTCGCATGCGGCGGCGCAACGTGTTGAGCTCAAGCGTATCGAGCAAAAACACGATGTTCGTCTCGGTTGGGTGCTCGCTGGTCACGCCAATGGTACCGGCGCTCACAAGAGAAGCCGCATCCTCGCAAACGGCACGAGCCGCATCCATGACCTCAGCGGGTCCGGCACCTTCCGGTGTTGCGAGAACGGCCCAAGCGATCGCCTCATGACGCGAATCGACCCAGTCGATCTCGCAGATTCTATCCCCATACGGCCTGAAGCTATCCAGATGGCTCGTCATAAGACAAAGCAGCTCACGCTCCCCTGCAAGCGAGCGACGCTCAAGGTCCGTATAAATCGGGGCCGCGGCAGCTGGCGCCGCAGGGGCGACGGAAGACTCGACAAAAGGAGCAGACATCGCACCCTGGGCCTCTGCAGGTAGATAGTCATAGGGCTCATAGGGCTCTTCGTCGACAGGAGGGATGCCGGGGGCAAAATCGGCAGCGGGCACCGGCTCTCGGACAGCACGTGGCGTAGATCTTGAGGCGTTTTGCTGATAGCGTTCCCGAGCGGCTTCACGCTGCTGAGCCTGCTCTTCCTCACGAGCAACGTCATTGAACACACGCTTGGAAGCCGTGCGCACCATATCGACATCGACACCCAAAAGATCGGCAATACGCACAAAATACGTGTCGATCATATAGCTTGCACGCAGCGGATAGATCAAACGGCACGCATCCTCGAGAGCGCGTGCACGCCCCGCAGGAGTAGAAGCGTCGGCACGCTGTTCGAGTTTGCGAAACACAAAGTCAAGCAACGATTCGGACTCGTCGAGCAGCTGACGCAAAGCGGAACCGCCTTTAGCGTTAACGTAGTCGTTCGGGTCCATATTGTCGGGCAAAATTACGCAGCGCAAATCAATAGAGCCCGTTTCGACAAACTGGATGGCGCGCTCGGCTGCCTTCTGACCCGCATTGTCGCCGTCGAACAGGTAAATAATCTTCTTGGCAAAACGCGTAAGCGTCTTGACGTGATGCTCTGTGAGCGCTGTGCCCAATGTAGCGACGACATTTTTAATGCCGCCTTCCCAGCAGGCGATGGCATCGGTGTAGCCCTCGACCACAATGGCCTCGTTTGCGGCAACGATATGCTCCTTTGCCCAGTTAAAACCATAGAGATTTCGCTTCTTATGAAAAAGCGGGGTCTCGGACGTATTGAGATACTTGGGCTCCCCTGCCCCCATGATGCGCCCACCAAAGGCAATGCATTTTCCCTGCTCATCAAAGATGGGAAACATGTCGCGATCGTAGAAGCGATCGGCAAGGCCTCCGCGGCGGTCAATGGCAACATTCGCATCGATCATCTCGCGAGGCGAAAAACCCTGGGAGCGCAGATGGTTGACGAGTGCGCCACGGCCCGGAGCAAAACCGAGTCGATAGCGCTGACACACATCCGAACCCAAACCGCGGCTCGCAAAGTACTCGCGTCCGCGACCGTCCTTGCCGCGCATGAGCATCGTATGGTAAAAGTCGCACGTCGCCTCGCACACTTCAACAAGACGCGCGCGCTTCGTACCACGACGCGTAAAGGACGTTTCTTCCTGAAGCTCGATGCCCGCGCGCTCCGCAAGATAGCGAATGGACTCGGGAAACGAAAGGTTCTCGCGCTTCATGATGTAGGTAAAGCAGTCTCCACCCTCACCACAGCCAAAGCAGTGCCATACCTGCGTTGCAGGGATGATGTGAAACGAGGGGGTTTTCTCCCCATGGAAGGGGCAACAGCCCCAAAATTCATGGCCGCGAGGACGAAGCTCCACGGTCTCCTGAACGAGCGCAACCAAATCGGTCGCTGCACGAACGCGATTTTTATCTTCATCACTGATCATGCGCGAAGATCGTACCTCCCCTCACCATAGAGATCGCGAACATCTTGAATATTGCCTTCAACCGTCGCGATAAGCTCGTCAAGCGAATCGAACGGACGGGAGCGGCGCAGCTGCTTAGTGAACGAGAGGGCGATGTCTCGCTCATAGATATCGGCCGAAAAACCGACAATATTGGCTTCGAGCTTTGCCGAGCCCGGGACACCCTTGAACGTCGGCGGCAAACCAACGTTGATAGCCGCAGGCCATGCCTCCTCGCCAAGACAGGCAAAGCCGGCATAGACCCCTTCTTGAGGAGCGAGAATGCTCGAATCAATCACAACATTGGCCGTGGGAAACCCCATCTTGTGCCCCTCGCCGCGACCGCGAGCGACACGTCCGCGCACCGCATACGTACGGCCAAGCTCTGCCGCAGCCATCTCCATAGAACCAGACGAAATTAGCGAACGAATACGCGTCGCGCTCACAACGTCACCGTCATCACACACAAGCTCGTGTCCAAAAACCTCGATCCCTCTGCTATGTGCCCAATCACGGATAGCATTCACATCGGAAGCCCCACGATATCCCAGGCGGAAGTTCGACCCCACATGGACTGAACGAATATCGAGAACCGGAAGGAGAACGCGCGTAAAAAAGGCATCGTGGTCCAAAGACGCGAGGGCGGAGTCAAAGGGAACCACACAGACGGCATCGACACCCGACGAGGCGAGCAGACGAAGTCGGTCGGCAACGAGCGTCAGCTTGGGCGCAGGAACAGCAGACACTACGGTATCGGGATCGGGATCGAAGGTTACCGCGATAGCAGCGACTCCGCGCTCATGTGCATCGGCAACCATCTGATCAATAAGATGCCGATGTCCACGATGCACGCCGTCAAACGCACCGATAGCGACCGCACATGCGCAACGCGAAAGAGCGGCGGCGTCCTCGAGGGCATAGATAGGTGCCGAAGCTTTACCGAGCATGAAGTCGCGCCTTAACGAGAATGCATCGGGATGACTCATGACACACCTTCGATACCCTGCGGAAATACGTCGCGCATAACATAACGTCGCTGCTCTAAGCAGGCAATGGCGCGCATCTGCCCTTCGACCACAAGGGCACAAAGAGACCCCTCGGGTAGACATTCACCAAAAGAGCCAGCGTCGATGGTCTGACCGTTAAGAATGCGAGCGAGCGCTTCGGACGGCAAATCGACTCTACCCAAACCCAGCGAGGAGACAGGATCGATGGCATGCGCACGAAGAGTATCTGCACTCACATTTTCAAGCCCAATTGCATGAGCCAGGGAAATGGAGCCCGAGGCGCTACGTCGCAGCGAGACGATATGAGCCGCACTTTGAGCGGCACGCCCGATATCGCGCGCAAGCGAGCGAATATAGGTGCCCTTACTCACCGTACAGGCGATATTCCAAACCACCTGCTCCCCGTCAACCAGAACCGAGAGGAGCTGAAGCTCGAAAATCTCGACAGGACGGGCGGGAAGATCCACGTTCTCTCCCGCTCGCGCACGCTTGTAGGCGCGAACGCCGTTGACGGAAATCGCCGAGAATGCCGGGGGAACCTGCATCTGAGGCCCCACAAACGAATCCAAGACGCCACGGGCATACGCCTCGTCCTTGAGTTTAGCGTCAACAGGTGCCGTGCGCGTGACCTCGCCCTCGGAGTCATCGGTATTGGTTTCGCTTCCAAAGGAAACAGAAGCAATATAGCTTTTGCGATCGAGCGTAAGCATGCCAAGCAGACGCGTCGCCTGCCCAACACCAAGCACCATGACACCGGTGGCCAACGGGTCGAGCGTGCCCGCATGGCCCACACGACGAACCCCCAAGGCCCACCTCACGCGCGAAACGACATCGTGAGACGTGCACCCGAGGGGCTTGTCGACGGCAAATAAAAGATTGATATCAGAAGGAATGCGCTTAACCATGCATCACCTTTACGCATCGAGCGTGTGAACAAGTTCGATCAGCTCGGGAAGAAGGACGTCCAATGCCTCCTCCACCGTGCCATAGAAAGTAAATCCGGCAGCAGCCGCGTGGCCACCGCCATCGTGCCGAGCGGCGATTTGCGAGACATCGAGCGAGCACTTTGAACGCAAGTTGCCGCGAATCTCACCCTCCCCCACCTCGCGCAGGAACAAGCAGACAATAGACCCATCGATGGACCTCACGACGTCAACCAAGCCATCGCACTCATCGGGAGAAACGCCATGCTTGGCAAGATCGGAAGCAAGCGCATAGCTATAGGTGATGCGTCCCTCCGCTGCAGCCTCGATACGGCCCATGACGACGCTTTCCAGATGCAGGTACTCCAGACGCTGGCTCTGATAGACACGAAGGGCTACAAGAGCGGGGTCGGCACCGGCATGGACCAGTCGCGAAGCGCAGGTAAACGCCTCGCAATTGGCATTTTGGTACTGAAAGCGCCCAGTGTCGGTAACAAGACCCGTAAGCAGGCAGTTTGCCACATCGGGATCAACCGGATAGCCGGCAAAGATCAAGAAATCATCGATGATGACCGCGCAGGCAGCAGCCTCGGGACGACGCACCACAACGTCACCGAATTCCGAGCGGGCAGGATGATGGTCGATCGTGACCACATACTCCGAGCGCATCGCAATCGCAGCCGCATCGCCCAAACGCTCGTCGGAACATCCACCGAGATGAACAGGTCGGGATTGAGCGGATAGGAAGACGCCGGGGTCATGTCGGTCGCTCCCGGCAAGAAGCGATAAACGCGCGGAACGGGCGCCTCGGTGGGCAGAAGACATGAAATAGCCTTCTGCGGATAGCGCCGGCGCAAGGATTGACCAAGCGCCAGCGTTGAACCGATGGCATCACCGTCGGGATTAACATGACCGCAGATGACGATCGTCTCGGCATCTTCGATTTTTTCGACAACACTGTCCCACACGAAGGAGGGCTCGGGAGCGTCCAAGCCCTCTTCGCCGCAGGAGCAGGAGATGCTACTCATGGTCGGTATCGCCCTCCAGCGAAACGAAATCCACGATGGGGTAGCCTTCCTCATCTTTCTCGATCGACATAGTCTCGGGCACGACCTTGAGTGCCTCGGCGATAGCCTCGGCCTGATCGGTGGAACGGTCAATCTTGAAATCGAGCTGGGGAACCACACGCCAATCGAGTGCGCGAGACAACAGCTTACGAATCTTGCCCTTAGCGCTATCCAGCGCCTCGAGCACCTCGTCGTAGCGATCGGCTTCACATGACACGTAAACGCGCGCGAAGGAGCGGTCCACGCTGACCTCGCAACCCGTAAGGGTCACAAGGTCAAGACGCGGATCGGAGATCTCGAACAGCAAGATGGTGCCGAGCTTTTCGCGCAGTTGCTCGCCGGTACGGCGAGTGGCGGCGTTTTGCTTCACGAAACCCTCTGTTTCCTACTCGGTACGGGCAACCTGATCGATGCGGTAACCCTCGATCTGGTCGCCGGGCTTGATGTCCTGGAAGTTCTCGAGGCCGATACCGCCCTCGGTACCGCTGCGAAGACTCTTGGCCTCGTCCTTGTAGTGGCGCATCGAAGCGATCTTACCGTTGAAGACAACGATACCGTCGCGCACGAGGCGCACGGAGTCGGTTGCGGCAATCTCGCCCTCTTCGACGCGGACACCGGCGGCAATGCCAACCTTGGGCACCTTAAAGGTGTCGACAACAGTGGCAAGACCGGTAGAAACCTCAACCTCGGTCGGCTTGAGCATGCCGATACGAGCAGCGTCGAGGTCCTCAAGCGCCTTGTAGATAACATCGTAGCAGCGAATCTCGACACCCTGATGCTCAGCGGCAGAACGGGCCTTGCCGTCGGGACGCACGCCAAAGCCAATGATAATGGCATTGGAGGCATCGGCGAGGACGACGTCGGTCTCGTTGATGGCGCCGACTGCGGCGTGGATCGTGTTGATGCGAACCTCGGACTGGTCCATCTTGTCCAGCGAGTCCTTAAGGGCCTCGATGGAACCCTGGACGTCGGCCTTGATGATGAGGTTGAGTTCCTTGACCTCGGCATCGGCCATGGTGTCGAAGAGGTTTTCGAGCGTAACGTGCTTGACGTGGCTCTGCTCCTCGATACGCGCCTTAAGCGAACGCTGCTCGGCAAGCGCGCGGGCCTCGCGCTCGTCCTCGAACACACGGAATTCGTCGCCTGCGTTCGGGACGGACTGAAGACCAAGGATCTCGACAGCGTCGGAGGGACCTGCCTCGGTGACGGGACGACCCTTAGGGTCGAGCATGGCGCGCACGCGACCATAGGTAAGACCAGCCACGAGCGTGTCGCCCACGTGCAGGGTACCGCGGGTCACAAGCACGGTGGCAACAGAGCCGCGGCCCTTGTCGAGCTTGGCCTCCAGCACATTGCCCGAAGCGAAGGTGTCGGGGTTGGCCTTAAGCTCAAGGACGTCGGCCTGGAGAATGACGGTTTCGAGAAGCTCGTCGATACCGATCTTCTTCTTGGCCGAGATGTTGACGAACATGTTCTGTCCGCCCCACTCCTCGGGGATGATGCCGT
>OLQA01003783.1_pt1 | contig 10442 bp, 10 predicted proteins | sample 1673151 | NCBI WGS metagenome assembly OLQA01 (sample SAMEA3136760, study PRJEB25190) | human gut metagenome | biome: human gut; feature: human-associated habitat; material: faeces | place: Austria | collected 2013 | reverse complement strand
CACAAATTGCAAAAGGAAATACATCTTTTGATGGAGAAAAAATTGCCAAAGAAAAAGGTTTGGTTGAGTTAGAAATTTCAACATCAACATATAGAAAAAAAGCCCATCACTTCTATGAAGCACATGGGTATTTAAAAAATCATTATAATTTTACGAAAGAACTTTAAAATGCTACATCATTGGTGTCATCACCATTTCCACTGACAGGAAATGCATCACCAAGATATGTTGGTTCTGGTTTATAGATGCATGCGACAACATCTTTAACGCGAGCTGCCACTTCTCTTAAATCACGCATTGTTTGACCAGAATATGAACGAGGATTAGCAGGAACACCAACAGCCTCAATCCCTAATTGATTACCTATGTATAAAGCACGATAAAGGTGGTAGTCCTGAGTGACAATAATCACCTTTTTAGCTTTGAAAATTTCTTTGGCACGGTATAGGCTTTCATATGTTGAAAAACCAGCATGATCCATAAAAATAGCGGAAGAAGGAACACCATTTTCAATCGCAAATGTTTTCATAATACCAACTTCATTATAATCTTCTTGACCATGATCACCAGACATAATGATTTTTGAGGCTTTTCCATCTTTATATAATTGAATAGCTACTTCAAGTCTATCATTAAGCATAGGTGTGGGTTTATTGTTTCTCACTCCTGCACCTAGGACCAATATACAATCGGCATCTTCCAATGATGCATTGACTTGTTTTTTAGTTGTTGCATATACATAAACATTACTACCAGCAATCAAAACAACAGCCACCACAATAACGACACCTATCATCATAAATCCTTTTTTTATCACATTCATAAGATCACCTCATACATCATTATATTACATGATTGATGTGAACATCTTAAGAACATGTTAAGAAATCTATCACTTGATCTAAAGAATCGAGAATCTTTGTTGTCATTTTCTCAAATTCTTGTTCAGGGTATTTCATATCTGGTATACAAATGACATCAATATTTCCACTATATGCTGCTTGAATTCCTGCTTCACTATCTTCTAAAACAATAGCATCACTAGGATTCACTCCTAATTTCTCACAAGCACGCAAAAATACCTCAGGATGAGGTTTTCCATGAGTCACCTCATCACCACAGATAGAATCATCAAAATACTTGATGATATCTGCCAAGCCTAAAATATGATCAACTCTTTTACGAGTACTCGATGTTGCCACTATAGTCTTATAGTTATTTTCTTTCAAATATATCAAAAGTTCTAATAATCCTTTTTTTAATGGGACACCTTCCTGATCAAACAAGTCAGCCATATATTGATGAACGTCATTTAAGACTTGCTCCATGGGAAAGTCATCCCCATATTCATTATAAAAAATTTGATATGCCGTTGGAAGCGTCTTTCCTAATAACTGTTTATAAAAGTCTTCACTTATTGATAAACCTAATTTCCTCATCACCAATTGATAACCTTCAAAAGTGACTCTCTCACTATTTATCATTAAACCATCCATATCAAATATTACTGCTTTTTTCATTGTCTATCCTCCAATTCCTTTAAATGTAGTATAAAAAAACAATCATTTTCTGTCAATCAAAAAAACAAAGAATATACCAATATTATTTTGCTTATTTTATAAGTTTATATTATAATGGAAAGGGTTTGGAGGTTAGAGTATGAATAATATGATAGAAAGATTGGAAACAATCGCAAGAAGATATGAAGAATTAAATGAAATCTTAATGGATCCAAGCATTGCTAGTGATATTCATAAGATGACAGAAGCTTCAAAAGAACAAGCATCACTTGAAACTGCATATCAATTGTATCAAGAATATAAGAAAGTTTTAAGTGGTATTGAAGAAGCAAAAGAATTAATGAAAGAAAATGATCCTGAAATTAAAGAAATGGCAGAATTAGAATTAAGTGAATTGGAAGAAAAGAAACCTCATTTAGAAGAAAAGCTTCACTTAGAATTAATTCCTAAGGATCCAAATGATGAAAAGAACGTAGTAATGGAAATCCGTGGTGCAGCCGGAGGAGATGAAGGTAATATCTTCGCAGGTGACTTATTTAGAATGTATTCTAAGTATGCTGAATCACAGGGATGGAAGATTGAAATTGAAGATGCTCAGCCTTCTGAAGCTGGAGGATATTCACTTGTATCATTTATTATCAAGGGTACTGGTGTATATTCTAAGATGAAGTTTGAATCTGGTTCACATCGTGTACAGCGTGTGCCTAAAACTGAAACACAGGGACGTGTTCATACATCAACTGCTACAGTATTAGTTATGCCAGAAGCAGAAGAAGTAGATATCGATATTGATCCAAAGGATTTAAGAGTTGATACTTACCGTTCATCTGGTGCTGGAGGACAGCATATCAATAAGACTGACTCTGCCGTACGTATTACACATATTCCAACAGGAATTGTGGCAACAAGCCAGGATGGTCGTTCACAGCATGATAACCGTGCTAAGGCTATGCAGTCATTACGTACAAGACTTTATGAAGCTAAACTAAGAGAAGAAGAAGAAAAACTAGGAAACGAACGTCGTAATAAGATTGGTTCAGGTGACCGTGCTGAAAAGATCAGAACATATAACTATCCTCAGAATCGTGTCACTGACCATCGTATTGGTTTAACTATTCAGCAGTTAGATCGTATTATGGAAGGTAAATTAGAACCAATCATCGATGCATTAATCAATGAAGATCAGAGATTAAAACTTCTAGGAGAAGAAGAATAAGTGCTATTAGGTGAATTACTTAAACATGCGCATGATTTAATTGATGATCCACATACAAATATCCCTGAAAGACTCTATGAAGATCTCACAGGAGATGCTTATTATCAACTATTGTTGAAGAGGGAAGAGCCTGTTGAAGAGGCTCTTCTTGTGCAATATAAGGATTATTTGGATAGATATTTAAAGGGTGAACCTTATCAGTATATTATTGGAAAAGAATATTTTTATGGTAGAGAGTTTGATGTCAATCCAAGTGTTTTGATTCCTCGTTATGAAACAGAAGAACTTGTAGAAAAGGTTTTATCTTATATAAAACCAGGAATGGTTGTGGCAGATATAGGTACAGGCTCAGGCGCTATTGCAGTCACATTAGCTTGTGAATCTAAGGCAGATCTATATGCAGTAGATATCTCTAAAGAAGCTCTTAAAACAGCATCTCATAATGCGAAGAAGCATGAAGCTTCTGTCACATTCTTAGAAGGGGACTTATTACAGCCTCTTATAGATCAAGATATTCACGTAGATATTCTTGTCTCTAATCCACCTTATATTGATTATGATGAAGTATTAGATCCTCGTGTAGTGGATCATGAACCACATCTTGCATTATTTGCGGATGATCATGGTTATGCATGTTATGAAAATATATTTAAACAAGCTCCTTCAATATTAAAGGAGAAAGCGATTCTAGCATTTGAAATTGGATATAATCAAGGAGAAAGAATGAAACATCTTGTTCCTCTCTATTTCCCAGATGATACATTTGAAGTCATCAAGGATATCAATGGAAAGGATAGAATGTTGTTCATTTATCATAACTATGAAAATATTTGAAACTGAACGTCTTACAATTAGAACACTTGGTGAAAATGATATTGATCGTCTTGTAGAATATCGCAGTAAAAAGACTGTGTCTCAGTATCAATCCTGGAATAGATATACAAAAAGAGATGCGGTGAAACTTATCAAGAAGTGTAAAGATACTGTAATAGAGCATAAAAAAGGGTCTATGCAGTTTGGTATTACAATCAAAGGAAGCCAGCATCTTATTGGTGATTTACATGTAGAGATCATGGCACCTCATACATTCTCTATTGGTTATACGTTGGACGATGTTTTCTGGAATAATGGCTTTGGCACTGAAGCGGTACTCGGACTCTTAAGTTATATGTATGAAGAACATGGTTTCTTCAAATGTATTGCCTATATCTATAAACAGAATGAAAAATCAAGACATCTCTTAAAGAAGATTGGTTTTAAGAAGTTTGATGAATCTTTCTTTTATGGGGATGAAGGATATATTTTTGACCTCGGCAACTTACAAAACATATATTTTGTGCTACAATAACAGATACGAGGTGGAACTATGATTAAAGAATATATTAAGAAGTATAGTAAAGCATCTATCATCACATCAGTGATTATGATTGTTGCTTCAGTATTGTTGATTGTTTTCCCAAAGACAATGTTGGATATTGTAGTTTATGTGATTTCAGGTGCATTATTTGTGGATGGTCTCATTCATCTTGTGACTTACTTTGCGTTAACTCATGATATGCGTATCTTTTCTAATGATTTATTAGAAGGTATTCTCGCATTACTAGCAGGCGTTTTTGTTGCATTCAATGCTGATGCATTCATTAGTGCACTCACAATGATCATTGGCTTATGGATTGTGATCAAAGGCTTATTAAACTTACAGCTCTCATTCCAGTTACAGCAGATTATTGAATTCAACTGGTTCTGGATCTTCTTATGTGCTGTATTATGTGTTGCATTAGGCGTATTTATTATTGTACATCCTATCGATATGGCTATTGGTTTGACTATGGCTGAAGGTATTGTATTATTAGTTACTGAAGTATTGAGTCTCATTCAGACAATCTATGTCTTATATAAACTCAATCATTCTAAAATGTCTAGATCATATATTAATTAAAAAGTACCATCGCGGTACTTTTTTCTAAAGGAGAAAACATGCTGAATACATCATTATTAGACAAAAAAAAGAAATATCTACTAGGTGTATCAGGTGGTCCTGATTCTATGGCACTTCTTGATATGATGCATGAATATTCAATCTGTGTCGCTCATGTAAATTATAATCTTCGAGATGATACAGAAGAGGACTACAAAGTAGTACATGACTATTGTATAGCACATTCTATTCCTTTTTATTATAAGGAATTTACACCGGATGATTATGTGAGAGGAAATTTTCAAAGTGTTGCAAGAGATATGCGTTATGCTTTTTATCAAGAAGTATATAAAACGGAACAATGTGATGCATTATGCTTAGGACATCAAAAGGATGATGTGATTGAAACTATTTATATGCACTTGGAACGTGACTCTCATCCTGATTATTTAGGTATCCAGGAAGTCTCTCATCGCTTAGGTATGACTATTATTAGACCATTACTTCATGTGACTAAACAAGATTTACGTGATTATTGTGATGATCATCATATTTCATTTCATGATGACTATACCAATTTCCAGACAGAGTTCACAAGAGACCGTATCCGTAATACAATCTTAAATCAGTATACGGACTCACAAAAAGAAGAGCTCTTGAAAAAGGGTGAAGAATACAATAAGAAGCAGGCATTAAAAAAACAAGAAGTAGACAAATACCTCACTGAACCACTGGATTATACATTAGTTCCAAAAGAACTTCTTCCAGATGTACTCTATGCTTTATTAAAGAAACATATAGAAGTATCGAAGATTTCTCATCATCTCATTGATGAAATCATCCATCAGATTCAATCCTCTAAACCTAATATTCAAATGCCTATTGGTGTTAATGAGGAGTTCATAAAAGAATATAATAATGTATACGTTCGTAAATCTATAAAACAAGTAGATTATACGTATAGAATAGATCATAGACAGAACTTTGACTGTCCTTATTTCAAGATTCGAACACAGGGAGAAATGAATGATGGTATCCCTGTCAAGGATGAAGACTTTCCACTCACCATTCGTAATATGAGACCAGGTGATCGTATGGAAACAGCAGGGGGCACTAAAAAGGTTTCTAGACTCTTTATTAATGCGAAAATTCCCTTACCATTACGACGTTATTGGCCAGTTGTATTAGATTGCCGTGGAAATATTCTTTTGGTCCCGGGAATTGCGAAAAACAAGGAGTATTTGTCTATCAATCCAGATTTGTTTGTGATAAAATAACAACGACTATACTAGGAGGTACGGTTCAATGCATAAGGACATGAAAGAAATATTATTTACACAGGAACAGATTTCTGAACGCTGTAAAGAATTAGGCGCACAGATCTCAAAAGATTATGAAGGTAAGAAGATTCTTCTTATTGGTCTTTTAAAGGGATCTATTCCATTCCTAGCAGAACTTTCTAAATATATTGAGGGCGATGTATATTTTGATTATATGTCAGTCAGCAGTTATAAAGGAACTGAATCTGGAACTATTCATATTAAGAAAGACGTTGATATCGATGTCAAAGGTATGGATGTATTAATCGTAGAAGACATCCTTGATACAGGTAAAACATTGGATACTGTTACACATATGTTGAAAGATCGTGGTACAGCATCTTGCGAAATCGTTACTATGCTTGATAAACAGGAAGCAAGAAAGTATCCTGTACAGGCTAAGTATGTTGGTTTCCCTGTACCAGAATTATTTGTGGTTGGTTATGGTCTTGATTTTGATCAGAGATTTAGAAACCTACCATATATTGGTGTCTTAAAAGAAGAATGTTACCAGTAAGGAGTTTATGATGAAGAAGAATAACAAAACATTATTTAAAGCTATTCTTCCTTGGGTCATCGTATTATTATTGTTGAGTTCATTATTCCCATTCTTATTGAATAATGGCGGTAGTAAAGAATTAACTTATTCACAATTCATGACAGTAGTAAAAGATAAAAAGATAACTAACGTGACTATTACACCTAATAGTTTTGTAACCAAGGTCGAAGGTAGCTACAAGAAGAACTCTAAGGGCGATAAAGTGAACTTTACAACTATCGTTCCTAAGACAGACAAAGAATTAGATTCATTAACACAGGTTCTTGAAGACAAGAATGTCAAGATTAAGGTCACTGATTCAGAAAGTGATAACATGATCTGGAATATACTAGGTTCCATCCTTCCATATGTAATATTGTTTGGTGGTATGTTCTGGGTATTCAAGAATTTCAATGGTGCTGCAGGAGGCAACAATAAAGCCTTTGAGTTTGGAAATTCTCGCGCTAAGCTAGAAAGAAATTCTAAGACTCGTTTTACAGATGTTGCAGGTGCAGATGAAGAAAAAGAAGAATTAACAGAACTTGTTGCATTCTTAAAGAACCCTAAGAAGTTTACTGAAATGGGTGCTAAAATTCCTAGAGGTGTTCTATTAGTAGGTCCTCCAGGTACAGGTAAAACATTATTAGCACGTGCTGTTGCAGGTGAAGCAAACGTTCCATTCTATTCTATTTCTGGTTCAGAATTCGTAGAAATGTTCGTTGGTGTTGGTGCTGGCCGTGTAAGAGATATGTTTAAGAAGGCAAAAGAAAATGCGCCTTGTATCATCTTTATTGATGAAATTGATGCCGTAGGTCGTCAGAGAGGTACTGGTGTTGGTGGTGGACACGATGAACGTGAACAGACATTAAACCAGTTACTTGTAGAAATGGATGGTTTTGAAGGTAACGAAGGTGTTATTATCCTTGCAGCTACTAACCGTGCAGATGTTCTTGACCCTGCATTATTACGTCCAGGCCGTTTTGATAGACAGATCAGAGTATCTAACCCTGATAAGCGTGCAAGATCTCAGATCTTGAAGGTTCATGCAAGAAATAAACATTTTGCGCCAGATGTTGATTTTGATAACATCGCTCAGCGTACTCCTGGATTTTCAGGTGCAGAACTTGCGAACGTATTAAATGAAGCAGCATTACTTGCAGTAAGAAGCGGTCATCAGATGATCACATTAAGTGATGTCGATGAAGCGATTGATAGAGTAATTGGCGGTCCAGCTAAGAAGTCTAGAAAATATACTGAACATGAAAGAAAACTTGTTGCTTATCATGAAACTGGACATGCGATTATTGGTTTGACATTAGAAGATGCCAACCAGGTACAGAAAGTCACAATTGTACCACGTGGTGATGCAGGTGGATATAACTTGATGACTCCTAGAGAAGAAACTTACTTCTCAACTAAGAAACAGTTACTTGCAACTATTACAGGTTATATGGGTGGTCGTACGGCTGAAGAAATCTTCTTCGGTGATGTATCATCAGGTGCTCATAACGATATTGAACAGGCTACACGTATTGCTCGTATGATGGTTACAGAACTTGGTATGAGTGAACTTGGTCCAATTAAGTATGACAGTGGTGATAATGCAGTATTCTTAGGTCGTGACTATTCACAGTTAAGTAATACACATTCTGGTCAGATCGCATTTGAAATTGACCAGCAGGTACGTAAGATCATCGAAACAGCACATGCTCAGGCAACTGAAATCATCAACAATAATAAAGATAAAATGGATATTATTGCGAATGCATTGCTTGAACATGAAACATTGAATCATGAACAGATTCAGTCTTTATATAACACTGGTAAAATGCCAGAAACTTATGATGGAACAGAAGAACATGTTGAATCTAACGATGACAACAATAACACTCCTGAACCACCTAAGGCTGATCCAGAAGATGATTTACTAGATGAAATGAAATAAGCGCTTTGCGCTTATTTTCATTTGGGAGGTAATAAAATGCAGCGTAGATTTATGGTAAGACTATTAGTAGGTATTATTGTCATTAGTATGATTTTGCCTCTAGTAAGCTATTTTGCGATAGGGAGATGAGATAAATGAAAGATTATTTAGTACGTGGACTCGTTAATTCGAAGAACTGTCGTGTTTTTGCCTGTACAACAACTAACCTTACAAATGTTGCACAGCAGAATCATAACTTATGGCCTTGTGCAAGTGCTGCACTTGGACGTATGATGGCAGTCACTTTAATGATGGGTGCTATGAATAAGAATAAAGAAAAGATGACAGTAGTCATCAATGGTGGTGGACCAATCGGTACAATGCTTTGTACAACACATTCTGATGGTAAAATCAAAGGATTTGTATCTAATCCAGAAGTTCACTATACATACAATGATACAGGTAAGCTTGCAGTAGGATTATGTGTAGGTAATCAGGGTACTATCCAGGTCACTCGTGATATGGGATTAAAGGAACCTATTACATCTAGTTCTCCATTACAGACTGGTGAAATTGGTGACGATTTCTCTTATTACTTCATGTTATCAGAACAGGTACCATCAGTTGTTGCAGTAGGTGTTCTTGTAGAAGAAGACAATACTGTAAGAAGTGCAGGTGGTTATATTATTCAGTTATTACCAGAAGCAACTGAAGAAGATATTGCGTATATTGAAGATAAGATCAAGAATATACCACCAGTATCACAGTTATTAGATGAAGGACATACTCCAGAAGAAATCTTAAAGATGATCTTTGAAGATGTTGAAATCCTAGATACACAGGATTTATCATTTGAATGCGATTGTAGTAAAGAAAAGATGGAAGAAGCTTTATCTACTCTTCATACAAAAGATCTAGAAGATATGATTAATGAAGATCATGGCTGTGAGATTACATGTCAGTTCTGTAATGCACATTATCAGTTCAGTGAAGATGAATTAAAGGAAATACTTAAAAAGCGCCAGTAAAATGGCGCTTTTTTCACACTTTCTGGTATTATACAAAGATCAGTTAACATATATCATGGAAGGGAATAGAATTGAATAATTGATCTTTTTAGAATTGTATGACAGTTTCCTCCTTTCAATAACTAGTATAGAAGATAAATTTATACTAAATATCTGTATATTATGGAGAAATATGTGTCGCATTAATGAAGTGCTTTGACTGGACATTCTTTTGTACATTCATAACAAAGAATACAGTCAGTGCCGTTTATACGTCTACGTGATTCATTGTTGACTTCTACATTCATTGGACATACCTTTAAACATTTATTACAATGAACACATTTATTCTCATCGCAATGTACACGTAGGAGTGAATAATAACTCATAGGCTTAAGAAATACTGTAATAGGACACAAATACTTACAGAATGCACGATTATCTTTAAATATATAGGCAAGTGCAATACCCACAATATAGTAAAAGGCGTTACCTAGAAGAAATAGATAGAACATGATCTTTTCTAGATGAGCGACTTTCATTAAGAATAATCCTGATACCAATGAAAGAGAACATACAAACATTACATAACGTAGTATACCTAGTTTTTTAACTCTTGGTTTCTGTGGCCTTTTATAAGGTAAGAAGTCAAGGATCATAGCTGTCCAGCAGGCATAACCACACCATCCTCGTCCAAATATAAGAGGTCCAAAGATCTTCGCAATTGCATAGTGAATAGTAGCTGCTTCAAAAGTACCCAAAAACAAATAGTACCAGAAGCCTTCAATCTGCATATTTTCTTGAGAGATAATACCTAAATACAATAACATATAGCTGCCTACTGCCAATTGTACAAAATGTCTTGCATAGTTCTTTCCTGCAGTAAATAATGCGGTACCTAAGGCAAGACAAGCGCCTATATAGCTGAAGTTCAACATGTAAAACAAATTATCTTTAGTCAACCATAAAGTAATCGCAATCATCTCAAATAATATAAACA
>OLQA01003774.1_pt1 | contig 10481 bp, 6 predicted proteins | sample 1673151 | NCBI WGS metagenome assembly OLQA01 (sample SAMEA3136760, study PRJEB25190) | human gut metagenome | biome: human gut; feature: human-associated habitat; material: faeces | place: Austria | collected 2013 | reverse complement strand
CATATAGATATGGTTTGTGAAAAAAACAGTGATGTGGAGCATGATTTTCTAATTGATCCTATTGAAACAGTGGTGGACGGTGAATGGTTGAAAGCCAAAGGTACTACATTGGGGGCGGATAATGGTATCGGTGTGGCGACAGAATTAGCTATATTGGCTGCTACTGATATAGAGCATGGTCCGCTGGAGTGTCTTTTCACGGTGGATGAAGAAACTGGATTGACAGGTGCTTTTGCATTGAAGCCAGGGTTTATGACTGGTGATATTCTGATTAATTTGGACTCGGAAGATGAAGGAGAATTATTTATCGGCTGTGCCGGTGGGGCAAATACTACAGCGGAATTTACTTATCAGCCTGTTTCTGCCCCACAGGATTATTTCTATTTCCGTGTGGCGGTCAAGGGACTGACTGGTGGGCACTCCGGTGATGATATTAATAAAGGTAGAGCGAATGCCAATAAGCTGCTGAATCGTTTTCTGACCCAGTTGGCTTCTAAATATATTTTATATTTATGTGAGATTGATGGTGGAAACCTGCATAATGCCATACCTCGTGAGGCACAGGCATTATGTGCGGTACCTATGAAGGATAAGGAATCGGTTCGTGTAGATTTGAATATCTATACTGCAGAACTGGAGAATGAATATGCTGCGACAGAACCGAACTTGAGAACCGAACTCTCTTCTGAATCCCCTTGTAAGGAAGCGATAGATATGACTACTGCCGGACACCTTCTGAGAGCTGTTTACGCTGTGCACAATGGAGTGTATGCCATGAGTCAGGATATTCCGGGATTAGTAGAAACTTCGTCTAATCTTGCTTCCATCAAACAGGTAGAGGGAAACAAGATTAAAATAGTGACTAGCCAGCGCAGCTCCATTCTTTCATCACGCAAGGATATGTCCGAGATGATCCGTTCTGCTTTTCTTTTGGGAGGTGCTGAAGTAACAACTGGTGAAGGCTATCCAGGGTGGAAACCGAATACGGATTCTCCTGTTTTGAAAGTTGCGGTAGATAGCTATAAAAAACTTTTTGGTGTGGAACCTAAAGTAAAGGCAATTCATGCCGGATTGGAGTGTGGTTTGTTCCTTGAGAAATATCCGTCACTGGATATGGTTTCTTTTGGACCTACTTTGCGTGGTGTTCATTCACCTGATGAGCGTATGCTGATACCTACTGTAGATAAATTCTGGCGTCATTTGCTGGATGTATTGGTTAATATACCGACAAAATAATTTATATGAAGAAAACAATTTTATTTCTTTGTTTGTGCTACCTGGTAGGGGTAACGTATGCACAGGAACCGTTTCGGGTAATGTTCTATAATGTAGAGAATTTGTTCGATTGTCAGCACGACACGTTGAAAAATGATTATGAATTTTTGCCAGATGCTCCGAAAGGATGGACACAAGCGCGCTATCATGATAAATTGGCTAAGATAGCTAAGGTTATTATTGCCACCGGTGAGGAAAATGTTCCCGATTTGGTGGGGCTTTGTGAAGTGGAAAATGATCATTGCTTGAAAGATCTGACAGAAAACTCGCCATTACGCGAGGCAGGTTATCGTTATGTCATGACTGATTCTCCTGATGAGCGTGGTATTGACGTGGCGTTGCTTTATCAGCGAGGAAGTTTTAAGTTGCTGGGCAAAAACAGCCTTTCTGTTCCTTATAAGGAGATGGAACGCCGCCCTACACGTGATATCCTTCATGTGATGGGGCAGGTAGCATCAGGTGATACTTTGGACGTGTTTGTGTGCCATATGCCGTCTCGTGCCGGTGGTGAGGAAAAAAGTGAGCCTTATCGTCTTTTCACTGCACAGATATTGAACATAGCGGCAGATTCCATCATGAACCTTCGCCAGCATCCCAATGTGATGATAATGGGTGATTTTAATGATTATCCCACTAATAATTCGATAGCTAAAGTATTGGGTGCCGTGGCTCCGAAAGGTGAAGTACAGGCTAAGAAACTGTATAATCTGATGGACGGACGCAAGGAAGGTACTTACCGCTATCGGGGTGAATGGGGAATACTTGATCAGTTGATTGTTTCCGGATTCCTGTTGCAGGGACATGACGGTATATGTACTTCTTATGACAAGGCACAGATTTTAAGACATCCGTTCCTATTGGAAGAAGATGAAAAATATGGTGGTGATATCCCATCACGTACCTACTGGGGAAAGAAATATCATGGTGGCTATAGCGACCATTTACCAGTGTGTGTGGACTTTGAAATTGGAAAATAGGGAGAGAATTAGTGGTTAGTGATGAATGGACTGCGCTATTATGCCACAGGTGTTAATCACTAACCGCTATATATTTTTATTCATGATGATAAGGACCGTTATTCAATATAGTCATCGCCCGGTATAGCTGTTCTACGAAAATAAGGCGTATCATTTGATGTGAGAAGGTCATCTTGGATAATGAGATCTTTTCTTGGGCTGCATCATATATTTTGGGTGCAAATCCGTATGGCCCCCCAATGATGAATACTAACCGTTTGTTTACAGTGTGCATTTTGCGTTCTATCCAGTTGGCAAATTCTACGGAACGGAATTCTTTTCCATGTTCATCCAATAAAACCACTACATCGCCCGGCAACAAAGCTTTCAGAATTAGTTCTCCTTCCTTCTCTTTTTGTTGCTCCATACTCAGGTTTTTGGTGTTCTTGAGTTCGGGGATGACTTCCATATCGAAAGAAATGAAGTGCCTGGTACGTTCCACATAATCATTGATAGCGGTGATATAATGTTTTTCGACAGTGCGTCCTACTACTAATAATGTAAATTTCATACGTTCTTTTCTGGTTTACTTTGCAAAAATACGGAAAATCTCTACCTTTGCCTATCAATTCATAAAAAAACGATAACATTATGGACGAATTAGTAGTAAAAGACTTAATAGACAGACTGATAGACCTGTCTTTTGCTGAAGATATAGGTGATGGGGATCATACTACCTTGTCATGTATTCCCGCAGATGCAATGGGAAAATCAAAGTTGTTGATTAAGGAAGAAGGTATTTTGGCAGGCATTGAAGTGGCTAAAGAAGTATTTCGCCGTTTTGATCCCACAATGAAGGTGGAGGTGTTCATTCAAGATGGAACTCACGTGAAACCGGGTGATGTGGCTATGGTGGTGGAAGGTAAAGTTCAGTCACTTCTTCAGACAGAACGCTTGATGCTGAATATCATGCAACGCATGAGTGGCATTGCTACTATGACCAATAAATATGTGAAGAAACTGGAAGGTACGAAAACTCGTGTACTTGATACCCGTAAGACAACTCCGGGTATGCGTATCATGGAGAAGATGGCTGTAAAGATAGGAGGAGGAGGCAATCACCGTATCGGTTTGTTTGATATGATTCTGCTGAAAGACAACCATGTAGATTTCGCAGGTGGCATACACAATGCGGTGTCCCGTGCCAAAGAATATTGTAAGGCAAAGGGTAAGAACTTGAAGATTGAATTGGAAGTGCGTAACTTTGACGAATTGAATCAGGCGTTGGCAGAAGGTGTGGATCGTATTATGTTTGATAACTTTACACCTGAAGATACTCGTAAGGCTGTAGAGATAGTAGGAGGTCGTTGCGAAACCGAGTCTTCCGGTGGTATTACTTACGATACTATGTTGCCTTATGCGCAGGCAGGAGTGGATTTCATTTCTTTCGGTGCGCTGACTCACTCCGTGAAGGGGCTGGATATGAGTTTCAAGGCTTGTTAATATTGGTATCATTTTATGACCTGTTGAACGAAGTAAAGAATCTGAATGTCAGTTCTTTATTTCGTTCAAAATAATAAATGGCAGGCCTTGTTTGCTCTAACAGTTTATATGTGTCCGCTATTTTTGTTTTTCTCCTTGAATTGTGAAGGTGTAACCCCTTTCATCTGTTTAAATGAAGTACTGAAATAGCGCGGATAAGAAAAACCTACTTCATAGGAAATCTCGCTAATGCTCAGATTGGTATTTGCTAAAAGGTATACAGAGCGTTCTATGCGTAGTCTGTTGATATATTCATTGACCCCTAATCCGGTAATTTGCTTTACTTTATTATATAAAGATGCACGGCTCATGGCCATGGTATCTGTCAGGTACTTGATAGATAGTTTTTCACTTGATAGATTCTCATTGATAATTTGATCCAGTTTTTTTATGAAATCTGCGTCAGCACTGCTGAGTGGAGTTGCTTCCATTGATTGAGGATATGAAGCATCTGTTATTTCTTCCAAGTCTTTCTCTTTTGTATTTTCTTCTTTATTTCCCAGTACATTATAGAGGACGGTTTGGACAAAATCGCCCATTTCATCTCTCATTTCCTTCTTTTTCTTATGAAATACCCAAAGAGCTATTTTAATGGTAAAAAGAATAAATAAAAGAGTACATATCGAGAAAAACCAACTACTTTTATACCAGGGTGGAGTGATGACAATGTTGATTATGGGTACAGGAGTAGTGTATTCACCATCTTTGGTGCTGCTTGATACCCAGATTTTATATTTACCTGGTGACAGGGAAGATAAAGAGAGTTCGGAGTCGAAACTTTCGACCGTTTGTTTTCCTCTGCCTGATATGGTATATCTGAGCAAGTTCTTTTGGAAGATATCTTCATTTTTTACACATATATGAATGGTCAATGAATTGTAGTTCCATGGAATATGAAGTGTCTGATTCTTCATTTGTTTCAGATAAGAACATCCGTTAAATTTAATATCTGCCAGACTTATCTGAGGTATTTGCGTTTCAGACTGAGGAATATTGGTATTGATTTTCACCAGCCCTTCTGCACCTCCCAAATAAACAAAATTGGGATTGGATAGTGTGTAGTGGGCAGCTAGTATGTCGTTAGGCAGAAATCCGTCAGAACTGTTCCACAACGTGAATTTCTTTTCTTTAATCAGATAAGAAAATAGTTTGTTGTGTGCACAAATCCATAATCTTCCTTTTTTGTCGCCAATGAGGAAAGATATTTTTTCAAAATAGTTGGTATGTATATGGTGGAATTTTTTGTGTATCATATCATAACATCCCAGACCTCGGTCCGTACCTATCCAAATAGTACTATCCTGATAGGCAAGAGCTGTAATTGTCTCCTCTGGGTCTATTTCACATAAAAGGCTGATACTGTCGTTTTCTTGAGGTACATAAAATATTTGATTGACACGTTTTAATAATGAGAAATGCTCATTGGAATAGACGAGACGCAATGCATCCGTATTTTTCAGATTGTTGGTGGGCATTAAAGAGAATTTTCCACTTAATGGATGGTATACCCATGGACGGTAACTGATAATGTAAATTTTATCATTGGCTACTTGATGGGCCAATGGAAGATAGCCATAGAAGCATTCTTTGTAATTTGTACCTTCATCAACAATGGTAAAGGGGCGGTAAGTGCCGGTTATTTTATTGAAAATAAATATACCCTTTGTGTAAAGAGATACCATCAACTCCTTTTCAGATATTTTGGCGATAGAGGCCACTTTGTCTCCGTAGGTCGAAGGAAAATGGGTAAACTGATCGGTGTGTGGATCATATAGATTAATACCTCCTCCATCTGTACCAATCCATAATTTGTCATCGTCATCTTCATATAAGGAAATGATAGACTTATCGCTTAAACCGTTGGAGTTGTTCAGGGCTACATCTTTATAAGTTCTTATATAGGTTTTCTTAATGTTAAAGATACCCCCTCGGACACTACCTGCCCATAAGTTCCCGTTTCTGTCCTCGTATAATAAGACAATAGAATTGACAGGCAAAGAGAAGTTGTCTCCAGCCACATGACACATTACTTTGATTTGGTCGGAGTTCATGTCAAGTATATTGATACCTCCTCCGTCTGTAGCAATCCATAATTGTCCTTTATGTTCGATGATGTCTAGCACATAGTTGTTGTTTAAAGAAGAAGTCTTTGATGTATAAGACTTTACTATCTTGCCATCTTGGTTGTAGCAATAAATCCCATTGCCGTAAAAAGAGGCATATACATACTTGTCTGATACTACATAGAGCGAAATCAGTAGATGATGGATATCTGATGTGAAACGGGTGAGCTGTTGCGTGCAACAATCATAGAGATAGATACCTTGTTCTTTGGTTCCTATCAGTATTTTATTTTTTTTCAACTGAACCATTTTTTGTATCCGGTATTCGGATATATCCAAATTCTTCTTCTGGCAAATATAGATGCTTGTCCATGGTCCGGCTTTTATAATTATAGCGGAAAATGATATTCTCACTTCCAAACAATATACCTCCTTCAATGCAGAGGGAAGAATAAATACAATTGTATCCAGTAGGCGTGAAATTATGATTATCGCTGTTATATAAAACCATCTCTTTGGAGGTGGCCACCCAGATGGTACCTAATGAATCTTCTACTATGTGATTGATGTAATTGTTAGGTAAGGATAGGGAATCACTTTCATGGTGAATGAAGGTTTTTAGTTGCTGCTGGAAATAATAGTTCAAGCCGCTCTGAGTACCTATCCATAGTCTTCCTTTCTGATCCATTGTAACGGAGGTAACAGAAGCTTGTGATAATCCTTGATTAGTGGAAAGTTGGGTGAAAGAGTAATTAAAGTCTTGTCCACTTGCAATTGACACCCCTCCCCATATAATATATAGTATAAGTAGAATTCGGTACATCTCTTTATGATTTTAGAACAAAATTAAACTTTTTTCCTGATAGAGAAAAGCTTCACAAATCTTTTTTTTAGATAAATAAGGAACTAATTTATATGATTTTTGATTTTTATCGTATTACTTTTTAAAATTTAGACGATAGTTGATTTGTTTTATACGCACACGGACCCCTCTTGAGGGGGGATATAGTTAATTTTGCTGCAAATCATCAAACTTAGTTTAACCTTAAATGATTTAAGAATTTTATGAGGAAAAAATTATTGCCGTTAGGTAGGCTGTTCGAGTCTGCGTGGTACAATCCAATTTTGAAAGCTGTACCAATGAGTATGGGTATATTGATGTCGGGTAATGCCGGGTATGCAATTGCCGGAAATATGAGTGACAACGTAGTAATAGTACAGCAACAGACAATTAGTGTAACTGGTACAGTTATTGATGCGAGTGGAGAACCATTAGTCGGTGTAAACATTGTAGAGGCAGGAACCGTAAATGGGGTTATCTCCGATTTTGAAGGTAAGTTTACATTGAATGTGAAGCCCAATGCTACGTTGAAGATCTCTTATATCGGATATATTGCTCAAAATATATTGGTAAAAGGGCAAAAGAATTTGACTATAACCTTACAGGAAGATACTGAGACTTTGGATGAAGTGGTTGTGGTGGGTTATGGTACAGTACGTAAGGCTGACTTGGCAGGTTCGGTTTCCGTTTTGGATAGCAGGAATTTTAAGGACCAGCCCATTACTCAAGTAAGTGATGCGCTTCAAGGGCGTGTTGCAGGTGTGAATGTGGTCAGTGATGGTGTTCCGGGTGGTTCGGTAAAGATTCGCATTCGTGGTACCAATTCCATTAATAAAAGTAATGATCCCCTTTATGTCGTAGATGGTATGGTTCGTGAGTCGGGTCTTGAAGGTATAAATCCGGAAGATATTCAAAGTATGCAAATTCTGAAGGACGCTTCCTCCACTGCTATCTATGGTTCACGTGGCGCCAACGGTGTTGTTATCATTACAACCAAGAGTGGTGTGAAAGGGCAGACTAACATCACTTTTGACGCCTCGGTAGGAATCTCTCAGGCTACCAATCTTCCCAAGATGATGGATACCAAAACTTATGCCCAAGCACTTGTTGATTATGCGGGTATTAGTGCGAGTGAGGTTTCTGATTATTTGGATGGCAGTAATCCCGGTATTGATTGGACGGATCAGATGTTCCGTACAGGTGTGACTCAAAACTACAAGCTTGTCTTTTCAAAAGGCTCTGAAGGAACTCAAACGTATGTTTCCGCTAACTATATGGGTGATGAAGGTGTCATTGACAAAAATAGTTATGAACGTTATTCGGCTAAAGCCAACATTAAGATCTCTATGGCTAAATGGCTGGATGTTACTGTCGATTTAAACGCATCTCATGGTGTTGGTAAGGGTATTGGGGGATTGGAGATGTCAGGTTATAATCCCTTGTGGATAGCCTTTAATTCCTCTCCGACCATGACTATGACAGATAAAAATGGTTACTATAATTGGGACCCTTATGGTACGATTCAGGCTAATGCTTATGGTATAATCGCAGCTAGCGAAAGTGAGCGCCGTCGCGATGTGTTCAGCGGACATATTGATCTTAAATTCAATATTATCAAAGGCTTGACTTTTACAAGCAGCAATGGGGTTGATTATTATAATAATACTTCCTATAGCTTCACACCACAATCTGTAAACGGTGCAGGAAAGAATAGCATGGGTAACAGTAATTTACAGCGGATGTTGCTTCAGTCCTCAAATAACATCACCTATAATCATACCTGGAATGACAAACATTATTTGACCGTAACAGGGGTTTGGGAAGCAACAAAAAGTACGATTCGTAATATGGGGATTTCCGGTTCTTCACTTCAAGCTGAATCAGTAGGCTGGTGGGATGTGAAGAATGCTGTCACACGTGATGCAACCAACGGCTATTCGGATTGGGCATTGCTTTCAGGGGTAGGACGTGTTATCTATAATTACGATAATCGCTATATGCTGACTGGTACGTTTCGAGCCGATGGTTCCAGCCGTTTCACCAATGATAAGTGGGGGTATTTCCCTTCTGTAGCCGTTGCATGGACTGCTTCCAATGAATCGTTTATGGAAAGTACCCGTGACCTTATCAGTAATTTGAAGATACGTGCCAGTTATGGTGTTATAGGTAATCAGGATATTGATCCTTATTCAACTCTTGCAATCCTTAATACGACTACCACTTATTTCGGTAATTCTTCAGGAGTAACCGGTTATTGGGCCAATACGCTTGCAACTCCTGATATAAAATGGGAAAAGACAAAGCAGTTTGATGTGGGTTTCGACTTGGGCTTTTTTGATAATCGTATTGACTTGAGTGTGGATTATTTCAATAAAAAGACATCTGATGCACTTCTTTCAACCAAGTTGGCTGATTATTTGGGTGGAACTTCTTATTTGATTAATGCCGGTGAGGTTTCCAACCAAGGTTTTGATATTGCTCTTACTGCAAATATCGTTCAAAGCAAGGATTGGAGTTGGTCAACCACACTTAATGGTACTTACTTGAAAAATAAGGTAACAAAACTGACTGCTCAGGAACCCATTATTTATGGTGGTTCTTTCCAGTCCATTATCACTGATTGTACTATTATTAAGGAAGGTGAAGCGATCGGTACTTTCTTTGGTTATCGTTGGGCAGGAATAGACAATGAAGGATATGACACTTTTTATACTGCCAATGATGAAATAACACGTAATCCGTCTACAGATGATCGTGTTGTGCTCGGTAAAGCAAGTCCCGACTTTACACTGGGATGGAACAATTCGCTGCGTTATAAAAACTGGAGCTTGAATGCATTTTTCAATTCATCTTTCGGTGCCAAACGTTTGAACGCCCTCCGTTTTGCCATGAACTCTATGATTGGTAATTCACGAATGTTTACTGATGCGGATTTTTTGAAGGAAATAGGTAAGACGATGCCCGATCCCCGTGTTGAAAACAATCAATATCTGGGCAATTCGACCAAATGGGTGGAGAATGCAGATTATTTCCGTTGCGAGAATGTGACTTTAGCTTACGATTTTCCGAAAAGCATGACCAAAATAGCCGACCTGCGGCTCAGTTTCAGTATTCAGAATCTCTTCACTATTTCCAGTTACAAGGGATCCAATCCTGCTGGTTACTCTTTTTCAAGTGACTATGGTGATCGTGCAAATGGTATTGATACGGGTACTTATCCTACTCCTAGAACTTTTACTTTTGGTGTACGTATGAACTTCTAAATGATTGACAATTATGAAAAATAAAATAGTATTAGGCTGCTTTATTGCAGCATCTATGTTGGCAATGCCTTCTTGCAGTGATTTTCTGACTGAAAACCCGAAAGGAAAATTAACCCCTGAAAATTTCTTTTCCAATCAAAACGAACTGGATATGAGTGTTTATGCCCTATATGCCAAAGTACAGGCATCCCAATGTAACTCTAATCCGATGATTGTGCAATGCCAGGGAGATGACGTAACCTCAACTACGGGATCAAACAAGGGTGCTTATCTTTCTGCAGATGCCTTTGAATCTCCTTCTGACACAAAAGGTCTTGAAGGAACTTGGAGTCGTTTTTATACGATCATCAAGGCAGCAAATTTAATCATTGATAATGCTGGAAAGGCTATGACTTCTCAAGAGGAAATCAATATTGCTCTTGGTCAGGGTTACTACTGGCGTGCATTCGCTTATTTTAATTTGGTGCGTGTTTTTGGTCCGTTGCCTATGAATCTTCATAATTTGCCAGACAACAATTTGACACCTCTATCGACGGTTGCA
>OLQA01003772.1_pt1 | contig 10486 bp, 8 predicted proteins | sample 1673151 | NCBI WGS metagenome assembly OLQA01 (sample SAMEA3136760, study PRJEB25190) | human gut metagenome | biome: human gut; feature: human-associated habitat; material: faeces | place: Austria | collected 2013 | reverse complement strand
GATTTGCGGTCCGTTGCCGTCTGCTTTCGTTCCCAGCAGACTCACGCCGATCATGGCCACGCCCATCACCAGCATCGAGAACGCGTAGCGAGTGGGAGACGAATGGTCGTTCTGCAATTGGATGGTCACCGGGCATAGGAACAGGAACGCCATGACCAGCCAATACGGCACGAACCGCATGACATCATCGCGTCTAAGATTCCGGCGTATCAACGCGTACAGCAGGTAAACGGGAACAATCAGCGCCCACACCGTGAGGTACATGAGCACGTTGACGATTGGAATGTCCTGCAACACGCGAACCAGCCCCTTGACCGCCGCCTGCGCCCTGCTCGGCTCCACATTGGGCATGAGCTTGCCGAACGTCGTGGGATTCAACGCGTTCGAGGTAAGCGGCTGGTACTGCAGGGCGATCTCCGGGTACGGCGCCTGCGGCTCCACATTGTTCGCCGGCGCGCCGTTGAACGCGAGCCAACCCGATTCCACGCTGATGAACGCCTGCACGTACGCACGCGGATGCTTCAGCCCAATGGACAGCCACGCCTTCGCGAAATCGACGACGCTGCCCGTGTCCTTGATCGCATAACCGGTCACCGGATCCGTGGTGAACGGCACATACTTCTCCCCCATCTCATCCCAGCTCATGGGCAGATACTCGTTGAGCGCCTGCTTCTCCCCATCGATCACATCAGACGGATTCGCATGAGCCACACGGGCCACCATCTGGATAGGAACGACGATGGCGGCCTGACGCTCGCCCGGAACGATGTTCAACCGGGGGAACACGGTCTTCGGCAAGACCACGCTGACGAACGCGAAACAGCCAATCGCCACGGCCACGCAGACCGTCTTGAACCGCGCCTTGTACCGGCCGACCACCAGCAGCAGCAAGGCGACGACCATCACATACATGCCCACGCTTTTCGTGAGCGCCACCAGCAGCAACAGCACGACGAAACCGATGAGGAACCCGGGACGGACGATTCTTGCGAGTTGGGAATCCACGAGCAGCAGATACATGACGAACCATGCGACCAACGCGATCGTGAACGTCGTATCCTTCACGATCGAACATAATCGGGAACACCGGGAAGAAACAGAACGCGGCCGTGATTCCGGACAGCGGCCCGCGCGCCAATCCACGCCCGCGAAGATACGCGAGCAACGCGCTTACGGCAACGCATGCGAGAAACGCGTGCAACGCCGACAACAGGAATACACCCACCTCGTAATGGCCACTGACCGCATGTCCCAGCCAAATCACCGAACCATAGAAGTACGTGTCGAGGAACGGATGATGATTCCAAATCTGCCCCGGCTCCTGACCGAACACAGCCATACCGAAGAACTGCGCCACCTGGTCGCCCGTATCCCAGTACAGAATCCCCGGATACAACAGAATGACATACGGCACCCAGCACACGAACATGCGTGACGCATCACGCAGCAGGTTCGGCGCATGCAGCACATGCTCGAACCGCACCAACGCACGACGCGGTACGGCGCGCGTCTCCGCTCCGGTCTCGGCGACCGTCTCGACAGTTCCCGCAGACGGCTCCGCTCCCGGTTCACCTGTCCGCTCTACGCACCGTTCCTTGAATCGTTCCTGCAACGAGAACAGCAACGGGAACACCAGGCAGAACACCGCCGCATACACGAGACACTGCACGTACAACGCAGGATCACCGAACGCGACCGCGCCACGCGTGGCGCTGTACCCGCCGACGCCCATCACCAGCCCCAAGCACACCGGCAGCCATATCACACGCCGCGACGACCGCGCCAGCGCAATCACTCTACACACCAACATCTCCTCTCAACACCTCGACTTCGCTGATTCTCATCATCAATCGCCTGCTTGTAGTTCACAACACAACGATCAGTCGTGAGATGTCGCCCAATGTGATGTCCAGAATTTGCCTTTCCTGTCGGTTTCCGCATTCCGCGTCACGAAAATATCCCGCCCGCTCTTCACCAGCCCTTTGGCCTCACGACGCAGGCATTCCCGCAATTGCATCATATAGCGGTTATCGGCCTTGTTCTGAACGTCCACTCTACGTGACGGCTCGACCGTAGCACACACCACGATTCTCGTGCAGGCAAGCGCTTTGCGGCAGAAATCCGTTGTTTCGACATCCTCAGACCGCGTGGCTCCGACCATGAGACACGCCAGCGTATCAAAGCTCTTACTGGCTATGGTCCACGCCAGTTTCGGAGCCTTCGGAGGTTTTTCCGATGGATTGCTATGGGAGTAATCCTTCGCTTCTATCAGATACAACGTCACTTCATCAGGAATGGCGATGATGTCGCATCCTTTGGCGTGAATCGCCTGTGCGCCGGAAAGCTTGGTAAAGAACGGCTTCTTATCGAAATCCGGCATTACAACGCACTCGTCCGGAAACTCATACACGTTGGTATCCTGCTCGAACGTCTGCACCGCAATCACCTGCCGCTCATATCATCCATCGGGGCGCCCATCATTCGTCCAGCAGCAAGGCGGTCTGCTCATATTCCGCCTTCAACGTCTGCAGATGCTCCTCATCGAAATCGTCCAAGGAAGCTCCTTGAGCAATGTCTATCGACGTGCCGGTACGCCGCAATGCCGTATAGCCGATCTGCGCCACGTCGGCATTGTTACGGGACTCATAATCGAACTGACGCAAGAGGAACGCGCTATGCGTGCCCATGAACACCTAGACACCGGCATTGGCAAGCTCGATCACCATCTGTACGATGGCTTTCTGACTGGCCGGATTCAAGTTCGCCTCCGGCTCATCCCAGAACAGGAAGCCGCTATTCAACAGCACGCCAGACTGTACCAAACGGTAAATGGTGGCAAGCTTGCGCAAGCCTTCAGCCACCAACGGCATCTCGAACGTGCCTTCACTTCGATGGAGATAGAACTTGCCGGCGGACTCGTCCACTTTCCCGCCGAGAATACCCATGATAGGCTGCAATGCCTTATCCACATCGCTACCGGGAGTACGACGCAGCGGTGTCCTGCCCAGCAGATTGCACGTATCCCGCCATGTCTCATCGAATGCGATCTGGCGGGAATCGTACAACGACACAAACCCCGGGAAAATCGACATCAGTTCACGGGAAGGAAGAAATACCGGCGTGGATTCCACGCGGGACTCCGGCAAACTGTCGATCTTCACTTCGCTTTTCGAATTCGTGGCGAAACTGAACCGAAGTGGATGCTGCTTGCCGTCATATGTGATGCCGACGACGGCCTTGGACCGCCCACGTTGACGATTCGTCAGTCGTCCCAACGAATCCGGAGAAAACACTCCCACGATTTTGGAAGCCAGCTTCTTCTGCAGGTTCGTCTTCGTCAGTTCGGAATCATCAACCGCATCATGCATAACCGCCGTGCATGAGTACAGTAATTTCAACAATTGGGATTTGCCGGTGCCGTTATCTCCCACAATCAGATTGATCGAGGGGGGTGGCGAACGTCAGCTCATAATCATTGTCGAAAGGACCGAACCGATGCACATCCAATTGCGAAATTGCCTCAGTATTCATATACGCATTATAGACCGGCAATCGGTCAACGAGCGGCGATGAAATCAGTCGACCTTATGGGATGTCTCCATACCAGTCAACGCGTATAGTGGGGCGCATGCGTGAAACTGCTGCCCCTTCCGTTGCCGTGTTGCTTCCTTGCTATAACGAGGAGGTAACGATCGGGAGGGTGGTGCGCGACTTCCGAGCGGCGCTGCCGGACGCGGTCGTGTACGTGTACGACAACAACTCCACCGACCGCACAGCCGAAATCGCCGCGGCTGGGGGAGCGGTGGTACGCAAGGAGCCACGCCAAGGCAAGGCAAGGGCAACGTGATCCGCGCCATGTTCGAGGACATCGACGCGGACGTGTACGTGATGGCTGACGGCGACGACACGTACCCGGCCGACGCGGCGCCCGCGATGGTCGCCAAGGTTCTCGAAGGCTACGACATGGTGATCGGCGACCGCCTCTCCTCCACCTATTTCCAGGAAAACAAGCGCCCGTTCCACAACTTCGGCAACCGCCTCGTACGCGGATCCATCAACCACCTGTTCCGTGCGCACGTCACCGACATCATGACCGGCTACCGTGCGTTCAGCTTCACCTTCGTCAAAACCTATCCCGTGCTGTCACGCGGCTTCGAGGTCGAGACCGAGATGACGATCCACTCGCCGAACAACGACCTGCGTCTGTTCGAAATGCCCATCCAGTACCGCGACAGGCCCGAAGGCTCCGTCTCCAAGCTGGACACCGTGGGCGACGGCATCAAGGTGATGAGCACCATCTTCCGCATGATCCGTGAATACAAGCCCCTCCCGTTCTTCGGCGGGCTCGGCCTCATCATCGGCGTCATCGGACTCGCGCTGTGCGGCTTCGTCACCGCGAAATTCGTGCACACCGGCATGGTCGGGCTCCTGCTCATCGTCACCGGCATCATCCTCGACGTGATCGCCAAAAACGACCGCAAGACCTTCCTCGTGGACGCCAACACAATCAGCTACATGCACCGGAATCGTCCTTGACGGTGACGCCGCAGTGTGGAAGACCCCCGGGATGCCATGAACTGCACCCCGGGGGTCTTCCGCTTACTGGATGTGCTTGTTGAGTTTGGCGGCGATGCGCTCGGCCGTCCACTGACCGAATACTCTTGTCCCGCCCAACACATACGCGATCGTCGTGTTCCCATCCGACTGGGCGGCAGCCGCCAGCGCAACCGAACGCGCGTCCGCGCCGTTCACCAACGCCAGCACATTGCCCGTCGAACCGGCCAACGCGCCGCCGGCCAACGCATCCGGATAATTCTCTCCAGACGCCAACACCACGCCATCGGCCTTCAGAATCTTCTTGCGCAACGCATAATCCACCACCTCGGCGGACGTGTCATACCGGTTCGCGCCAGCAAGACGAGTCAACGACAACGACTTCAACTGCGATTCCACCTTCACAGGCATCACATTCTCGCCGCCGATCAGCAGCGCCGACTTGAACCCGGCTGCACGCAGCTCCTTCACCATGTCCTTATCCAGACCATCCGTACCCGTCAACACAACCGGAGCCTGCAACCGGTACGCCACCGGCGACGCCGACAACGCATCATACGGGCCTTCGCCGCTCGCCACGATCACGGTATCCGACCACTTCTCGAAACCAAGCTTCCCCGGCGCATCACGCAACACACTCAGCGACGTGTCATATCGGTTCGCGCCGCCAAGTCGACGCACCTCATGCTCCGACACCAGGTCCTTCACCTGCGATGCCAACGACGACGACAACACGCTCTCACTGCCGACCAACACCGCACGCTTCGCGCCCAGCGCTTTGATACGCGCCGCAAGAGCGTCGCTCACCGCATCCGGACGCGACAACAGCACCGGCGCATCCAACGCGCCGGCCAACGCCGAAGCCGACAACGCATCCGGGAACGACTCGCCAGACGCAATCACCACCCAATCCGACTGTTTGAAACCGGTAGCTGCAATCGCATCGGCCGTCTCATATCGAGTCGCACCCGCCAGACGAGACAACCCGCCACGCTTCGACTCCGCGACAGAAGTCTTCCACGACTGCGCGGCCGTACCGTTCCACCCGTACAACTGAACCGCCGTACCGGCCGCGATATTGCCGCCGGTCACATCGATCGCACGACCCGACTTCGCGTTCACCAAACCGACATTGCCGTTCCCCGCGTCACGCAACGACCAACGCTGCGCCAACGAACCATTCGACGGCCACTGCTGGATCCGCGCGCCATTCGTCATGGTACCGGACGCGACCTCCACCAGCTTGCCGGAATTCACGCTGCGAATCTCGACCAGCCCGTTGCCCACACGACTGAAGCGGAACAACTGGGAATCCGCATTCGACCAATCCTGCACCTCAAGCTTCGCGCCATCATCATACGAGCCATCGGCAACGCCGAGCGTCATCGCGCTCTGCCCGGACGAGGCCAAACGCGTCGAACCTTCCGGCATGACGGCCGAAGCGTCGGTAATCACGAACCGCTGCGCCTCCGAATCATTCGGAGCATACAGCTGCACCTGTGTGCCGTCCGCCGTATTGCCGCCGGTCAAATCCAACACCCAATTGCCCAGCACGGACTGGATGTACACGCCGCCCTCGTTCGCCACACGAAGCCACCAGCGCTGCGCGGACGTGTTGTTGCGCGTCCACTGCTGAATCGCGGCACCCACGACGGCGTTGCCGCCCTTCACATCCAACGCAAGCCCCGACGTCACGTTCACGATCTCGTACGAGCCGTCGCTTTGAGGAATGAACTGGAACTTCATCGCATCCTGCGTACCCGACTGCAGACGAGCCACCGCGCCCGCGGATGAAGAACCATTCTCGATCAGCAACGACGACTTCAGCCGCTTCACCGCATCGACATAGAACGTGCCCTTGGGCAGCGACAGCTTTTCCAGTCCACGCACGTCATAGCCGGCCTGATACTCCCAGTTACCGAACGCGTTCATATCCACACGGCCGGAAATGCCGTTGATGGAGCCGCCGCTCGTGTACTGCCAGCCGCGGTCGTTGGTGGGGAACGCGGTGTACTGCATGGTGGAGCCATACTGGGCGATCCAACGGGTCTTGCCGTGGATGTTGGAGCTGTTGAGCGCGCTGTTCAGGTAGCTCGTGTACGAGTAGACGCTCAGATTGTTGTAACCGGCCGCCTGCAGTTTGCCGTACCAGGAGTTGACGATGCCGTCGTACACGCTCGGACTCGTCGGGCTCCTGTGCCCCGTGTACGTCCAGTTCTCCAGATCGTAGAACACCGGGTAACTCAGGTCGCCCGGATTCACGCCTGCCTGGCGCAGCAGGTTCACCACGTCCGCACCCTCGGATGCGCCGTCGGCCGCACTTTCCGCATACGAGAAGACGTACACGCCGAACGGGATGCCGAGACGCTTGCATTCGCTGATGTTGCGCTTCGCCTGCACGTCGAAGCCATTGCCCCAGCCGTAGCTCAGACGGATGATCGCGCCCTCGACGCCCGCGTTCTTCACCGCCTGCCAGTCGATCGTGTTCTGCCATGCGGACACGTCGATCACGCCCTTCGCCTGCTGGGCGAACAGGTTGTTGCGCGCGTCGAAGAACGCCTGCGTACCGTTGTATGTGCCCCAGTGCGCACCGTACTCGCTGTTCTGCAACGCGGCGAGCTTCACCGACGCGTTGGCCGCGCGCGTCTTCGAGGAGACCGCGTTCACGTCACCGCCGTTCGCAGCGACCTTCTCCTTCACATCCGCGGCACTCACCGGAATGAACGACTCACCATCCGTCTTCGCCAACGGATCGGGCTGCTTGCTCTCCGTGCCCACGATCTTCGGATCGGTGACCGTCTCGCCCGTCTCGATGTCCTTCAACTCGCCTTCCGGCGTAGCCGCATATTGCTCGGACACCACCGTCGCGTCATCGGAAATCTCGGCGGACACCTTGTCCGGCAGCTCGGCATCCGGATTGTCCGGCATCGCGTCGGCAGCCGTCTCATCGGCGACCGTCACACCGTTCGCGACCGGACGCGTCGCGGAAGTCGCGGACCGGACGCCGGACGCGTCCGCGTCGGCGTTCACATCCGCGAGTGCGCTGGCCGGAGTGACGCACACCGCGCCCAACATCGCCATCGCCGCGACGGACGCCATCGCCGCAGTCACACCGCGCACCGCGCCGGATGCCGTTGCACGCGCACGCAACGCACGCAGCATGCCCGTCGTATCCATCGCATCCGAGCCGTCGAACCGCTTCTTTTCCACCATGCGTAACTCCTTGACACACCCATCCCGCGCACCCGCACACCGCCACGCGTTCCGATGGTCGACCGGACTCTCACACGCGGGAACAGGCAGGCGCAAACAGGCGTAATCACAACGTTTTCAACCGTGCTCCAGTCTAATGAGCAAGGCGGATAAGACAGACGGAGCGAAGCGGGCAAAATCGGCGGAGCTCCGCCATACATTCCAGCGACGGCATCATCCTATCTTTTGAGAAGATACTTCCTGTTTCTACTGCGCGGCGGCGCAGTGGCGAGAACGAGTCCACGTTTAACGAGCCGGCTCAACGCCTTGCGCGTCGTAGGAAGGCCCTTCCCCGAGCGACGGCCGATTTCGTGGACATCAAGTGGCTTATCCGCCGACAATACGGACAGTATCGCGGATTCCGATGCCGTAAGACCCTTACGGCCCCCACTCGGCTCCTCACCATCGACCTTCTCCGCTAGTGCGTACCGATCAGGGCCGATTTCATCGGCCAGCCTCGCTTGGACCAATCTATGCAAAATCACCCTGATGTCGTCGGAATCCAGATACAGCGCGACATGCAACTGCGGAACCGTCATATCGCCATGCCTCTTCAACAAGAGCAACGCCATACGTTCATGACGAGTCAAGGGGACGCCCACATGATCAAGCCAGTCACGGTTCTCCTGCTGCTCCACGCCGTAGCGTCCAAGAACGACCGTGAACCGATCGGGAGTTGCGCGGAACACAGGTTCCCCCAGTGCACGGGATTTCATCTCGCGAATCACCAGAGGGATGCCGGAGCCACCGCCTTCCACGGTCACATCATTCGCATCGTCATACGGTATCTGATGAAGCAGCTGCATCAACGTCGCATTGCGGCAGCATGACACGCCGCTGCCGATCGTGGCCAGCGTGACCCCACCCCATAATCCGCCAGGATTCGACACCTCCACCCGATCGGGGTAGATGTCCACGGTCACGGATTCTCCGAGGAATTGCGCATCATATTCCCTGTGAACCACGGCATTGGCGACGACCTCGCGCAGCACCTCCTTTGGAATCTCGCTATCGGTACGGGCTCCGACCCCCACGACGAACGTGGGAGCCCGCAGGTTTTTGGCGATGGGTGTTCGTCGTCGAATGGGCGTAATTCTAACGAAAGACCTGCTAAGAAAAGTCAAGTAGAAATTTCAAGGTAATTTGCTGCGCAAAAAGGCCACACCAAACCAAACCGCTTCGCGTCTCAAATTTGAAACGGCGGCCAGCCAAGCCTGTATGAGGAGATCAGACTTGCTCCAGAGACTCCAGATAGGCCTTCACGGTGGCGTAGTAGATCCGCAGAAACTTGTTTGCCGAAGCCATCATGTAGACGCGGAAGGGTTTGCCCTCAGCGCGCTTTCTGTCCATGAACTGGTAGACCGGTTCATCCAGCGGCGCGTTCTGCAAGTAGATGCCCATGACGAGGAACAGTGTCCGCCGCAAGGACGATGCACCAATTTTGCTCATGGATTTGTGCCTGCCAGTCACATCGCCGGAATCGTTCGGAGGAGCATCCAGTCCAGCGTAGGCCACCAATGCTTTCTTGGAGTAAAAGCGGCGTACATCGCCAATTTCAGCTATGAGCTGTGGCCCGAGCGTCGGTCCTACGCCAAACATACCCATGACGACAGGATATTCTGGCAGCTGTGCGGCTAAGGTGAGCATTTCGCGTTTGAGAGCGATAAGGGCAGCAGAGGTTGCCCTAAGCTGTACAACAGCCTGTTCCACGAGCAGCTTCGTCGTTTCAGATTTCGGCATGATGCCAATATGTCCGCTTGCTTCGGCGTGAATGGTATGCGCTTTTGCTTCACTGAAGTTGTAACCGTGTGTTTTGCACCAACGTTGATATTTGTTTGTGAATGCCTTTTCGGATTTTTCACTGACGCAGCGGCAATGCCAGAATTCAGCCACAAAATCCACCCACTTTTCACTCCCGTCCCCGCGGATCGGGCTTGAAAACAGGCGGTTGACGTTTGGGAACACCGTATCCAGCAGCGAAATCAGGTTGTTTTTCAGAACTGTCTGCACCTTGGAATACTGCCGATACTGGCGGTAGCAGTTCTTCAGCAGCAGCCGGGTATCTTCCTCTGGAACGTACCTCGGCAAAGTAAGCCAGCGGTCAAGACCGTAGTTTGCCAGTTTGACAGCATCCTTCTTATCGGTTTTGACCCGTCTCAAATCGTTGTTCCCGTAGCCATGCACCAGCTTTGCATTGACGACGGAAACGTATAGCCCCGCGTCGTGGAGCAGCTTTGCAACCGGCGCATGGTAATTTCCTGTGGCTTCCATGACCACGCGAGTCTCACCGTCCAGACTTTTGAGCTGCCTTGCCAGTTCGCTCAGTTCACTGTCGGTGTGACGGACTTCAAAGGGCGAGATGACGACCTCTCCAAAGGGACGCATGACAGCCACCGTGCTTCTGCCTTTGGAAATGTCAATGCCAACAGAGTTCACTTACATTCCTCCAATCTGTGAATCGCAACCGGAATCCATCTTTTTCTCATTGCCGATTCAATCTATTGGGTGACGCGAACTCTATGGCTCAACCTGCTCAAATCGAACGCCGCAATAAGGGGATGGCTGACAGTCTTTCGTTCGGACATAGAAGCCCAAGAAGGAATTGGTCAGCCAGTTGCTCCCCTTATTGTAGCTTAGGCACGAGATGGAAAGAAAGCCGGACTGGCTGCCCGGCTTTCCT
>OLQA01003767.1_pt1 | contig 10495 bp, 6 predicted proteins | sample 1673151 | NCBI WGS metagenome assembly OLQA01 (sample SAMEA3136760, study PRJEB25190) | human gut metagenome | biome: human gut; feature: human-associated habitat; material: faeces | place: Austria | collected 2013 | reverse complement strand
GCGATTTAAAATGGCGAGATGCGTTGCTGGTCGCACATCGTGTGAACAGTAACAGGTAGATAAAGAATGATGTAGCGCAACGCCGTTGCATATTTGTCTGTTGAATGTTAAAATGTGAATGTCATTCAGGTTTAGGTCAAAGCTAGAAAAAGAGCGAAAATGGATCTGGATAATTTCGAAAATCAGGGAAATAAAGGCAGGCAGTATACAATGACGATAAAAGAGATTGCGCAGATGGCCGGGGTGTCCAGCGCAGCAGTATCAAGATATTTGAATGGCGGATATGTGAGTGAACAGAAAAAGGAGCAGATCCGTAAAGTGATTGAGAAGACGGGATATCAGCCGTCTACTCAGGCAAGAATCCTAAGAACCGGACGTGCACATCTGGTTGGTGTGGTGGCTCCGAAGATCAATTCAGAATCAATCAGCCGGATCACAGCGGGAATTGAACAGGTTCTTTCGGCAAGAGGGTACCAGATGCTTCTTGCAAGCACGGATAATCAGCCAAAGAATGAGCTGACTTATCTGAGAATCTTTGAAAGTTATCCGGTAGATGGAATCGTACTGATCGGTACAGTGCTTACAGACGAGCATCGGAGATTTTTAAAAGAATCAAAGGTTCCGGTTGTGGTTGTGGGACAGGAGACAGAAATGGCAAGTTGTATCTATCATGATGATTTTGGTGCGGGAAGAGCAATGGGACAAGAAGTTGCGGTGAAAGCACTGAAGCGGAATGGTGGAAGACCTGAAGATTGCAAGATTGCATATATTGGTGTTACTCGTGAAGATAAGGCAGCAGGTGCTGCCAGAGAAGACGGGTTCCGCAAGGGACTTCAGGAAGCAGGGATTACTTTCGATGACCATCGGTACAGACGCGAATCAGAATTTACAATGAGCGGCGGATATGAAGCAGTAGTGGATTTGTTGAGTGAAGAAAATGGAATCGATATCATATCATGCGCAACAGATACGATTGCAGCAGGAGCAATCGAGGCATTGATCGCACAGAGTAAAAAGGCGGTTCCGGAGTCGGTTCAGAATTCTGGTGCAAGGATGCTACACATTTTGGAACAGTCTGGTATCTGTGTCACAGGATTTGGTGATAATCAGATGTTAAGGGCTGTGACGGGCGGTATTCCAACGGTTCATTTTGGGTATAAAACGAGTGGAATCAAGGGGGCAGAGCTCTTACTTGAACAGATTGAAGAGAAAAATCCGGTGCCGGTGCATATGAAGCTGGGATTCCAGATCGTGAATGGATTTGAATGAATGTAACTAAGAGTATAGTGCAAGTTATACAAAACAGAAGAATCAGAATTAGTAAAAATGCCATCTTTACAAATGGCATTTTTTTATTTAATATAAAACCATAAGATGTGAAAACGATTACACATAAAATAGAGAAGGAAGGGAGAGTAATTATGGATTACAGGAAAACAGCCCAGGAGATTCTGGGATATGTAGGTGGAAGTAAGAATATTGTATCCGCGGCGCACTGCGCAACGCGTCTTCGTCTTGTTATCGCAGATAATAGTAAGGCAGATAAAGAGGCAATAGAGAATGTGGATGGAGTAAAGGGAGTATTTGAGGCATCTGGACAGCTTCAGATTATTCTTGGAACAGGAACAGTGAATAAGGTGTTTGATGAATTTATCGCGATCGCAGGTATTACAGCAAGCACAAAAGCTGAGGCAAAGGAAGCAGCGACAGAGAAGCAGAACTGGTTTATGAAGGCCATCAAGCTGTTAGGTGATATTTTTGTACCGATCATTCCGGCCATCGTAGCAAGTGGTTTCCTGATGGGAATCATGAATGCGCTGGATTTCATGAATGCAAATGGATTTTTAGCAATTGATACAAGCAGTTCTATTTATGTGTTTGCGAATCTGTTCAGTAATATCGCTTATACATTTCTGCAGATTCTGATTGCATTTTCAGCTGCGAAAGCATTTGGTGCAAACCAGTATCTTGGAGCTGTTATCGGTATGATCATGATTCATCCGTCACTGCAGAATGCATATACAGTTGCAACAGAAGGTGTACAGCAGACACAGAGCGTATTCTTCGGACTGTATCACATCGACATGGTTGGATATCAGGGACATGTAATCCCGATCATTATTGCAGTATGGATCCTTTCTGTATTAGAAAAGAAGCTGCACAAGGTAGTTCCGGCAGCACTTGACCTGTTTGTAACACCACTTGTCAGCGTATTCGTGACAGGATATCTTACACTTTCCATTGTAGGACCGATCTTTGTATGGGGTGAGAATGCGATCCTTGGAGCAATCCAGTGGATGCTGACACTTCCGCTCGGACTTGGAAGTCTGATCATGGGAGGTTTGTATGCACCGACAGTAGTAACAGGTATTCATCAGATGTATACAGCAATCGACATCGGTCAGCTGGCAAAATACGGAGTAACTTACTGGCTTCCACTTGCAAGTGCAGCGAATGTAGCACAGGGTGCAGCAGCATTGGCAGTTGGCGTTAAGTCAAAAGATCAGAAGATTAAATCCCTTGCACTTCCGTCATCACTTAGTGCATTTATGGGAATCACAGAGCCGGCAATCTTTGGTGTAAACTTAAGATTCTTCAAACCATTTATCGCAGGATGTATTGGTGGAGGATGCGGAGCATTGTATGCATCACTTGTACATCTCGGAGCAAAAGGAACTGGAGTAACAGGTATCTTCGGTATCCTGCTTTGCCTGAATCAGCCGCTTCAGTACATTATCGAGATGGCAATTTCAGTAGGAGTAGCATTTGTGATCTCCTTCATGATTTACAAAGATAAAGAGCCGGTAGTTAAGACAGCCGCAACAGAGACAACAGTTGAGAAAACAGAAGAGACAGAGAATGTAGTAGAAGCAGAAAATGTTTCAGCAGAAGAAATTACAAGCCCGGTAAACGGAAATGTTGTTGCGACAGCAGAAGTAGCAGATGAGACATTTGCATCAGAGATGCTTGGAACAACTGTTGCAGTTGAGCCAACAGATGGAAAGATTGTAGCACCATGTGACGGTGAAGTAATGAATATCTTCGATACAGGGCATGCAGTATGCATCGCAACGGAAGCAGGAGCAGAGCTTCTGATCCACATTGGAATTGATACAGTTTCCATGGATGGAAAAGGATTTGTAAAGAAAGTAGCAGACGGAGCAAAGGTTCGTAAGGGCGATGTGCTGATCGAAGCAGATCTGGATGCTATTAAAGCAGCTGGACATCCGGCAACTACGATGATGATACTGACGAATGCAGATGACTTCAGCAAAGTAGAGAAGACAGCAGCGGGAACAGTTACAACAGCTGATCTCGCAATGAAGATTGAGAAATAAATTGAACAGTGATTAAAAAGATACAGTCGTTTTATTCAAAGAAGAATTCTTGCAGAATAGAACGGCTGTAAATGAAAAAAGGGAGACAAGAGCATGAATGCATTAACAAGGGATCTGATCAAACTGGTAGATATGACGGAAGAGATGATGAAAGAAAAAGAGCAGAAAGAAGGCACAGCTTATCGTGAAAAGCTGCATCTGATGCCTCCTGTTGGCTGGCTCAACGATCCGAACGGACTGTGTCAGTTGAATGGGATCTATCATGCATTTTTTCAGTATTCTCCATTTAATGCCGAAGGCGGCGTGAAGATGTGGGGGCACTATACAAGCAAAGATATGATCGACTGGGAATACCAGGGAGTAAAGTTATATCCGGATCAGCCATTTGACTGTCATGGTGTATACTCCGGATCAGCATTTATCGAAGATGACAAAATGTATGTTTACTATACAGGCAATGTAAAGCTGGAAGACGGAGATTTTGACTATATCAACACAGGACGCGAGTCAAATACGGTTCTTGTTGTCAGTGAGGATGGAAAGACATTTGGATCAAAAAAAGAACTGATGAGAAATGTGGATTACCCATCAGATCTGACTTGCCATGTGCGCGATCCGAAGGTGTGGAAAGACGGAGATACTTACTACATGATTCAGGGCGCACGTACAAAAGAAGATGTCGGACAGGCATTGATCTTCGAGTCAAAAGATAAGATTAACTGGAAGTTCAGAAGCCGTGTGGAATCAGAGAAACCGTTTGGTTATATGTGGGAATGCCCGGATTACTTTGAGGTAGATGGAACAAAAATTCTTTCTGCTTCTGTGCAGGGACTTGAAGGCGGAGTATGGGATGACAGAAATGTTTATCAGTCAGGATATTTCATGGTTGATGGAAATATTTTAGATGATTATAAACTTTCAGAATACATGCTTTGGGATTACGGATTTGATTTCTATGCACCGCAGAGTTTTGAGACTGAAGATGGAAGAAGGGTTCACATCAGCTGGATGGGAATGCCGGATTGTGAAGAATATACTAATCTGACGATCGCAGAAGGGTGGCAGCACTGCTTCACTTTCCCGAGAGAAGTATTTGTGAAAGACGGCAAAGTTTGTCAGAGACCGGTCAGAGAATTGCAAAAGAGGAAAACTCTTGTGGATAAGTCAGCCGGAATGTTGAAAAAAGATGGATATAAAGTCTATGATGTGAATATCTCGGGCATTCAGAACAATGAATTCAGGACAGTGATTGATGAAGAATTGATTCTTGAGTACAAAAATGGAAGATTCGAGATGCATTTCACAAGTCAGGATAAAAATTCTGTATCTGCAGGAAGAGGAATGCGTTATGTTGATGTAGATAAAATTTCAAGTGTTGAAATTCTTGTGGATAAATCCTCTGTGGAAGTATTTGTAAATAATGGAGAGTATGTATTCACCACACGGTTCTATCCACAGAAAGACAGTCTTGCGGTAGAGGCTGCGGGAGCAGAGATCATGATGGAAGAGATTCGATAGTTGAAAGAAAATAGCCTCTGGACTATTGAAAAAAACTTTCAGTAGAATTATAATAACAATAGTCACAGATTCCCCACAGATGAAAGGTCTGTGGGGATTTTTGCGTTATGAATTCAAACAACCGGAGGATTTCCTTTATGATAAATTTTAAGAAATACGGAAAGCGCTGTCTGTCTCTTTTTCTGGCGGCATCTATGATATTAATGCCGGCAGTACAGACATTTGCTGAGGAAGAAACAGCGGCAGCCACAACAGATTCAACTCAGACAGCGGAAGAAGACAGGGAGACACAGCGTCAGAACTGTTATGCGATCGTACCGGATTCAAACAGTGTGGAGAACTGGCCACAGGGACCGGCAACTTATGCGGACTCTGCAATCGTTATGGATATGAACAGTGGGGCAGTTTTATATAGCAAGCAGATTGAAAAGAAGCATTATCCGGCGAGTATTACAAAACTTCTGACAACATTGGTTGCGCTGGACAATGCAGAGCTTACAGATACGGTAGAATTTTCCCAGGACAGTATCTCCTTTCTGGAATATGGCGATGCCCATATCGGCATGACACCGGGGGAGCAGATCAGTATGGAAGACGCGCTCTATGCCGTTCTTCTGGCATCGGCAAATGAGGTCTCTTATGCAGTAGCTGAGAGTGTTGGCAAGAAGATGGGTGGGGGTTATGACACATTTATTCAGGCGATGAATGATGAGTCAGAAAAACTTGGATGTACAGGTTCACACTGGATGAATGCGAACGGACTTCATGATGAACAACATTATACAACGGCGCATGATATGGCAAGAATTGGTGCAGCAGTTTATCAGAAGGAAGCGTTCCGGACAATTTCCCAATCGTTAAGCCATACGATTCCGGCAACGAATCTGGTGAATGAAGAACGTACTTTTCAGCAGAAGCACAAGATGCTCTGGCCACAGAATGATAATTACTATGAATACTGCAAGGGCGGTAAGACCGGCTACACAGATCAGGCAAGAACAACGCTTGTGACAATGGCAGATAACGGAGATATGCAGCTTGTTGCGGTTGTACTTTATGATTTTGGAAATGATGCTTATATAGATACTCGTGCCATGTTTGATTATGCTTACAGTAATTTTTCAAAAATATCTTTGAAGGATCAGAAGCTTCCGGAAGGTGTGAAGTCTTATGAAGACGAAGATGCTTATATCGTACTTCCGAAGAGTGCACAATTTTCTGATGTGAAAGCAGAAGTGAAGGAAGACAGCAACAAGGATGGATCCGGAACAGTAACATTTACTTATAAAGGGCAGGAAGTAGGCAGTGTGAAAGCTGCGATAGAAAAAACAGAGGAAAGCAGTGCAGCTGTTTTGGAAAAAAAGAAAGATAAGACAACTTCAACTGTCGTAACCGGGATTTCAAAGTTTATGAAAATTGTGATCGGAGTTGTGATTGCAGTTGTGATTTTATTGATTATCATTGTTGTACTTGCGAATTACCGGAAGCAGATAAGACGTCGCAGAAGAAAAAAAGGAAAAAGAAGAAATGCAAAGAGTGGTAATGTGAAAAGAAAGAAGAAACGCCGCAGATAAGAAAACAGAAATTTGCGAAAGAACGCTGAAAACAACGTTTTTTCGCACTTTTTTTATCATAATAAACCTTGACTAGAGCCAAGAATCTCTTTATAATAAGCCGTGTGTAGAAGTTCACAGGTAAAGCGATGACGGAGACAGTAGGATTTATCCGAACGTTACAGCGAGCCGGAGATGGTGGGAGTCCGGTGCAAGTAAGAGATTTTTGAAGATCACTCCAGAGCAGCAGTTCCTGAAACAGATGCAGAAAAGAGGTTTCTGCAGAAAGAGAGAGTAAGGACTGACGCGTGTCCAGCGTTAAAGGATACCATATGCAGGTCAGAAATCAGGCCTAAGTATGATGTAACAGGTGGTTTAACGAGAGAAGTTCAGGCTTTCGTCCTATTACAGGACGGAAGCCTTTCTTTTTTTAAGAATCATAAAATAAACTCAGGAAAGGATAAGAACATGTATAAGAAAGTTTCAACTGACATGAATTTTGTCAGCCGTGAAAAAGAAGTTGAAAAGTTCTGGGATGATAATGAAATCTTCCAGAAAAGTATGGATGAAAAAGAAGGATGTCCGGATTATATTTTCTATGACGGACCTCCGACAGCAAATGGTAAACCGCATATCGGACACGTTTTAACTCGTGTTATTAAGGATATGATCCCGAGATACCGTACAATGAAAGGATATATGGTTCCAAGAAAGGCCGGATGGGATACACATGGTCTTCCGGTAGAGCTTGAAGTTGAGAAGCTTCTTGGTCTTGATGGAAAAGATCAGATTGAGAAATATGGTCTTGAACCATTTATCAAGAAATGTAAAGAGAGTGTATGGAAATACAAAGGAATGTGGGAGAATTTCTCCGGTACAGTTGGATTCTGGGCTGATATGGAGCACCCATATGTAACTTATGATAACAACTTTATTGAGTCTGAATGGTGGGCTCTGAAGCAGATCTGGGATAAGGGACTCCTTTACAAAGGATTTAAGATCGTTCCTTACTGCCCGCGTTGTGGAACACCGCTTTCCGCACAGGAAGTTGCACAGGGATACAAGGATGTTAAGGAGCGTTCAGCAATCGTTCGTTTTAAAGTAAAAGATGAAGATGCATATATTCTTGCATGGACAACAACACCTTGGACACTTCCATCCAACCTTGCACTTTGTGTAAATCCGAAAGAAGATTACGCAAAGGTTAAGGCAGCAGACGGACATGTATATTATATGGCTTGCGCACTGCTTGACACAGTTCTTGGAAGACTTGCAGAAGAAGGCAAAGATGCTTATGAAATTCTTGAGACTTACAAGGGAACTGATCTGGAAGGAAAAGAGTATGAGCCGCTGTATCAGTGTGCAGCAGACGAGGCAGCAAAACAGCGCAAGAAAGCATTCTATGTTGTATGTGATGAATATGTAACTCTGACAGATGGTACAGGAGTTGTTCACATCGCACCTGCATTTGGTGAAGATGATGCGAATGTAGGAAGAAAATATGATCTTCCATTCGTACAGCTTGTAGATGAGAAGGGTGATATGGCAGAATCTACACCGTTCGCCGGTCTGTTTGTGAAGAAGGCTGATCCGGAAGTATTAAAGGATCTGGATGCAAGAGGACTTCTTTATGATGCACCGAAGTTCGAGCATAGCTATCCTCACTGCTGGAGATGTGATACTCCACTGATCTACTATGCACGTGAGTCCTGGTTCATCAAGATGACAGCAGTTCGCGAAGACCTGATCAGAAATAATAACACAATCAACTGGATTCCGGAAAGTATCGGTAAAGGACGTTTCGGTGACTGGATCGAGAACGTTCAGGACTGGGGAATCAGCCGTAACCGTTACTGGGGAACACCACTGAATATCTGGCAGTGTGAGTGTGGACATATGCACTCTATCGGAAGCATTGAAGAACTGAAATCAATGTCTGATAACTGTCCGGATGATATCGAGCTTCACCGCCCATACATTGATGCTGTAACAATCAAGTGTCCGGAGTGTGGTAAAGAGATGCACAGAGTACCGGAAGTTATCGACTGCTGGTTCGACAGTGGATCAATGCCATTTGCACAGCATCATTATCCATTTGAAAATCAGGATCTGTTTGAAAGACAGTTCCCGGCAGACTTTATTTCCGAGGCTGTAGACCAGACAAGAGGATGGTTCTACTCCCTGCTTGCAATTTCCACTCTGCTGTTCAACAAAGCACCATACGAAAACGTTATCGTTCTTGGTCTGGTACAGGATGAGAACGGACAGAAGATGAGTAAATCCAAAGGAAATGCGGTAGATCCGTTTGACGCACTGCAGACCTACGGTGCCGATGCGATCCGCTGGTACTTCTACACCAGCAGCGCTCCGTGGCTGCCGAGCCGTTTCGCAGGCAAGACGGTCGTGGAAGGACAGAGAAAGTTCATGGGAACCCTGTGGAACACCTACGCGTTCTTTGTTCTGTATGCAAACATCGACAACTTCGATGCAACAAAATACAGTCTGGAGTATGACAAGCTGGCTGTTATGGATAAATGGCTGCTGTCCCGTCTGGAATCCACTGTAAAAGCAGTAGACGACAACCTGGCAAATTACCGTATCCCGGAGGCAGCAAAAGCACTGCAGTCCTTCGTGGATGATATGAGTAACTGGTATGTACGCCGCTCCCGTGAGCGTTTCTGGGCAAAAGGCATGGAGCAGGATAAGATCAATGCTTATATGACTCTGTACACCGCACTTGTAACTGTTGCAAAAGCAGCAGCGCCGATGATTCCGTTCATGACCGAGGACATCTATCAGAACCTCGTAAAGAGCATCGATGCAAGTGCACCGGAAAGTATCCACCTGTGTGACTTCCCGGAGGTACATGAGAACTGGATCGATCCGAAGATGGAAGAGGATATGGCCGACCTGCTGGAGATCGTCGTTATGGGACGTGCCGCAAGAAACACCGCCAATATCAAGAACCGTCAGCCGATCGGAACGATGTATGTGAAGAGCGAGTTCCAGCTTTCCGAATTCTACAAAGAGATCATCGAGGACGAGCTGAATGTCAAAGAAGTTGTATTCAAAGATGACATCGCAGATTTCATCAGCTACAGCTTCAAACCGCAGATGCGTACCGTAGGACCAAAATACGGAAAACTCCTGAACAAGATCAAAACCGTACTGTCCGAGCTCGATGGAAACAAGGCAATGGCAGAGCTGAAGAGCACCGGCGAACTTAAACTTGACATCGATGGACAGGAAATTGTATTATTAGAGGAGGATTTGCTGATCGACATGGCACAGATGGAAGGCTATGTTTCCGAATCCGACCATACAATCACTGTTGTTCTGGATACCAATCTGACTCCGGAACTGATCGAAGAAGGCTTCGTACGTGAGCTGGTAAGCAAAATCCAGACTATGCGTAAAGAGGCAGGCTTTGAGGTTATGGACAAGATCCGTGTATACGCAAAAGACAACGATAAGATTGTAGACATCATGAAAAACCATGGTGATGAAATTAAATCTGAAGTTCTGGCAGAAGATATCGTGACCGGAGAGACAAAGGGCTATGAGAAGGAGTGGAATATCAACTCCGAAAAGGTTACCATGGCAGTAGAACGTATCTAAGATTATTTTTGGATGTGTTTTCACGACGATCATTAATATGAAGTTGGCCTGCGAGCGGGGAGAAAAACAAGCTCTCCGCTCGCAGACTGCTATTAAGGAGGACGCAGATGTTAAACGCCGAGTTCAAAAAAGAAACTTTTAAGAACAGTGTGAGAGAGAATGTAAAAATGCTGTACAGAAAGAACCTGGAAGAGGCTTCCCAGCAGGAGATTTACCAGGCAGTCTGCTATGCAGTAAAAGATGTTATTATTGATAACAGCATAAGCCACGTTGCATATGACGACAAAGATTGTGCGTCATAACAGGTACGCTGGTTCTCTCTAAACCGTAAGCACGAGCTGGCTTGTGATGAGTAAATAGACAGATAGAGAAAGGAAGAGTTACACAATGGCTGATTCAAAAATTCGTGTAGTACTGGTTTCTCATGGAGAACAGTCAAAAGGAATGTTGAACACGGTACAGATGCTT
>OLQA01003763.1_pt1 | contig 10501 bp, 8 predicted proteins | sample 1673151 | NCBI WGS metagenome assembly OLQA01 (sample SAMEA3136760, study PRJEB25190) | human gut metagenome | biome: human gut; feature: human-associated habitat; material: faeces | place: Austria | collected 2013 | reverse complement strand
CTTGAGATTTACCAGGGCAAAGAGGTTCGCGTTGAGGCGGACCCTGCGTTCGAGATTCAATACGACGGCGAAGTTCCGAAAAGCAAGACGCCTTTTGTCGCGCGCATTTTGCCGAAGGCGGTTCGCGTTGTGATCTCCGATGAGGGCAAAGCCTTGTTTGAGTAACCTTTGTGCTTGAACCTGTTAAACGCTACGAGCATTTAACAGGTTGTATAACAAGGTTAATTCATGCGGATGCCGACATACTGAGCGGTGCTCGGAAGGCCGGAAATGCTGTACACGCCGTCAAGGTCGCATACGGAAATGCGCCAGGTATGCGTGCCGCTCTCGGTTTCAATGGTGCCTTCGCGGTAGGTGTTGCCGATTTCGTCAACACCTTCGGCGGTAATGGTTACATTGCCGTTGTCGGCCCAGCCTTCGCTTTGCCATGCGTGCTGTACCGCATCTTGCGCATTTTCGGCGGCAAGGTCGCAATAGCGCACTTTCATCTCGGTGCCGTTGGTGCGCGAAACCGTAAACCGCCATGAACCTACCAAGTATTTCGACGCAGTTACCGCATCCATGTTTGAAACGCCCTTAGCGTAAACGAGCGCGGCATCGGCGAGCGTCACATCGCTTGGGATCTTCATGACGTCAACGCCCTCTTCGCCTTCGCCAAGCATGTTGTACGTCTGGTATCCGGCGTCGGCGAAAGTTTGTACGATAGTCGCATCGTCGAGGGAGATATAGTTTTCCATGATGGGTAAATCGTACGACACTCCGCGGTTGATATTCGTTTCGACAGTGGCGGCGTCGCGCTGTGCGCCATGAAGTATGCCGTCGATTGCGCCGAAAGCATAACGGCCGCCGATGATGGCCGCAATAAGGGCGAAAACGAGCGAGACGATAAGCACGGGCTTTGGAGGGTCGAACGGCCGTGCGAGAGACGAGCTGTCGATGGTGCGAATGGGTCCCTCGTCGATTTGTTTTTGTTTAGAGAACGGTAGTTTCGTGAAATTCATAGCAATCCTGTTCTTGGTTGCAAAAAACTCCGTCATTATATCACTCACGCGAAGGCGGCGAATAAACCGTCTCGTTTGTCTAAGGGGGAGTAGTTGGCACCCGCGATTCTTCGTGAGGTGCGGCACGTCAACAGACCCGGTATTTCACCTGGCGTGTCTTAAATAACAAGACTCTTGGCGCTACTGCAAGCATGTTAGGGCTTGGGCGCTTAGGGGTCGTGTTCCTTTTTGCGTTCCAGCCGAAAGGAGCACCATGGATTTATCGATTTTCACCACACCGGAAGCATGGATTTCGCTGGTCACGCTTATTTTCTTGGAGATTGTTCTCGGCGTTGACAACATCGTTTTCATTTCAATTACCTCAAGCAGGCTTCCTGCTGAAAAACAGCATATCGGTCGCAAGCTCGGTCTTCTGGGTGCCATGATTTCGCGCTGCATCTTCTTGTGCTTTGCAAGCTATCTCGTGCATATGACCAAGCCGCTGTTCTCGCTCGACCTCGGTTTCTGGGCTCATGGCTTCTGCGTGCGCGATTTCGTGTTACTGCTTGGCGGCGCCTATCTTATCTACAAGGGCATCGATGAGCTTCGTGACGTATTGGCGCTTACCGAAGAGAAGGCCGAGCATTCCGAAGAGCATAAATCGCTTCGCCAGATTGGCCTTGCGCAAGCCATTGCAACCATCATGGTGATGGACGTCGTGTTCTCCATTGACTCTGTTATTACCGCGGTAGGCCTTGCCGATCACCTCATTATCATGATCATGGCCGTTATGATCGCCATTGTGGTGATGATGGTCTTCATCGATCCTATTTCCGACTTCATTAACAAGCATGCGGAAATGAAGATTCTGGCGCTTGTCTTCATCTCGGTCATCGGCGTTTTGCTCGTGCTCGATAGCCTTGGCATTAACTCCGGCATCGAGGTGCTCGATATGCACATGGAGAAGCTCATGGTGTATTTCGCCATGGTGTTTGCCGTTGTGCTCGAGCTTATTCAGATGCGCCATTCCACCAATCTTGAGATGTGGAATCGCGAGCGCTGGCAGGACATGACCGGCGATGCCGTTAAGGCGGAATTGCTTTCTAGCAAGGGCCGCGAATCTGGCGACAGCGAGGGCGAAAAGGTCGAAAAGTAGGCCAATACTCAACGTGCATGACAAATGATGACGTTGTGAACTGGGGTTTCCTAAGGCTGCATGATAGCCGCCTTACAGGGTGCGGGAGTATTCTGCAAAGCGTCAACAGGCAATGCAGACATGCAACCGCACCTATAAGGAGATATGCGTTATGAAAATTCTTGGTCTTGGCGTTCCCGAACTGCTCATCATTCTTGCTGTGGCCCTTTTGATCTTCGGTCCGAAGCACCTTCCGAAGCTCGGTCGTTCTCTCGGCCGCACGATTCACAACTTCCGTGAGGGTCTTGGCAACGACAAGGATGTTGTGAAGGAGGCTGAGGAAGAAGAGGCTCCGAAGCGCAAGAAGAAGGCGGCCGCGAAGAAGCTCGAGGCTCCTGCGGATGAGGCTCCTGCGAAAGAAGCTAAGGCTGAAGAGCCTGCCACTGATGTCGCTGAGACGGTCGCTTCCGAACCCGCAAACGCCCAGTAGTTAATAACCCCTCCCTTTCCAATACGAAGCAGCCGTCACAACCTTCCCTCCCTTCGCTTGACGGCTTGCATGAAGAAAGCGGCTCCCCTGATGCGGGAGCCGCTTTCGTTTTCATTTGAAATATTGCGGAAATGGACTCAACGTCGTATCTATATGTCGAAACGATATAAGTTGTATTGGTCCATGATCGCGATGAGCTTGTTGGCGTAGCTGCTGTCGGTTGCCCAGCCCGCGTCTTGGAGCCCCTGGGCCATGAGCGTCGACGAGCGTTCTGCTATGGCTTGCTGTATAAGGGCGTTATCGGCGTACGTCGAAGCTTGCAGGAACACGGCGGAGCGAAACTTGATGCAAGCCTTGTCGCTTTCGAATTCGATGAACGCGTCGTTGATTTGAACGTATTGTCCGCCGTATTCCTCGTTGGTGTCCCAATTCGTGGGCCCCACTACCCCATCGCATCCTGCAAAGGAGTTTGCCCATTTCATGCCGAAGAGATTGTGGTCTTCTTTGGCGAGCTGCGATAAATCCCCCTGATAGGAGCTTTCAGCGATGATTTGGGCGATTGTGCATCCGGCGGGGTGGCCGTAATGCGCCTGCATTGACCGTGCCTCCGAAACCATGTCTTCCGTGATATAGCTTGGCAGGCCGTCGAGATCGGCTTGAATTCGAGCTTCGGTGGTTACGGCGGTTCCGATGGCGCCAACGGCCAACACGAGGGCGGCCACGAAGGCGAGCATGACGCGCTTGGAGAAATGGCCGACGAGCGTTCCTACGGCGCTTATTGCGTCATGTACCGAAGTGAGCACGGTGCGCTTTTGCTTGGTTGTTCGTTTTTTGGCCGCTGGCTTTCTTGCCGAAGCTTTGCTTTGTGCGCTTCGATTTGCCGAAATCGTTTTCGATTTTGCACGGGCCGTGCTGCCGGCTGCCGCCTTTTTCCTGTTCGCGGCAGACGCTGACTTTGATTTGGCTTGGCTTTGCGTACTCGATGGCTTTTTCTTTGATGGAGGTGCGGCTTGGGCTGCGGATGTGCGAGCGCTGCGTGCTTTTGGCGTTGCGCTTCGCGCGTTGCGCTGAGCCCGCGATGAAGAGGGCGCCTTCGTCGCGGGCTTCTTTTTCGCCCTGTTTGTTGTTGTTCGCTGCGTCATCGACGGTTTGTGCCTCTCGTTTTGCTTCCCCGAGCGCGCGTCCCATTTGACGCAGGTCTTCCGTCAGGGGCAATTGCTGGCCGGTCGGGCGTGAAAGGCACGGGGCGGCCATCGCTCGCAACGGGTGCCGAGGGGTTTCTCGGCGGCGTGGGAATATTGAGCTTCACCTTTGGCTTGCGAGTGACGCGCGCGCCTCCGACATAGGTGTTCGTTGCTTTCGGCCTTCCCTTTGCAGGAGCGCCTGGCGCTTCCTTGCCTGCTGTTTCTCGTTTTGGACGTGTGCCTACGGCGTTTGTTCCGCGTTCGTTCGATACGCTCGCTTTGCCGGAACGTGTCGCTGCGGGGTTTGCCGGCTTTTTCCTGGTGGCGTTGTCGGAGGCGTCAAGCGGCAGTCCCGCCGAATCAATCGGTTTGAGGCTGAAAAGGAATTCCCATATGGCTTCCATGAGATTTTCTGGTTGCTCGCTTTCGAAATGCTTCATGGGAACCTGGAGCTTTCTTGTTTGGGCGATATAGCGGGCGCCTTCGCGTCGAAGCGGCGTCATCGTGCTGTCAGGCACGGAGATGGGCTCGACAGCGAGTTTGCCGCCGACAACCGTGATGACTTTCACGCCGACTTCGTTGGCCCATGCACGAATTATTGAGCGTAGGAACATGTTTTCGCACGCTTCGGGCATATCGGGGTGCGCTGCGCGCGTGGCTTCGCGCAAATCGTCGACAGCGCCAAGCGTATCGGCGCAGGCCAAGCGCCTGTAGAGCAAAACGCGCTCGTCGGTATCGGGGATGTATTCCTCCGCGACGTAGGCGTGCACGGGAATGTTCACTGTGATATCGGAAAGGGCTGGCGGCAAGGAATCTGCCGCGCCTTCGCCCGTGCGCGCCGCGTCGACGGCGCTTGAAATCATTTGCGCGAACAAATCGAAGCCGACGGCCGACATATTTCCACTTTGCTCTGCGCCAAGAAGGTCGCCCGCCCCTCGAATCTCAAGGTCCCTCATGGCAACGCGCATGCCGCTGCCGAGGTCGGTATGCTCGTTAATCGCTTCGAGGCGTTGCTGCGCTTCTTCGGTGAGGCTTACATGCTCGGGGAACATGAAGTAGGCGTACGCCTGCCTGCTCGATCGTCCCACGCGGCCTTTAAGCTGGTACATCTGCGCGAGGCCGAGGCGCTGCGAGTCTTCGATGATGAGTGTGTTGGTGTGGGGATTGTCGATGCCGCTCTCGATAATCGTGGTGGCAACGAGCACGTCGATCTCGCCCGCGCTGAAATCTTCCATTACACGTTCGAGCTCTTCTTTGCCCATTTGGCCGTGCGCCACGCCGATGCGCGCTTCGCCAGCGGCTTCTTGCACGCGACGGACGGCTTCTTCGATGGTGCGAACGCGATTGCTTACGTAATACACCTGTCCCCCGCGATGCAGCTCGCGGCGAATGGCGTCGCTTACGACATCGACGTCCCATTCGCCCACGTGCACTTCGACGGGGCGCCTGTTGCCCGGCGGCGTAAGGATGAGGCTCATGTCGCGCACGCCTGAAAGACTCATTTGCATGGTGCGCGGAATGGGCGTTGCCGAAAGCGTGAGTACGTCGATTTGTTCGCGCAGGTTCTTGAGCTGTTCTTTGTGCTGTACGCCGAATCGCTGCTCTTCGTCGATGATGACAAGGCCCAGGTCGTGTGGGTTCACGTCACGTGAAAGCAGTCGGTGCGTGCCGACGAGTACCTGCACGGTCCCCTTCTCGAACCCTTCAAGCGCCGCCTTCATTTCTGCTGGCGAACGGAAGCGCGAAAGCACCTCAACGGTTACGCCGAATTCATCGAAACGGTCTTTGAACGTTTGGTAGTGCTGCTGCGCCAGAATGGTCGTTGGGCACAGTACCATGACCTGCTTGTTGTCTTGCGTTGCCTTGAAGGCCGCTCGCAGTGCGACTTCGGTTTTGCCAAACCCAACGTCGCCGCACACAAGGCGATCCATGGGTTTGGGTGACTGCATGTCGGCCTTCACTTCGGCGATGGCGGAAAGCTGATCTGCGGTTTCCGTATAGGGGAACGATTCTTCCATTTCGCGTTGCCACGGCGTGTCGGGCGAATAGCGGAAGCCCTGCGCGCTCGCTCGGCGCGTGTATACGTCGACGAGGTCGAATGCGAGTTTCTTTGCAGCTTTTTTCGCTTTGTTCAGTTGACGCGACCAGTCGCTCGTATTCAAGCGTGTGAGACGAGGGCTTGCGCCTTCGGGCCCTACGTAGCGCGTCACGCGGTCGAGCTGTTCGACCGGCACATAGAGGGCATCGCCTTCCGCGTACTGCAAAAGCAGATAGTCGCGCACGATACCCGATACCTCTTGGCGTACGATTTCTTTGAAAAGCGCCACGCCGTGCACCGCATGAACGACGTAGTCGCCCGGTTTGAACGGGAACGTGACTTCGGTGATATCGACATGGCGGCGATTGCGCACGCTCGAGCCACGACCTTGCGTGTCGTGGATTGAAATCATGCCGATTTTTGCCGCAGGAATGACCATGCCCAGGGGGATATCCACGTCGACGATGTTCACGACGCCTTTTTTCAGGGCACGAACATTGCGATGCCACCAGGGGTGGTCGCTAAGCGATTTCGCGCGTTTGGCCTGCGCAGGCGTGAGCGCATGCGCAGGCTCGGCGTCGTCGCTTTCGTCGGGAGCCGAGTCGAGAATTTCATGCATGGGCAGTGAATTGTCGACGCAGAAGAGCTTCATGTCCTCGCGTGCGCGGAAATTCGGCACCGAAAAAACCACCGTGTAATGCTGCTCTACGAGCGTTCGCAGGCGCGCGAGGAGTTTTTCAGAATCGCCTGCCACCTCGGTGCGCTTTACGGGGAGCTCGGCATCGAGCACGCCACCCACGCGCATGATGGACGCGAGCGTGAAGCGCTGGTTGCTTCCGAAATCGAGCTTAGGAGCTGGCAGATAGAGCCCGTCAACGGGAATATGGCTGCCTGCGGCGCGCGATGAGGCGTCGGCGAAAGCGCGCAGGGCGTCGTCGATAATGCTGCGCGGCTCATCGAGCACGGTAAGCACGGTGCTCGATGCGTAGTCGGCAAGAATTTCGAGGTTGTCATACATGAGCGGCAAGGCTGCATCGACGCCGTCCTGGTCGTTGCCAGAGTCGATCCATTCGAAAATCTCGCGCCATACAGGGTCTGTTTCCGCTTTTTTAGCCGCAGCTTTCGAGGCCTTGTAGAGCGCAGCTCCGCTTAAGCGGTATTCGCGCACGGGGAAAACGCGTGCTTCGTCGAGCGATGTGATCGTTTGGCCGGTGGAGGGCACGATTCGGCGAATCTCGTCGATTTCGTCGCCGAAAAAATCGAGACGTACGGGAAAACCCGTATCGCCTGGAAAAACGTCGATAACGCCGCCGCGCACGCAAAACGTGCCGGGGCCTTCGATGGCGTCGCCAGTATTTTCTAAGCCACGAGAGACGAGCGCTCGCTCAACTTCCTCGAATGTGAGCACTTCGCCCGTTGCGGCATCGACGGGTTCTGTATCGCGATTGAAAATGACGGGGGCGAAAACACGTTCTTCATGGGGCGGCAATGCGCGAATGAGCGCAGCTCCGCTTGCGACGACGATTTTTTCCTCGCCGCGTTGAAGGGCCCAGCCGGCTGCCGTTCGGCGCGCGACCTCACGCGCGTCGGGACGCTTCGGCGCAAAGGGGTAATCGCTTCGCGCGGGAAAATGCAGCACGGTTTCGTCGCCTACGTACGACGCGAGCGAGCGCGCGAAGTTCGAAGCGGCGTCTTCGCCGGGCACGACGACCAACATGGGTTGCGGCGTGTCTGCGAAACGAGCCGCAACGGCGAATGCGCGCGCTGATGAAGCGATGCCGAGCGCCGCGTCGCTGCCTGCGTCGAGTTTGCTGTAAACCGCTGAAAGCGCTTCGCTTTCGCGGAGGGCTCTCGTAAGCGCGTCAATGAGCATGCTGCCGCCTTATCGTTAATGAGTATAGTTTGTGTTCTATACGTCTTGCCAAACACCAAAAGCCGCATTGCGCGGCCGAATGGGTTGAGTATAACAAAGCAGAATGGAAGCTCGATGTGGCGCGCATTTGTTTGGCGTGGTGCCGAATTTGCTCGATGTGGCACAAATATGCGGTTGTGAACGCCCTTGTGAAGGGGTGTAGTCTACGTCAACTGTAAAATACCAGGTCAACGCTTAATCTCTTTCAGTGCTGTCTTAAGCACCACTTGATTCTGAAAAAATATCGTTCACAACCGCAAATCTGTGCAAAAAAAGGACGAATCTGTGCCAAAAAAAGAAGCTGCTGCAACATATACACCCTGTTATTCGTGTTAGAGGCGTCGACGAATAACCGCGGCGATCGCATGACAGGTAAGGAATCGAATGAGTATCGACAATGAAGAGAGAAAGAAACGGTGCGCTGAAGCGATGCGCGTGCATGGCGATGCAGTGTATCGCTTAGCTTTCGCGCGCTGCCGAAATACACCCGACGCTGAGGATATCTTTCAGACAACGTTCCTTAGGTTCTATGCTTCACCTATTCCGTTTAGCAATCCCGAACACGAAAAAGCGTGGCTGCTGCGCGTATGCATCAATGCGTGCAAAGACCTTCAAAAGAGCGCATGGCGCACGAAGGTGTCTGCAATGCCCGATGAGTTCGATGCGCCCGACACGCGCGCGCGAAAAGAGGCAACGCCGCAAGAAGAGGCGCTCGATGAAGCCATGCAAGGGTTGTCGCCTGAGCAGCGCACAGTTGTTCATTTGCATTATTTCGAGGGCTTTTCGACTGGGGAAATAGCGCAAATGCTCGATATGCGTTCGGCGACGGTGCGCAGCCATCTGCATAGAGCACGTATCGCCATGAGGAATGCCCTCGAGGATGCAGGTTTTCCGCAGACAAACGGACGAATAGGAGCTCCGGTTGAAGCGCAGAAAGTTTCATCACCCGAAAGACGTTCTTCGAATACGGCTTTTAACTCTTTTCGCGAATCCGCTCATTTCAACACCGACCCCCTTCTAGAAGGAGGAAGCAATGAACGATGATAACGACCTGCGTGCTCTTTATCTCGCATCTCAGGAAGATGTGCATGCGTCCGAACAATTGAAGGAACGCACGCTTGAGCTGCTTGACGACAACGATGCAGCCTTGGCCTCTGCCGCGCTTGAGCCCGCTGCGTCCGCTCGGAAACAACGTTTCATGGGGCTTGGGCGTAAGCCGTTCTACGGCATTGCCGCGTGCCTGGCGCTTGCGGCTTTGGGTTTTGGAGCCGTGCAGGCAATGATGCATACGAATGAGGGCGCCGCCGATGTGGGTGCGCTCGAGACGGCCAACCTTGATTTCACGGTTAAAGCCTATGCTGCCGGTACGCAATCGCCGCTTGCTGCGGGCGATAACGGGATGATCGTGTTTGGACATACGAGCGATCTGTCGCAAAGCTCGCCAGAATGGGACGATAACGGCACCTACACGGGATGCCTGTTTAAGGTGGAAGCCGAGGGCGTAAAAACCGTGCAGGCGCATATTTCGAAAGGCATGTTGTATCGCTACGATACGCAGAATGTGAGTCATGCGAGTGATTCTGAGCTGTTGTACGAAGCACTCACGTGGAAGCCACTGAAGCGAGGGCTTGGCGAGCATTTGAGCGCGTATGACGAAGTGGCGGTAGGTATTGCGAATGATGGGCTGAGCAAAGACGACCCGAACAAAACCTATCAGGTACAAACGTCCAAGCGCTTGGGGCAAACCGCCGAGCTCAACTACGACGAAGGCGATGGAAATACCTATTTTGGCTTATGGACCGATGAGGTGGGCGACTCTGATGCGTCCGATGATTCCATGCGCGATCAATTCGGAACAATTGCGAATGCGTTTGAAGGCGCTGAACTTACGGTGACGGTCACTTTCGAAGACGGGCGCACATCGACTCAAACCATCGATTTGCATGCTGGCAATTTCCTTGCCGATTGGGGCGATGGCAATAAAGAAGACTTGGGGGCTCTGGCGATACAGCCCACGCTTCTCGAAGATGGCGCAGAAGTGCCCGATAGCGCTCTCGTGCTGCGAACCGTGTACGGCGAGGTGGCGTCATCGACCAGCGAGGCCTTCCCCTATGCGAATGAGCCCATCAATGAATACGCAAACACCACCGACGAACCTATGAAGTTGCCCAATGATGGCACGGGAGGCTTCCTGGAAAATGGCGTGCAAGTCGAAATCGGCAAAGACGGCGAAGTTCTGAGTACCTACGCGAGTGCTGCAACAGACGAATCTTCCGAAACGATGTTGGACTCAAAGAGTGAACAGACTCCGAGTTTGACGGTGAACGGAATTTCAATGGAGCTTGTTGATTGCCTGCCAGAAAGCACGCCTGTCGAAAAAACCGAGATTGCACGCATGGCTCCCCTGGATTATTGGAACAGGATTATTGAGCAGCGCTGCGGATTCACTATCGGTTCTGATTGGGAAGCAAGCGATGGGGCAAGCATCATCCATGTGAATTATTCCTTGACCAACGGCTCCGACGAGCGCAAGCTCTTTAGGGTGCCCTCTATGCAGTCGCTTGGCCGAATTGATGGCAGTGCGACCTTCTATAGCGCAGGAAACTCCGCAGCGCCCTTGATGTTTGTTGGCGCAAAGAACGACGGTTCTACGTGCGGCTGGTACGATAACGATGTGGCGACGCTAGAGCCTGGCGAATCGATGAAAATCGATTGCTATTACGAATGTTCTTTCTTGCGTGCATGAGACCATCTCAGATTTA
>OLQA01003762.1_pt1 | contig 10501 bp, 10 predicted proteins | sample 1673151 | NCBI WGS metagenome assembly OLQA01 (sample SAMEA3136760, study PRJEB25190) | human gut metagenome | biome: human gut; feature: human-associated habitat; material: faeces | place: Austria | collected 2013 | reverse complement strand
TCTGGAAGTGGGAGAACTCACCCATCCGGCACTGCTCCGCTACTTACAGGAACGGGGTATAAAACTATGACCAATGTTGAATTTTTTATAGATAATGACAATAAAATATATAGTTTTAAAGTAACAGGTCATGTTGATTTTGCGTTAGACGGGGATGATGCCCTTTGTGCGGCTATTTCAACTCTGGTTTCACACACAATCGGACAGGTACATGAATTTACGGATGATCCATGTGAAAATATAGTAGATGAAGATATTCCTATGGTTGTTTTCAAGCTTACAGGAGATGAAATATCAGATCTAAGCTACATTTTCATGGAAAGTTTAGCATCATCAGTTGATGATTTGGCAATGATGCATCCGGATTACATTAAGGTTAGTTATACAGAGAGTTAATTATGTTTGCAGATAGAACGAGAATTTATATTCAATCAGGAAAAGGTGGAGACGGTCATGTCTCATTCAGAAGAGAATTATATGTGCCAAACGGCGGACCGGATGGCGGTAATGGCGGTAATGGTGGTGATGTAATATTTGAAGTGGATAAGGGTATCAATACTCTTGGCGACTTCAGATTTAACAGAAAGTACAAGGCTGCCAGTGGTGAAGAAGGCGGTAAGAGACGTTGTACAGGTAAAAATGGTGAAGATATCATCCTTAAGGTACCTGAGGGAACAGTTATTTACGATGACGAATCAGGCAAGGTAATTGCCGATATGTCAGGAGAGAATGACAGAATGGTTCTCCTTAAGGGTGGAAGAGGCGGTAAGGGAAATATGAACTATGCCACTTCAACAATGCAGGCTCCACAGTACGCACAGCCGGGTGGAGAAGCTAAGGGACTTTGGATCAGAATGGAGCTTAAGCTTATTGCTGACGTTGGTCTCGTAGGTTTCCCAAATGCAGGTAAGTCTACATTCTTATCATCAGTTACAAGAGCAAAGCCTAAGATTGCCAACTATCCTTTCACAACACTTGATCCAAACCTTGGAGTAGTTGATGTGGATGGTTCTAAAGGATTTGTTATTGCGGATATTCCGGGACTTATTGAAGGCGCCGCAACAGGTGCAGGCCTTGGTTTTGAGTTCCTTCGTCACATTGAAAGAACAAGACTTTTAATTCACATTGTGGATATTGCAGGAATTGATGGAAGAGATCCTGTTGATGATATCGAAAAGATTAATAACGAATTATACAATTACGACAAGACAATTCTTGATAAGCCACAGGTTATTGCAGCTAACAAGATTGACTGTCTTACAGAAGAAGAGTTAGAAGAGAGAATTGCCGATATTAAGAAAAAGTATGGCGAGGATATGCAGATTTTCCCAATTTCTGCTGCAACAGGACAGGGCGTTAAGGAATTATTATATAAGGTAAATGATTTACTTGAGGAATTACCTAAGGAAGAAATCAAGTTTACACCTGAAATTGACCTAGATGCTATGTTCAGCGATGGCGAGGATGAGCCATTCTATGTAGAAAGAATTGATGAGACAACATATAGCGTATCAGGACCAAGAGTAGACAAAATGTTAGGATATACAAACCTTGATTCTACAAAGGGATTCCTTTTCTTCCAGAAGTTTATGGAGCAGAACGGTATCATCAAGGAACTCAAAAAACTTGGGCTTTCTGAAGGTGATACAGTAAGAGTAAGTGATTATCTCGACTTTGAGTACTATGAAGGAGATGGAGAAGAATTATTATGACAAGCAAAGAAAGAGCATATTTAATTAAGTTATCAAGTAATTTAAGTCCTGTATTCCAGCTTGGAAAGGAAGGATTTACACCTGAGGTTACTAAGGCTTTATTAGAGGTTTTAGAAGCAAGAGAGCTTATTAAGATCAATATCCTTAAGAACTCACCTGAAGATCCAAAGGAAGTTGCAAGACTTATTGCTGAGAGAACATCATCAGAACTTGTTCAGGTTATAGGAAGAAAGGCCGTACTCTATAAGCCTAACAAGGATCCTAAAAAGAGAAAAATTGAATTAAATGGCTGATGTTGTTAACAAAAGGATACGACGTGTAGGCTGGATTGACATTGCCCGTGGAATATGTATGTTAGCCATAATCGCCGGGCATTTCGGAGTGAACTGGATTGGCAATATAGTATTCCTTTTTCATTTGCCGGTATTTTTTATATTAAGCGGTTATCTTTTTAAAGATGTTCCTCTTACGGCAGGATATATTGCAAAAAAATTTAAAACATTTATGCTTCCATATTTTATTTTATAACATGTTTTGCAATAATAATTATTGATGCAATAGTTCTAATTATTCACGGTGATGATTCTATTGCGTCGATAACAGGGAAAATTGCTGATGATTTTACAAGAAGTATATGGGCGTCTGGGTCGTGCACTAAGTTTGGCGATATAGATTTAGGTGGAAGAATAGGAGCGATATGGTTTCTTCCGGCCTTGTTTTTTGCGACTATATTTTTTTCAATTATAAAACGATTAATAAAGAACATATACATACAGGGGGGGTAATTGCCAGCCTGGCTCTTGTTGCGTATATTACAGCAAGTCAGATTTGGTTTCCTTTTAGTATACAGTCGGCAATGTTTGCTTTACCGTTTATGTATGCAGGGTATGAAGTAAAACATAATCCGAAAATATTGGCAGGCATTAACAAATTTGCTTTATTTATTATTTCATTAATAGTTTGTATATTTGGATTTTTCTATCTTGAAGGATCATTTTATATGGCATCGGCATATACAAAAGACATTTTGCTTGGATTTATATGTGCATTTGCAGCAAGTTATGCGGTGATTTATATATCAAAGAAAATCGGCAATTTTGCACCGCTTGAGTGGATAGGTAAGAATAGTCTTATTTTTATGTGTGTTCATCTTATACAGCTTGAAACACAGATGTGGGTATTTGATAAGACAATAAACGTAATTGGACTTCCAAATAACGGATATTCAAGAATACTTTTATCCTATATTTCAATACCGATTATTGTATGGGCTGTGCTATGCATAAAGAAAATGCTCCTAAAATACAGAAGCATTGGTAAATCAGAACACAAATTAGTCGTATCCGGTAAAAAAAGAGATGTATCAATAGATGTATTAAGGGCGTTTTTGATTATATCCATGATAGTCGGACATTTCGCACCTATTGATGCTGATTTCAGAATGTATATATACAGCTTCCATATGCCGGCATTTATTTTTATTTCGGGATTTTTCTTTAAGGATACTTGCAATGTTTCTCCGGGAGTCTCGATACTGAAGTCAGTAAAGAGTCTGCTTATTCCATATGTTATATGTGCGGCATTTAAGATTATATTTATGGGATATGATGTTGTGGATTATCTTTTAGTATGGGTTAATTTCGAAGATCCGACATTTAAGGTTATTGGAATGGAGTATTTCTTTGTACTGCTATTTGTTATAAGGGCATTGTTCCTGTTAATAAGTACAGTATTTAAAAATGAGTTGTACAGAGCCATAACGGTACTCACTATATCCGTTGTTGGCTTTGGAATCAGCTCTACATCAGTAGAGCTTCCTTGGTTGATTGATATAGCCATGTTTGCACTGGTATTTTATTACATTGGCTTCATATTTAAGAAATACAATATTCTTAAATTGTTTAATGATAATAAGGCAAGTTATTTTGTACTGGCCTTTATCTGGCTGTATATGATTATAAAGGGAAGTTTTGAACTTGTTACAAGAGAATACAACATATACGGACTTGGCGTTATTGGCGCCATTGCAGGTACTATTATTATGTATTACATTGCCAGTTATGTGGCAAAGAATCACAGTGTATCTGCCGTAAATATTTTGAAGTTAATCGGAAGATATACATTGTATATTCTTATAGTTCATGATTTATTTGGAGATTATATACATAATTACATATATCATTCATTAAATACGGATACAATTTACTATATGATTTTCCATACTTTGGTACAGCTAGCATGTGGAGTTATCCTGGGATTAATCTTTGACAAATGTATTCTTAAACCATTTAAAAACAAAAAACATAAAGCGGCTCGAATTCAACTGTCGTATGGAGAGTAAATGTATAAGAAGTTAGGTATTTTAGGCGGAACATTTAACCCGATTCATCTGGGTCATATGGAGCTGGCAAGAACTGCATATGAACATTACGGACTTGATACGGTATTTCTTATGCCTACATCCGGAACATATTATAAAAAAGATGACGAGCTGTTGGACACCTCTGTAAGAGCTGAAATGATTGAGCTCTGCATTAAGGATTACAACAGTGACTTATGCGGTGGAGTATTCAGCGAAGAGGGCAGCAGGGATTTCATGCAGCTTTCAATGCTTGATGCAGACCGAAAGGGAATAACATATACTGCGGACACCATAAGAGAGTTAAAGGAACTCTACAGTGACGCTGTAATATATTTCATCATCGGTTCAGATTCTCTTTTATATATTGAAAAATGGAGAAATGCGGAATACATTTTATCAAATGCTGTTTTCCTTGTGGGTCAGAGAGAGGGAGATGATATTGAAAGGATTAATGATCACATTGCAATGCTTAAGGAAAGATTTAATGCAGATGTGAGAGTGATGCCTGTAACTAAATTCCCGATAAGTTCCACAAATATCAGAAAGTATATTTGCGAGAATAAGCCTTTACCGCCAAAGACACTTTCAAAGAGTGTTTATGAATACATTCTGGATAAGCATTTATATAAGAGATAATCAGTAGATATTGTACTAAATGAAAAACATTTAAAAATTTTTAAAAAAGTCCTTGCATTTATTTTGCCTTTGTTATATATTAAACAGGCGGTCGCAAGAGCACATAAGTGCAAGGGCATATGGCTTGTTGGTCAAGGGGTTAAGACGTCGCCCTCTCACGGCGAAAACAGGGGTTCGATTCCCCTACAAGCTACTTAATTAATAATCATGAAAGGAGTAAACCAATACAAAGGTTTACTCCTTTTGCGTTATATGGCAAAGGAGGTAATATGAGCAAAGTATCTTTTTACGAAGAGAAAGCAGAAGAATTTGCAGAACCGCTTGCAGCGGAAATGGGATTCGAGCTTGTTGATGTAGAATTTGTAAAAGAAGGAAGAGAAGACTACTTAAGAATTTATATCGACAAACCGGGTGGCATTAACATTACAGACTGCGAAACCTTCAGCAGAGCAATGAATGAAATCTTAGACAGAGAAGAGTTCATCGATATACCATATATTTTCGAGGTGAGCTCACCGGGACTTACAAGACCTTTAAAGAAAGAAAAGGACTATGACCGTTCAATCGGTAAGCTTGTTGACATCAGCCTCTACAAGGCGATTGATAAGATGAAATATCTTACAGGTATTTTAAAGTCATATACAGCTAAGGAACTTACTATAGAAGATGAATCATCTTCTGATGAGTTAACAATAGAAAGAAGCAATATCGCAGGCATCAGACTTGCATATGTTGAAAAGAAATAATTAATGCTTATTACATTTACATTAAGGAGAAAATGATGGCTAAGGCACAGAGTGGCAAGGATAAAAAGAGCAAGGAGCAGGTATTACTTGAGGCAGTTGATGATCTTAACATAATCAGCGGAATCGATAAGGATGTAATGTTCGATACTATCGAAAAGGCACTTCTTGAAGAATATAAGTCACAATATGGAACAGATACCGACTGTATCATTAAGGTAGACAGAGTTACAGGTGAATTTCATATCTACGCTAAGAGAATTGTAATTCCTGATGACGAAATCTATGAATATGCTGATGACGACAGATTGGAAACTATTTCTACAATGCTTTTATCAGAAGCCCGTGAATATGTTCCTGAAGCTCAGGTAGGTGAGGAAATTACTATTGAACTCCCAACTGACAAGTTCACAAGAACAGCTTCTAAGAATGCTAAGAACGCAATCGTTCAGAAGATCAGAGAAGAGCAGAAGAATGCATTGTATAATGAATTTAAGAGCCAGGAAGGTACTCTTATCACAGGTACAATTCAGAGAATTGACGAAAGAGGAAATGTTCTTCTTGATATCGGCAAGACACAGACTAACTTAAGAAAGAGCGACCAGGTTAAGGGTGAAGAGTATACTGTAGGCAGCAGAATCCGTGTTGTTGTAGTAAATGTTGACAACAAGGGTAAGGGCGGTATCTACATTAAAGTTTCAAGAAGCACTCCTGAATTTGTTAAGGCACTCTTCAAGGAAGAGGTTACTGAAATCCAGGACGGCACAGTTGTTATTAAGAACATAGCAAGAGAAGCCGGATCAAGAACTAAGATGGCTGTATGCTCAACAAATGAAGACGTTGATGCTGTTGGTTCATGTGTAGGTAAGAACGGTGAAAGAGTTAAGAGAATCGTTGCTGAATTAAGCGATGAGCAGATTGACGTAATCGAGTGGAGTGACAATTCTGTAAGACTTATCAAGAACGCTTTAAGCCCTGCAAGAGTTTTAGAGATTGAAGTTGATGAGGATGAAAGAAAGGCTAAGGTTATCGTTTCAGACGATCAGCTTTCACTTGCAATCGGTAAGGCAGGACAGAACGTAAGACTTGCTGCAAAGCTTACAAACTACGGAATCGATATCAAGAGCGAATCACAGATTGAAAATGAAGCTGCTGATATGGATTATGAGCTGGAAGATTTCGATTATGAACTCGACTCAAATTATGAGCCTGAAAATACAGATAACGAATCTGAAGCAAATGAAGAATAATTAAGAAACATTGCGGAGGCTTCCATGACAGAGAAGAAAATAAAACAACGAATATGTATAAGATGTTCTGAGAAAAAGGACAAGGCTGATTTATTTAGAGTGGTGAAAACACCGGATGGAGAATTGGTTATAGACGATACCGGTAAAGTAAACGGTCATGGCGCCTACATTTGCAGGAACAGTGAGTGTATTAAGAATGCATTGGAGAGAAAGCGATTTGACAGAGCTTTTAAAATGCATGTAACTATTCCCGATGAATTAAAGGACAGACTTCTCAATATGGGTTAAGAGCTGTTTTTAGATTTTTTATACAGAAGAGGTGATAAGAATGAAGGCTGAAAGCTTCCCTAAGAAAGTAAAAACTATCAGGTCAATACTTGGAATATGCGCAAAAGCCGGAAGGTTATCCAGTGGCGAAGACACATGTATAAGAGATATACAGTCCGGGAAAGCATATGCAATATTGCTTGCAAGTGATGTTTCGGAAAATACAAATAAATTATTTACTAATAAATGTGAATTTTACGAAGTTCCATTGATTAAAGTAAAAGAAAATAAACAGGAACTCGGTGCCATAATAGGTAAATCAGACAGATCGGTTGTGTCTATACTTGATTTTGGCTTTGCTGAGGCTATGATAAATATTCAAGGTGAATAAGGAGGGGTTGGATGAGAGTACATGAAATCGCAAAGGAATTAAATATTCCATCAAAGGAAATATGTGCTTATTTAAGTACAGACAGTAAGAATTTCACTAATTTCAGTGGTCTTTCAGATGATGAAGTAAAAAGAGTACGTGGAAAATATGGATCTGATTCCAAATCTCAGACAAGTGAAAACAAAGATAACGTAAAAAAAGATAGTATAAAACCTGATTCTAATTATAAACAGAGAAGTAAGACAGAAATGAATACATCTGAAGAAAAGAAAAACAGAAACAATAACGATAACAGAAACAGAGAAAGATCTAACGGAAATCAGAGAAATTCTTCAGGAGATAAGAAGAACGGTTATAACCACAATAACAACGGCGGCAAGAAGTTCGGTTCAAGACCTGACAACAGAAACAAGTCTGACAACAGAAATGGCGAAGGCCGTGACGGTCAGAGAGACAACAGAAACAACAACGGTGATTTCAGAAAGAACAACAACGGCGACAAGAAGTTCGGTGACAGAAATCAGAATGGTGGCAAGTTTGACTCTAACAGAAATGGCGGAGCAAAGAACAACGACAGAAAGCCTGCTTCAGACGATATGACTTCAAAGAATGGAAAGAATCCTTCAAGAAAGTTTAACAACAATAACAACTCTAAGTTCTCTAAGGATAAAGAGAAGAACAAGGGTAAGAACAGAGAAAATGATATCGCTGCATTAGATAAGCCAAAGAAGGAGAAGAAGGAAGAAGTTATTAAGACAATTATCCTTCCTGATATGGTTACAATTAAGGAGATTGCTGAAAAGTTAAAGCTTCAGCCTGCAGCCCTTATTAAGAAGTTATTCTTACAGGGTAAAGTTGTAACAATCAATGATGAGCTTACTTATGATGAAGCAGAAGAAATCGCTCTTGAGTACAACGTTTTATGTGAGCATGAAGTTAAGGTAGACGTTATTGCAGAGCTCTTAAAGGAAAATGATGATGAGGATGATGAAAGCAAGCTTACACCTCGTCCTCCTGTAGTAGCTGTAATGGGACACGTTGACCATGGTAAGACATCTCTTCTTGATGCTATCAAGAATTCACATGTTACAGATAAGGAAGCCGGCGGTATCACACAGAAGATTGGTGCATACCAGGTTAAGACACAGGGCGGAGACCTTATTACATTCCTCGATACTCCTGGACATGAAGCATTTACAGCCATGAGAATGAGAGGTGCTGAAGCTACTGATATCGCTATCCTCGTTGTAGCGGCTGATGACGGTGTAATGCCTCAGACAATTGAAGCTATCAACCATGCTAAGGCAGCGGGTGTTGAAATCATCGTTGCAGTTAACAAGATTGATAAGCCAACAGCTAATATCGAAAGAGTAAAACAGGAGCTTATGGAATACGAGCTTATTCCTGAAGAATGGGGCGGTACAACAATTTTCTGTCCTGTTTCAGCAAAAACAGGTGAAGGTATCGATGACCTTCTTGAAATGATTATGCTTACAGCTGACGTTTTAGAGCTCAAGGCTAACAAGAAGAGAATGGCAAGAGGTATCGTTATCGAGGCTGAGCTTGATAAGGGCAGAGGTGTTGTAGCGTCTATCCTCGTACAGAAGGGTACACTTCACGTTGGTGACTCTGTTGCTGCTGGTTCAAGCCACGGTAAGATCAGAGCCATGATCAACGATAAGGATAAGAGCATTAAGGAAGCAGGTCCATCTGTTCCTGTTGAAATCCTTGGTCTTAACGAAGTACCTAATGCCGGTGAAATCATCATGGCATTCGGAAATGAGAAGGAAGCAAGAAACTTTGCTGATACATTCATTTCTGAAGAAAAGAAGAAGATGGTTGATGAGTCTAAGCACAGAGTTACTCTTGATGACTTATTTGATCAGATTAAGGCTGGTACAGTTAAGGAACTTAATCTTATTATCAAGGCTGACGTACAGGGTTCTGTAGAAGCTATCAAGACAAGTCTTGAAAAGTTATCAAATGAAGAAGTTGCTGTTAAGATTATCCACAGTGGTGTTGGTAACATCAGTGAGTCTGACGTTATCCTTGCATCTGCTTCAAATGCTATCATCATCGGCTTCGGTGTTAAGCTTGACGGACAGGCTAAGACAACAGCTGATAATGAAGATGTTGATATCAGATTCTATAGCGTTATTTACCATGCTATTAACGATATCGAAGCTGCTCTTCACGGTATGCTTGAGCCTATCTATGAGAAGCAGGAAATCGGTAAGGCTGAAATCAGACAGATTTTCAAGGCTTCAGGTGTTGGTAACATCGCGGGTTCTATCGTTACAGAAGGTAAGCTTAAGGCAAGAGCTCTTTGTACAATCCTTCGTGACGGAAATGTTATCTATGATGGTAAGATAGCTTCACTTAAGAGATTTAAGGACGAAGTTAAGGAAGTTAAGGGCGGATACGAGTGTGGTCTCGTATTTGAAGACTTCGGTAATATACAGGAAGGTGATATTGTAGTAGCATCTGAAATGGTTGAGATACCAAGATGATCAAATTTGTGATACAATAACACTTAAGTAATAAAAGGCTTTATCTAATTTAGATAAAGCCTTTTTTAGGTAATGAATTCATGCATATGTTTGTGCATATGCTCTGTTAACAGGTGAATATATGAGAAAAAACAGTATAAAGAATATTAGAATTAACAATGAAGTCCGCAAGGAACTCAGTAACATTATCAGCAATGAAGTTAAGGATCCAAGAATAAGCGGTCTTACAAGTGTAACAGATGTATATGTTGCACCAGACTTAAAGACATGTAAGGCATATATCAGTGTTCTTGGTGACAGAGCCGCATTAAATGAAACAATCGACGGTTTAAACAGTGCAAAGGCATTTATCAGAACAAGAATTGCCAAGACAATCAACTTAAGAAACACACCTGAAATTGAATTTATCGCTGATGACTCAATTGAGTACGGTGTAAGAATGTCTAAGCTTATTGATGACGTAAAGGGTGATTCAGCAACAGAAGCTGAGACTGAAGAGGATTAATTATAAAAATAATAATTCTTAATCCTTTTTTTATTAAAAGATGGTATTAATTAAGAATTATTATTTTTAAAATTGCAATTGCTACCGCAATTACGGTTTTTATAAGCTTTATAAGTAGAGCAATT
>OLQA01003761.1_pt1 | contig 10502 bp, 8 predicted proteins | sample 1673151 | NCBI WGS metagenome assembly OLQA01 (sample SAMEA3136760, study PRJEB25190) | human gut metagenome | biome: human gut; feature: human-associated habitat; material: faeces | place: Austria | collected 2013 | reverse complement strand
TGAAAGACGAAACTTTTATCTTGTGAATCCCTGAATAATTAAGCTATCAAAAACAGATGAGATAGTCGCCTACATGGTGGATCTCGAGGAGACCATCAACGGGCTAAGCTGATCAAGACCGCCAAGACCGCCCCAATTCCGGGCGCCTGCCTGAATCGAAGAGGCTATTGCGTGCGCTGGAGCAACCCGTTCTTCATTAACGTGGAATAGGATGTACTGTCAAAGTGTTTGCAATTGCGTTATAATCACCATGAGGTGATTACTATGCAGAAGACAGCAACGCTCAACCTCCGCGTCGACCCTGATGTCAAGCAGTCCGCGGAGTCGGTCCTCGCTCAACTGGGTATGTCGATGTCGACCGCCATCGACGTGTTTCTGAGACAGGTTTCGCTCACGGGCGGCATTCCCTTTAGGGTCGCGCTGCCCGAGGCCCCCAGGTCAGTCGACGCTGGCTCCATGACTGATGAGCAGCTCCGCGATGCACTCCTGAGTGGTCTCCGGGAGGTCGAGAGGGGCGAGGGGACTGAGGCATCGGTGGCGTTCTCTCAGATGAGGGAAGAGCTCTCCGGTGCGTGAGTACGAGGTGCGCGTCTCCCCATCGGCGATGAACCAGATGTCGGAGGCGGTTCGTTACGTGCATGACGAGCTGTTCATGCCCCAAGCAGCCTTTGATCTCCTTGGGGACCTGGAGTCAGCAATCATGGGGCTGTCGAGGATGCCTTTCCGGTTTCGGCAGGTAGAGGTCGAGCCGCTTCTCTCTGCCGGGGTCCGTCGCATGAATGTTTGCAAGTACTCGGTGTTTTACGTTGTCGACGAAGAAAGGTCGGCTGTGGACGTGTTTGCGGTGCTGTATGGGTCTCCGACGAATCAGCGTCTGAGGAAGGCATTCCAAGAAGGGCGATAATTGGCGAAAGTGCCCTCGAGATCGTCCCCATGCAGCTCAAAAGCCGGTCGAGCGGATATGTAAAGCGGTTGTTGCGAGTATCAAATTGGCTTGCTCGCCGGCTACAACGCCTCGACGCGCGGCGTCTCCTGGTCGTCCACGACGAAGGGGCCGTCGTTCAGCTCTGCGATGCGGACGTTGAGCTTGCCCAGCAGCCCGAGCATGTGGGGCTTGTCAGCCTTCTCCTTCTCCTCGTTGAACCAGCAGGATAGGCTGAGACGATAAAGCCGTTGGTGCCGATGCCTGTGATAATGCAGTACTCGCCTTCATAGTGGTAGACGCGTTCGCATCCTATTCGGTTCCTGATGGGCTTGAGGTCGTTTCTCACGATGCTGTCTTGGCTTATGACTTTCCGCGAACGCGCCCCGACATCGCTGCCGGCATGGTGCGACCGGGATTCGCCCCTCGACGCATCCGTGCGTATATTGCCTTCTCGGTTTCGAAACTTTAAAAGATCTTGAGTTTCGAAACCGAGAAGGAGAGTTTAAGCGAGAGACGACATCAGCTCTGAATCGACGCTCGAGAGGGAACCCGCGCCGCTTCTGTCCATCAGGGATGCATTCCCGAAGGCTCCTCATCGCCCGCGTAGGAGTCTCGAACGCGCGCAAATCGATCTGGACGCAAGCGAAGCCCCCAGCCAGCTCTGTGACTCATGGGAAAGCCACCTAAGACTACTCATTGAAGACCTGCGGTTTTGCAAACTGCATGCAAGCCACCTGCAATGGCGTCCTGGCCTATTATCGCTTCAAAGCGAAGGGGGCCGAGCCTGGACTACCTCCAGGCTCGGTCCCCTTTCATCAAGCAGCCCTATTTCTGTACTACCGTGCAGTAAACGGAGATGAGCAAGCTTAATACGTTAGTTCATCTTCTTACGACGAAGCACGGATGCTGCAATCAAGGCAGCGATAGCGGCAACCAAAGCACATGCGCTACCGACAAGAGTGAGGCTGTCGCCGGTCTTGGGCAAGCTGCCCTTTGCAGGCTTCTTACCTTTGTTGTGGCTGTTGTTGTTAACGGTGTTGGCGTTTGTGTTCTCATTGGCAGAGGAGCTGCCGCCGTTGCCCCCGTTTTCGCCCGTACCGGGCTGAGTCGCTGCCTTCCAGCCGGCATGCAGGGTGAACTCGGGCTGCGTGCCGTCTACAGCAGCATCGAAGTCGTAAGCCTTGGTGCAGTCCTCGTCAGTGAACCATCCAGAGAAGGTATAGCCTTCCTTGGTAGGATCAGCCGGCTTTGCTACTTTGTCACCGACGGCAACAAGCTGAGAGTCAACTGCTGTACCCTGGTTGGAATCGAAAGTAACGGTAACTTTCAAAACCTTAGGAGCCTGAGCGCCCGATTCTTGGGCATAGTTGTTGGCGCTCTGAGCGTCGGTAAAGTAAACAACTGTTCCGTCGGTATTGGTTACGGAATAGGTTGCATTGCCCTTCACGGCTTTCTCGTTACCGACAGCATATTTGCCGTCGCTGAACAGCACGGCAAAGCCGTGCTTGAGGTGCCGAGCAACCTCTTTGTCTGTGTACTTGCCGCCGCTCACTTTAATGTTGCCAAGATTGAGACTGCCGTTAAATTCACCGCCGGAAACGGTGACCTTGTTATCGGCATCATCAAAAGGCGACTCCTGTTTAGTCGAGGAATCCCAGCTGTAGGCCTTGAGCGCCGCGTTGTCGCCCTTAGCCGTGAAGGTGCCACCGGTGATGGCGACCTTGTCGAGGCCTTTGTAGCCGGGACGGTTGACGATGGAGATCGCCGCACCGTCCTGGATGGCGCCGTCGTTCTCGGTCTTTGCAACCGGATCGCCCGACACGGTGATCGTGCTACCAGAATTGACGTTCAGGCTGCCCGAGCATACCTGAACGCCCATCGTCTTCGCGTTGATCGTGGCGTTGTCAATGGTCAGCGTTCCGCTGCTAGGGAAGTAAATGCCGAAACCATTGGGAACGTTGAGCGTACTGTTCTTCAGAGTAACGGCGTCGTTGGCGTTGTTGCCGTTCGTCTCGATGCCGCTTGCAGCACTCGTAGTGGCCTCAACGTTTTCGAACGTAAGGCTGGAATTGTCGTACGTGATGGTACCGCCCATAGCAGACGGAATCAGACCGATAAGCTGAGAGCTCACGATCTTGCCGTTCTTCACGGTCAGCGCCGCATCGGGGTAGTTGATCTCAAAGGCCGCGCTGTTTGCATCCTTACCGGTGCAGGTCCAGGTGTGGCCGGCCAGATCGATGGTGAAGCTTTTGCTGCCGGAGTTCTGCGAGCTGGCGGTAGTGTAGTCGCGCAGCAGGGTAAGCGTTTCGCCGGAAGCAACAGCCGCGTGGAACGCCTCGTCCATGGTGTAATAGCTGGTTCCGCCAACCTGAGCGAGGTAGGCCTTTGCCACGCCGTACGTGCCGTCGGCGTTTTTGGTAGCAGTGGAGTCTTCAATCAGGTAGCGAGACGGATCGCTGCTGAACGTACCGGCAGTGACCTCGATCGCTGCCTTTGAGGAATCGTCAGTAGTAGTTCCCGTGCGGTAATCAATCGTGTTGAGCGTGCCGTTGACGGTGCCGCCCGTGATTGCCGCCTTCGCTGCTTTGCCCTCGGCGCCGTCGTAGGTCACCGCTTCGATATTGCCGTTGACGGTGCCGCCTTGAATTTGAAGGTCAGAGCCGCTTCCGCCATACGTCCACGTAGAGACGTTGCCGTTGATGACCGCATTATCTTTGACGGTGGCGTTCTTCCAGTTTTGAATGGCGTAGCTGTTTTTCGAATTGATTGTGCCGCCCTTCACATGAAGGGTGCCGCAATCAACCTTGATAGCGATGAAGTTATTCTGCGTAAAGGTGCCGCCCGCAATGGTCATGGTCGGCCACGCCTTGACGCTATCGTCGCCGATGCGAACAAGGGACGCACCCTTTGTTCCGCCAGCACCGCTGTCGTTCTTTACGGTGCCGCTGCTGAAGAGCAAGAAACCGTTCTTGCCCTGAACGTCGATGACATAGTGGGATGAAATGCCAGAATTCGCCGCAGTATCCTCGCGCATAAGGGTACCCGTCTGGGCCTCACTCGAGTCCTGGACGGTAACCCTGGCGTTGTTGATCGTCAGCGCCGGCTTACGTTGGCCGGTGCTGCCATTGAGGGTATGACCATTCAGGTCAAACGTAACGTAGGACGTTGAGATCGTGACGTTCTCTTTCGTGTCGGCGAGCAGTTTCACCGTCGAGTTTCTCGACGCAGCGTTAATTGCCTCCTGCAGGCTGGAATAGCTCTTGCCGTTTACTTCTGCAATCGCAGATTCGGTGCCTTCAGGCTGAGTCAGCTCGGCCGGGGATGACGAAACCCCCGATGCCGCGCCAGCCCCTGCCGCGAATGCTGCGGTTGGCAACATCATGGGGCACATCGCAGCACCTATCAGGACCGAAATGAATTTGCTTTTATTGCTTATTTTCATTTCTTCCGCATCTTCCTTTCTGTTTTCTCAGTTTCCAACAATTGTCTTATTTATTCGCCCCTCCACTTGCTTTTGTGTGCCTATTCCCAGCATTTTAACGTGTATTGATTTGCTATTGCGTCTTTTGCTTGGATTTGCCTTAGAAAGCCTTATATGCCCTATATTACGATGTTGCGCAATCGTATCCTTTTACCGAATCTGAGCAAGCACATGCACGCCCCGGCTCAGATTCTAAAGACTTTGAAAGCGAGATACCGTGAGCAAAAAACGCAGGGTGTTGACTTTTGTTGCAGCATTGGCACTCTACGCATTGGCTATGCCGATATCGGCCTTCGCGGCAACGCCAACCACTATCAAAGTGGGCAGCAGCAGCGAATTCGATGATGCGGCAGCCATCGTAAACGCTGCCACCAGCGGCGAGTACATCATTGAACTCACCGACGACATCCAAACTGGGGGAGTCTCGTTCTCCTCTTCGCAGCCTGTGAGCATTGTTGGCAACGGACACACCATGACGCTTGGTCAATACAGCTCGATTTCCGTACAGTCGGGAGCTCAATTGAACTTGGGCGCGGCAGATGGCAGTGACACGCTAAAAATTAGCGGTGGAAACGAGCAGAGCAACGACGTACCTGGCCTGTTGTATATCCAAGGTACGTGCAATATGTACCCCGGCGTTACCATTGCCGACCGTAAAGGCAATAACTACTTTGGCGGCGGCGTAACCGTGCAGGGCGGCACCTTCCATATGTACGGCGGCACTATTGATAACTGCGGCATTACCGGCGGCTCCATCTGCTACGGCGGCGGCGTTGCGGTGATTTACGGCGGCGCGTTCACCATGGACGGCGGCGAAATAAAGAACTGCTTCGCCACTTCTCCCTTCAAAGCCTCGGATAGCGAGTATATGGATCCCCGCAGTATCGTGTCTGCTGGCGGCGGCGTATACGTTTCCGGCGGATCTTCGTTTGTCATGACGAGCGGAACCATTTCGAACAACAAAGCCAACGAGATGGGAGGCGGAGTTGCCGTTGTTGCATCAATCGAAGAAATCAACAAGGGTGGATGGGGCAACCTTCAAAGCTCCGCGCAAATCCTTGGCGGTACCATCAGCGGAAACGAAGCAAACGATGGCGCAGGCGTTCTTTCTTCCGCGTATTTCTACGCCGCAGCATACGGCCTGTGCGCTGACACCCCAAACGTAGGCGCTGCCGAAAAACCGGGCTTATTCCTTGAGAACACCACCATAACCAATAACACAGCGAATCAGGACGAGGGCTATGGTGCCGGCGTGCTTGCGGTGATGATGAAATCGCCTGCCGCAGCAGAAATTCGCGACTGCACGATAACAAAGAACAGCGCTGCAGTAGGTGGCGGCGTTGCATCGTATGGCAGCTTCACCGGCTTGACCATTAACGGATGCACCATTACGGGCAACAAGGCGACAAATTACGGCGGCGGTTTTGCTGCAGAATCGAATTCCGGCGAAGGTGCAGGCACCACCATCACCAACACCAAACTGTGCAACAACAGTGCAGACAAGGCGGCTTCCGACGTCTACCTGGACGGCTCCCGTGCAAAATTGTCGGCAGCAAAAGGCATGAACGAGCTTTACCTTGGCAAACCCGATGACGTGACCAATAAAAAGATTGACGGCTGGTATCTTGATAACGAAAATGCTCGCTACGCAACGCAGACAAAAGAGCAGCGCACCGAGTGCGCCAATTACGCCAGTATCGGCTCCGATGGCAAGGTTTACCTGATTGCCGCCGCAAAACCGTCTTTGGTGAAAATCACCTTCGCGAATGAAGACGGCACCACTATCTATAGCGAAGACTGGTACGAGATCGGCACGAAAGCAGACCAAATCACGGTACCCACTCCTACGAAACCGTCTGACGACAAGTACGACTACGTGTTCGATTCATGGCACAAGGAAATCACCGACGCGACAGAAGATGTTGTCTACAAAGCTCAGTTCAAGAAGGTGCCCAAGAACAATCCAGGCAATTCCGATACCGGCAAACCCGGCACGGACGCCCCGGGCAACAACACCCCTGGCGCGGGCGGCTCTCAAACTAACGGCGGCAACGCGAACGCCGGTAGCACCATTCCTCCGATGGGTGATCATACGGTAACAGTGCTTGGTACTGCCCTGGCCGGAACGGGTGTACTTGCATTGGCGGCTGCAATCTGCGCGCGCAAAAGAAAGCGCATCTGGTAAAGCTAGGCGCTCTCATTTCGCTTGCCGTAAGAAGCCGGTACCGCGCGGGTGTGAACTGCGGTCCAAACTTAGACGGCTCAATAAATCAATAAAAAATAAGCTGCAAGGGACTGGTCCCGGAACTTCTCCGGGGTCAGTCCTTTCAATTTGACCCGACCCTTCCGAGCGTTTCAGTGGGCTGCGTAGGCGTCGAGATAACATCTGTGCCTAGCCAATAAAGACGAGCCTATGGAACGAAGAATCAGAAAGCTTGGGCTGCTGTTTGCTGCACTTGCTGCGTCTCCACGAATTACTTGGATGGCGTATCGCAAGAGTCCTCCACTTCGTTCGAAGACGAGAAATGGGAGGCGATTTTTATGAGGTAGCCAGTGTCTTTCCGACTCCAATTTGGGACATGGGGCAATTTCGCCCGTGCGGAATGCACGCTACGCTGAATGCGAGGCGGAACGCGGTATCGTCGCCTGTGGCGGGCTCATCCTGTTCCATGGTTCGGCCATGCGTTCCGAACGGCATTCCCGCATCGAAAGGAGTCCTCATGGCAGTTGGAAACGAAAAGGCCCCTAAGGAAATCATCTGCCCAGGCTGCGGCGGCGTCATCAAAAACACGGCGTTCAATCCTATTACCGACACGTGCGGTGCCATGCTGCAGGGCGGTTGGCTTTGCCCCGAGTGCGCCTACAGGCTGCGGCCCAAATACCCGATGTACTATACCGACGACGAGCCCGCCACGTTAGAAAAAGCGCCCGATGCCGGCAGGCCCATCCTCACTATGCTCAGGAACGACTTCCTCTATGCCGATTCGCTCGATCCGGTGAACAGCACTGCCTTCTCTTATACTGGCGCGCTTCGGAGCGATCCTCTGGCTAAGCTCAGGTCGAATCAGATTAAGGACGAGCTCGCGAGCATCGATGCGTACAAGCAGGAGGTCTCGAAGAGATTCGGCGGTGCCAAGAACGTGTTCGAGGTGCTCGAGGTCGCTCCGATGCCCAAACTCAAGCCGTTTTGCGCGGGGCTTCCTAACATCAAGCGTCTTAAGGGCGCCATCGCAATCGCGGGCAACGTGCGCCTGGGCGCATTCGCGGCAGGTGACATCGTGACGGTCCATCATGGCGGCATGCGCTATTCGGCAAAAGTGCTTATTAACCGTGCCACCACAGGGTTCTTGCGCTGGTGGATGTTTCCCAACGCAATTATTGGCAAGCCGCTGCCGACCGTTAGCACAATCGACAGCTCGGATCTTATCCCCGAGAAGGGCGGCTTGACCGAAGGGTGGCACGGCGTGCTGGTGCTGAGTCCCGAGGCTTCCGACATCGCTCCGGGAGACGCGCTCACGCTTGGGTGATGGGCGAGGCGGCACACATATACGGCGGGGACGTTTCGGGTCTTGACCCATGTTTTTTGTTTAGAGCGCGCCTCTACCCTCGGGCGATGTTCCGCGGGTACCACTTTTGAAACCAGGCAGTAAAGACGCCCATAAACGCGGGGAGGACCGAGTTGATCGCGCCAACAAAGCTGGCAGCATCCGTCTGCATGATGAAATATGTCCAGATGGGCGTGACCAGGTAGAGGATTCCCCATGCGGCGGTGAGGATGCGATTCGTCCGCATGAAGATCGGGTTTCGCAGTGCTGCATCTCCGTTGTAGCTGTTTTTGGAGTAATGAGCGGTCAGCGGCACGTTCGTGAAGCAGGAGACGGTCCAGATGAGCCCGAACAGGAAGTACGATGCCGGAATCACGAGGATGGGGGAGGCCCCTGCCAGCAACGCGATGGAGCATGCGCCGACTCCCAGGCTCGAAATCTGGTCGTATCGGGTGGCCTCGGTTCGGTACATCAGCACTGGCAGAAGAACGCATATCGCCATGCTGAGAAGGCTGCCCCAAAAGCTGTCGATGGAAGCTGCAACCCAAAAGACGATCCAGGGAATCAAGAGCAGCAACATGTTAGTTTTTGGCTCGTCTGCGCTCTTGGCGGCACTTGTTTCGTTAGCGCTCGCGCTTGCGTTACCGCCGTCCGCGCCGGCACTTGCAGCCCCAAAGTATTCGTCCCAGTGCATCATCAGGTCGAAGTTGCCTTCAACCGAGTACATATGTTTCATGAGCGCCTCGTCGCCGGCAATTTCGCCGGCGGCAATCGAGCGCCAAACGCTCAGAGGCGTGTTGATTTGAGTGGTGCAATTTGTGGTGAAGCCCCCGGTAGGTTCCTCCTCGACGTGACTGCCATTCTTTCCAAGGACGATGCGATAGGTCTTATCGATATCGGTGTAGCGCATGTCAAGTACGATGTCGCGTCCGGGCCATGCTTCCCTGCGGTAGAGGGCCGCCATCTGACGGGTGAATACCAGGCTTGGATCTTCCTTTTTGCCGGATTCGTCAACACCCCAGCTTGCATCTGCCATCGTTTCGAAGACATCGCGTGGGAACAGGTCTTGATCGAGCTTGGCACGGGTCTCCCCAGTGATGCTCCCGTCCGCGAACTCCTCGCCTGCTTTTTCGACTTGTGAAAGGTATTCGTCCGTGCGCTCTGCCAGCTCCTTCACGCGGAAGAGTTCGCCTTGCCCGCAGAAGAGTGCGGTGTAGCAGCCTTTGCCGCAAAGCCGATCGAAAAGATCGGTCACACCGCTGTAATTGCCCTTTGCGGTATAGAATCCGCAGGTCGAAATCACGACTGTCCGCTTGCCGCTCATGTCGTAGCGGGATGGATGCCCGCCGCTTTGAGCCTCGACGCTCATGAAGGGAAGCGACATGGGAAGCTGGCGGTCGATGAGGTTCTTCAGCGGGCCGGGCAGCCCGAAGTAGTACAGGGGGAAGCTCCAGATAATGGCATCGGCCCACAGGATTTTCTCAATGATTGCTTGCATGTCGTCGTGCAGGCAACATGTTCCCGGCGTCTTGCTCCAGCAGGAAAAGCAGCCCAGGCAAGGTTTGATGTCGAGTTTGGCGACAATTAGGGTTTCGATTGCTGGCGTCTGTCCGCAGGCGCTCTCTTCCCGGGCGGCGATTCCTCGCAGAAAAGCGCTGGTCAGACGCCAAGTGTTGCTTCGTTCGCCTTTGGGGCTGCCGTTGATGGTCAGGATGTTCATCGTTCGCTCCTCAGTTTAGCGGCGCAGCACTCGGCCCAGTCGATGTGCATTTGCAGGCTCCTTCTGCCAAAGTCGGCGGTCATTTTCCAGTATGGACTTTGGTCCTGCAGGTTGAGTTCGCCCTCAAAGTAGTCGATGCTTCGGTCGATGTCGGAAAAGGAGGCCAGCTGCTGGCGGCATATACTTGCGATGCCTTCGAAGTAGGCGATGTTTTCCTCTTTGCTTCGGTTGCCCAGGAAGAACACCTGCATTAGCAGGGGCACGCGGGTATCGCCGATGGGGTTTTGCGTGGAGAGCCAGCTCAGAAGCTCGGTGCGGCCGTCTTCCGTAATGGAGCAGACATTCTTGTTGGGCCTCTCGCTTTGCTCGACGGTGGTGATTGTTATCCAGCCGTTTTTCTCTAGGGTGCGCAGCTCGCGATAAATCTGGCTGCTCTGCGCTTGCCAGAAGAAGTTCAGGGATTTGTTGAAGATCTCTCGGATCTCGTAGCCGGTCATGTCGCCGTAATTGAGAAGGCCGAGTATCCCGTGTTTTAGCATCGTGCCCCGTCCTTTATGATGATATTCCACTTGTGCACTATGATTATAGGCTACGGAAGGGCGATGCTGGGGGACGAGACGTAATGGTTCGGTAAAGGTGTGCCGGGTGCGCAGGCGGATTTGAAATGAGTAGCGGAACGAGTGGCGGAGAAACGTGCACTTTGAGATGACTGGCGGCAAAACGCGCATTTTGCCGCCGAGTTTAGTCCCGTAGGGGGCTTCGGGTCCGAGCGAGATGGGTTTGTCAAGAAATCTGTGTAAGTCCCATTTCTCTTACAGGTACCTCTCGATT
>OLQA01003757.1_pt1 | contig 10508 bp, 11 predicted proteins | sample 1673151 | NCBI WGS metagenome assembly OLQA01 (sample SAMEA3136760, study PRJEB25190) | human gut metagenome | biome: human gut; feature: human-associated habitat; material: faeces | place: Austria | collected 2013 | reverse complement strand
TGGCAAAAATCTCGACAGCCCCTCCCCTAAAATCCGGGGGACCCCTATTGTTTATTGTTTATTGTTCCAATGGAAAGAATCCCAAATCATTGATAATCAATCATTTAAATTAAAACAGCAGTAAACAATGAGAAACAATAATAAACAATCATTGTTTCTCGATAATCGATTGAATATCAATGAATTAGACCCCTGTAAACAATGTAAACAATAATATAGGAGGAAAACCTGAATAGGGAATATGAGGAAAATTATGACCAATTTAGGAAATGAAAAATCACAAAATAGAGTGCACAGAAACATTGTTTACATTGTTTCTCGGGAGGAGAATTGGGGACCTAATCAATTGAATATCAATCACTTAGGTGAGAAACAATAAGAAATTTTATTGTTTACTACTGGTCAAATATTGTTTATTATGGAAAAAACTGAGAAATTGGGGCTACCCCCAACTGGGAAACTTGGAGTGTTCCGGCGATGGCTGGGGATCTACTCAAAAGAGGAGCGGGAGGTCCTGGACTACGCCCGCAAATTGAAAAAGACCACCATGCGAATAGCACGGGGTCAGCTGACTCTGTTTTCCCGTCCGGAATGGATGCGGCACAAGGACTGGGTTGAGGTCCGCAAACTACAAAACAAATTAGAAAGGAGGCGTAGAAAATGATTGCAATTTACCTGTTGGCCATCATCGGTCTGTTCGCTGTTATCGGGGGAATTCGCCAATGGCGGGTCAGCCCCAAACGGAAATTTAGACAATCCATCAAGGAGATGGATGAAGCGGAAAGACGGATTCGAAAGTTCAACGATAAGCCGTATTAGAGTCAGTAGAATTGGTCCAGTAGAATTGGTCCAGTAGAATTGGTGCCAAATTGGTCCAGTAGAATTGGTGCCAAATTGGGCCTTCTCTCGACCCACAAATACTGGACGGCACTCGCGTATACGAAACTAAAAATTTTCAAGAATGAAAGCAAAACACTTTAAGCAGCTCGGGAAGAACTGGGCTTTGTACTCGGAGGTCAATACCAAGTACTGTAATTTGACTCCTTCCATCGCCACTGTCCACGAAGGCATGATTTGGCCGAATGGCATTTCGGTCAAGTTCCTGTGGTTCGGCGTGACCCTCATTCGCGTAAGCGAATAAATTAAAGATCCCCGGGGCCAAACGCTCCGGGGATTGTTGTGCAGAAATAAATTTTTAATTTGTATAAGGTTTGATTATATTTGAGGCATGGCACGAAGCACATATAAAATGAGTCCGCTCGCCTATATGGAGGAGGGACAGAAAAGGCGAGACGCTGGAGAATTTGTAAAGCCCACCGATGCGGAGGAGCTTTATTTTGCATTCATCGAGTATTGCAAATTCATGCAGGATAACTATTTCTCCCAGGCTCACAAGAATAGGAATGGCGAAGACTGTAGCGTCTACATTTCCCGCCCGATGACCATCGAATCATTTAGGCTGTTCGCTGGCATCAATCCTGTTGAGTATGAGGAGCTCACGGGAGACCCGGTAGCAGCTGCAATTGGTGGCACCATAGAGGACGCCATCAATTCCCAGCAGATTGAGGGAGCACTGGTTGGCAAGTACGCTGCCAGCCTCATCCAGGTGCTTCAAGGACGCAAGACCAATGTCAACCTGACGGGAGGCATCACTCTCGAACAGATAACCGGAATGGAGGTAAAATAAAATGGGACGCCGGCTTCAATTTGACACCAAAGGCAACGAGAAGCAGAAGGAAGTGGCTCGGTTATGGCTTGATGACTCAGTCACTGACATTCTGTATGCTGGCACGAAAGGCGCTGGCAAATCCTACCTCGGGTGTTCTTTGATAGCCGGCGATGCCCTCACCTACCCGGAGACATTTTATTTTATTGCGCGTAAGACGGCTGCCGACCTGGTCCGGTACACAATCCCCTCCATCTACGAGGTATTCGCTCATTGGGGCATCACGGAGAACTACTACCACTTCAATGGTCAATACAACTTCTTTGAACTGTACAACAAAAGCCGCATCTACCTAATCGACGCCAAGTACAACCCCAGTGACCCCATGTACGAGAGGTTCGGCTCCATGCAGATGACTCGGGGATGGATCGAAGAGGGTGGCGAGTTTATCCGCGAGGCGAAGACCAACCTCCAGGCTTCTATCGGTCGATGGAAGAATGACGTCTACAAGCTGGCTCCCAAACTCCTCATCACCTGCAACCCGTCAAACAATTTTCTCTACACGGACTACTACAAGCCATGGAAGGAGAACAAGCTGCCTCCTTGGCGTCGGTTCGTCAAAGCTCTGCCCCAGGACAACAAGACTCTCCCAGACACGTATATTGAAGGGCTTCTCCGGAACCTGACCCAGTCGCAGATCGAGCGACTGGTCTTTGGCAACTGGGAGTATGACGATGACCCGAATTGGCTGGTCGACTATGATGCAGTGTGCGACATGTTCAGCAATGAGTTCGTACTCCCGACGGGCAATCGGTTCATTAGCACTGACCTTGCCGGGAAAGGTCGAGACAGTTGGGTGGTTGGAACCTGGGACGGCATGGTCTGTCGGATCCCCATTGCCAAAGGCTTCTCGGAAGGCAAGGAGATGGAGGAGAAGATCGCCAAATTGGCCACCGGTCTGAAAGTCCCCCGGTCCAGCATCGTCTCTGACGCTGATGGACTTGGGTTCTACTTGGAGAGCTACCTGAAAGGCATCCGGGAGTTTCACGGAGGACAGTCAGCTATTGACTCCAAGACGTACAACAACATCAAGTCGGAGTGCGCATTCAAGTTGGCTGAGCTCATCAACAAGCGCCAGATCCACATCATCTGCTCTCCCGAAGTTCAGGAGAAGATCAAGCAGGAGATGACTGTCCTCAAATCCAAGAACACGAACTCCGCTGAGCAGAAGCGAGAGCTCATCTCCAAGGACACCATGAAGCAGCTCCTCGGAAGGTCACCGGACTTCCTGGACATGCTCATCATGCGAATGATATTCGAGATCAAGCCGAAGGCGACTGGCATGAAGTCCGCCAAAATAATAATCCCCACAAAACGATGATACTGGACATCATAACCCTCATCCGCGACATGGTCAGGATGATCAATCCTCTGGCCGTCTTTGAGTGTGACCAGGCTCGGATGCTGAACGTCAAAGTGGACACGATGGAGAGGTTTGTTACAGACTCGGACGGCAATCGGGTATCGTCCGACTTCGTCTATGTTGAGGAACCTACCACTGGCTACTACGATACCCCGTACCGGGGCTACCCAACTCAGCGTACCATCATGCAGGTCTACTTCTGCAAGTTTGAGCCGATGGCCAATGATGCCTACAAAGGCGATACGAAGTTCAGCAAGAATTCACCCACTGTCGGACGACTGGAGTTGAAGAGCCAAATCGAGGAGCAGATGGTCAGGCCTTTCCTCTACTTGCTCAAGACCTCTCAGCTGGTCAAGCAATATCCGGAAATCATGAACACTGTCCGGGTGCTGTACCCGTCTTCCAGGTTTGACGCCAATGAGACAAGCGTTGGGCTGGAGTTCACCTTCAAACAGGACTGGTGCATTGAACTGTACAAGAACAAGATCTGGCGCCCCCTCCTCGAAGTGGTAAAGCCCGGGTTTGACTTGACGGGGCACACTCTATTCTTTGACCGACAGGACTTGCCCATGCCGGTCTATCCCCCGGACTGTTTACAAGCTCTGTTCAATTCAGAGGGTCTCCCGCTACTGGCATTCGTCATCTCGCAACCAGAGAACTTTGTTGCACAAGGCTTTATTGGTGAAACCGGGGACGTTGTTGCAGACTACGCATGGACCAAAGAGGACGGGTGGAAGAAGTCGAGTGTGACGTATCCTGACCTTAGCCACGGGACTGAGTACGTAGTCAGTTTAATGGAGGTCCGGGACATTCCAGAACCATACTGGAGTCTCAAACACTGCTACATAAAATGATACAGCGAATCGACATAAAAGGCGGTCAGATGACGTTCGGCCAACGCATAGAGCTTGGTCGGATCATCACTGACAAGGAACTGACTGACATTGACAAGATGAAGGAAGGCATGCAATGTCTCGGCGTCAAATGGAGTCTCAGGAACACCTCAGAAATTGTCGAGTACTGGTATGAGGTTCTTCTGGGCATTAAGTACTGGATTGAACGAGAACAGACTGAGCTCAAGTATGAGCCCAGTGCCGAGGAGAAGGCAGCCGGTATTGCTCAGTTTTCTTTGTTGGTTGGCGAGATGGCTACCATCACTGCACTGGCCAAGGACTACTCGAAGGACCCGGACGAGATCCTGGAGTGGAAATACGGAAAGGTATACAATCTCCTTTTCACCAACTTGCAGAGTCACCTCTTCCGGGAGCGATTGAACAAGGAACTGGAGCGTAAGGCTCAGCAGAAAGCCAATGCTCGCAAACCTCGAAACAAATGGCGGTAGGACTGGAACAGATATTGGCTGAGGGTCTCACCCAGATGAGGGACGAGATCATCCGGGCATCACAGGACGCCGGGCAGGAAGCCTCCGGCAGAACCTATGCTCAGATAACAGTTCAGACGGGACGAGAAGGCGAAACAGTTTGGGGAACAATCGAAGCCCCGAACTACTTCTACACTCTCATCCGGGGACGAGGTCCTGGAAAGATCCCCGCCAATTTGGGACAGATCATCATGGAGTGGGCAAAGCTCAAAGGCATCACCTTCTCGGACCCAAAGGACCTGGTCCGATTCGGAAATGCCACTGCATGGAAGATAAAACGAGAAGGCTCAGAGCTTTATCGCAATCACATTTACGTTGACCTGGTCGACACTCCCGCTGATAACTTCGAGGAGTACTTGGCTCAACACTTAGACCGGGCAATGGAGGTTCTCATTGAAGAGACATTCACCCCCGACAACAATATGGACCACGGATATATAATATAACGCGATATGGCAATTACCAATCAACCGGCTGAGATTTCTTTATACTCAGCATATTCGCAAATACCAGTTGAGACTGACGACTCCACACTTGGACTCGAGGTCGAGACCCAAAACTTCGACGAGGCCAACATGATCTCGTTGAACATTATAGACAATGAGATTGTCGAAGTAATTGATAACAGTGGAGGTAGTAGTAACAACTATTTTGCGAGGTTTCTTATCCGTAGAAGGGTGATACCCGGGGAATGGTATGCTTTTAGGGCTTCTTACGGGACTGGAGTGGGTGCCACTTCACTCACCGTTGGTTTGTACCAAGCAACCAATTCGGGTGATCCTACCGCTGGGATTGCTAATACAAAGATATCACTTGGTGCCAACATGACGTGGAAGGTTCAGGTACCGACCAGTGTTACAGTAGTATCCCCCTGCGTTATACTTGTCATTTTTGCAGGTATTGAAGGAGCAACAGCTGGAGTGAAGGTTACTCTCTCAGGTATGAGTTTGGCCTACGGCCAGAACTTCATCGCCTATAGTCCCAGTCCAGTTAAAGCAGCGAACTCACTAACTGAAAGCATCGACATCTACAGAGACTCGGGATTCGGGACGACGAAGAAATACGACCTCAGTTTCTTGGCTAAAGCTGGATTCCGGGATCTTAACAGGACATACCCGTATGTTAACTCGCGCATAGGTTTTGGCATTGACTATAACCTCATATCGGCATACGCATACAGGGGAATCGGCGAACAAAACTTCAATGTCCGGTATGCCTCCCGGGGAGTTTGTTCCCGAGGCTACAGCGTTAACTTCTCCGAAAGGCCCGCAGGATTTGTGTTGACGGACCGGGTTCCTGACGGGGACGGACAACTATATGTTAAGAAGTATTTTGGATACCCTAACTTCCTAACCCTGTTTGCTAAGGGGTCGATATCAGTAAACATGCAATCAGCCATGGAAGTGAATGTTATGTATACGGGGAATACATACTTCGAGAAAGTGGAGATCTCCCCCAGGATTAACATCCCGCTTGTCCTCGAGTTCGATGAAGAATTGACAGATGGTGCTGACTACGTTATTGTCAGAAATCGCAATTTGCCCTTGAACTCCGACAAATGGCATATACGTTACGTCGATACAGAGGTACCTTGCAACCCATTCTACATTCGCTGGATAAACCAGAAAGGCGGATGGGACACTTACATGTTTGAGCAACACAAGAAGTATACGCAGGAGGTTGACCGGGGAGACCAATACGTATTAGCGAATTTCAGAGACCCCTATGCCTCACAGACGAGAGGCGAGTTAGCTCCGGAGTTTAAGAACATAGTTCAAGCCGGAGCAGAACAGCTTGATGAGAACGACTTCAACTTGCTCAAAGGAATTGCTCTCTCGCCTTTGGTCCAGGTTTACAACTATCAAATTGGAGTATGGCAACGAGTCCTCGTAGATGATACTGATCTGACTTGGGACACTAAGGCCCCACGGAACACTGTTAGCTACGAGTTCCAGCTTATTGACGAACAAACTCAGTGGTAATATGAACTACGAACTACTCATGAAAGGCATTGACAGCGAGGTCTGGTCACTGGACCTCCCGCTGGATGCTCCTGCGATGAATTACCAGATCAACAATCTGGCGGAGCTGAAGGACAGGAATGCCTCGTACTCCCAGCGTATCAGTCTGCCCAGGACGACCCATAACGAGCAAGCATTCCAATTCAGTTTTGTAGTTGGCTCAGGTTCGTATGTGCCATACATGAAGTTTCCTTGCCAACTATTCTATGAGGGAGCACTCATATCCCCGGCTGGAGCAGTATTGAACATCGTAGACGTGTCTGACACGTCAATAGGAATCCAGATTCTCGGAGCGACCGCTGACTTGTTCGACACCCTCAACAACACTGACGCGAAGGATCCCGGAACTGGCATGTTCCTCCTCAAGTGGTACACGGACACAATGGGACAGTCCGAGCGATACCTCTCCGGCCCCGAGGAATCTAAAGTCCTGTATTTTTGGCTATATGCAACTCTCCAGAAGAATCCGAACGTCCCTCCGATCTCCACGGAGGCAATCAGGCAAGTCCGGGAGTTGGACAAGTTCTATCCCCATCTCAACTGGTATGACTTGGTGACATGGATATTCGACCGAGCAGGTTACAGTCTTGAGACAGACGTGGATTCAGTTGACCGGAGTGAAATGTTTTTGCCTTGCACTTACCCCGTTTTGGCAGACAACCCCAATGCTCCGAAAGCATCCGGGACTGGCTGGATCCAGGATCCCCCGATTGGCACTATAGTCGGAGTGATGTGGCAAGGATACCCGGGAGTAACTCTCAGTGACCCGGTCGCTGGACGCTTGTTGATGGGCACCGTATCCGGAACATTCAGCTGGATGACTTTGTGGGACACGACCATCACGTTCAGTTTCTCATGGTCCAATATTTCTGCCATCCGGAATGGTTCTGTGGCAGTCCAAGTTACCCATCACAAGAACGACGGGACCAGTGCTATAGTGTTGACCAGATCCTGGTCGTCCGGATCTTCCGGCAGCGTTTCGGTCGACATCCCGATGGAGGCAGGAGAGCACATCCTGGTGTCCGGATCTCTCTCCACAGTCAATCCCTCTGTCAATCAGTATGACATGAGGTTCCCGGTCAGCATTACTGCTCCTCCCGTGCCGGAAACTTCGCCGGGGGATAAGCCCCAGCCCGGGCTAACCTATGACCTCCTGGCCTCGACTGGATTTAAGAGCTTGGGAGACATAGTCAAAGCTTTCTTCCAGCTGTTCGGGCTAACCATCGACGTGAATCCCGCCACCAAAGTAGCAAGAGCATACTCGGTTCGGGAGTTCTACAACAGACGAAGCTCGTCCGGGAAGAATTGGTCTGACAAGCTGATAAAAGGTAAGGACACAAAACTTACCTTCCAGTTATCCAGCTATGCCCAGTCCAACGAGATAAAGCTGGAGGACAACAAGGACAACAATGTTACTGACTCGTACAAGTTCAGCATCCCGGACGTCAACCTCCAGCCCACTAAACTCCTGTTCCAAATTGGGTTCTTGGCAGGACTCAACCAAACTCTCTATGACGAGGACAGTACGAGCAAGACCCACACACTTGCTAACTACCCGATCTGGACTATCAATAGAGGCCGGATGGAGAACGGGGAAATGACCGAGACGACTTGGGAGTACAATGCTCTCAGTAAGCCGATGGTCGTCCACATCAATAAGTCTGACTATATGTGGCCCCAGGTAAGTGTAGGCTACACCCTTACACGAGTACGACTATACACAGCATACTTCAAAAATTTGAATTACTACGTTCCGAAGTACTACGACAAGCTCATCAACAATATACTCAAAAGACCGAAGATCCTACAGACCCAGATCCTTTTGGATTCACTCGACATCCAAAGTCTGGATCTGTTCAACCCCATATGGCTGGAAGAGCATGGGTTCTGGTTCTACGTCTCGAAGATAAACAACTTCCAAGCTGGAAAGATAACCAAAGTGGACCTAATACGCATGTAATATGGCCGAAGAACAGAAAAGCACAATTTACAATGTCAAGGTAACAGCTGAGGATGCCCTCAAGACGTTAGCCGAATTGAAACTCCGGTCCCAGGAGCTGAGGGATCAACAGAAGGCTCTGGGCAAAGTGACCGAGGAGAATGCTCAAGAATACTATGCGCTTGACAACCAGATCAAGGCAATCAACAGCGAGGCGAACAAGTACCAGAAGCAAATCCAGAACAATATTAAGCTCCAGAACCAACAGGAGGCAAGTTTAGCAAAACTTAGAACCCAGCTGGCTTTGGACAATGCCGAGTTTGCAGAGCTGGGCAACTCAATGAAGGACGCGGCTCGTAAAGCCGAGCTCGGCAAGCGCATTGCAGAAACCACCGAGGAGCTCAAAGCTCAGGAGGAGGCACTCGGGGACTATCGCCGGTCAGTTGGTAACTACGAGAAGGCAACGGATAACCTGAAACAGGAGCTCAACGACTTGACCGACACTCTGATCCGGATGGCTCAAGCCGGGGATACGGGTTCAGCATCCTTCAAGGAGATGGTCAAGCGAGCTGGGGAGCTCAAGGCGGCAGAGGACACGGTCAATACAGCCATCGACCAGACTGGACGAGGAATCGACACACTGGTCGCTGTCACGGATGCAACTTCGGCAATCACTTCCGTCTACGGTTTATGGACCACAGCCACTCAGGTACTGGGGAGCGAGAACGAGGAGCTCAATGCTATCATGACGAAGATGATAACCATCATCACGGCTCTTTCCTCTTTGTCTTCTCTCCAAGCAGCTCTCTCCAAGACCGAAGCCACTTATCGAGCTGCATCTAACTTGGTTCAGCTGGTTGGCATCAACCAGACTCTCGCCGAGACGAAAGCGATAGCTGCTAAAAATGCCGTACAAGGAGCTGGCAACATCCTCACCAAAGCAGCAGCAGCTGCCACATGGCTTTGGAACGCGGCTTTGGCTGCCAATCCCGTTGTATTGGTGGCAGCGGCAGTGGGCGGATTGGTGGCTGGAGTGGTTGCTCTTATGAACGCATTTAACAGTAATACGGAAGTTCAAGAGAGAGCAACCCGGGCAATGGAGGCATACAATCGAGCTGCCGAAGCCTCTACGTATGTACTGGATCAGATCGAGACCAAGCGGAACACTCTGTCCAAAGCCGAGGAGATCCGGGGCAAGAGAGAAATAGAAAATCTCAAAGCCAATCATGCCACGTCGGAACAGATCGCCGAAGCTCAGCTTAAAACAGCCAACAAGCTCCGCGAGATTGAGATGAGTGCAGCTCGTCAAAGACAGATGGCTGCAATGGATGAGTTCGACTCCTTGAAGAAGGTGATTGCAGCCAAGGAGGAGGAGCTCAACACGTGGTCAGGAAGCTTGAACAAATACAAGGAGGCCAAAAAGGAACTCGACGACTTGAAAGGTCGATACCAAGAACTGTTCCGGACAATCGAGAATGAAGGAGCTGCAGTTGCCAATTTGGCTCTCGAGACTGCAATAGCCAATCGGGAGGCTCAGCAGTCCATTGCCGATAAGGCTCTGGAGGTTGCTTTGAAGAATTCGGAAGCCATGCAGAAAATCCGGGAAGACGATCTCAGGTTTCAAACAACATTCCAGTCTACGAGCATCGCCATCCGGATGGAGTATGAAAGGAAACTCTACAAGGCAGCTCAGGATGGAGCCCGGGAGCGTCTCGCTCTCCAAAAAGCTCACGGTAAAATCACTAACAAGGAGTATCAGACGGCTCTGAATGCCATGGCTCGGTCCGACAAGCAGTTCTACGAGAACCAAGCCAAACAGCTTAATGACTACCTTGCTGGGGTGAGAGCCAACATATTGGCTGTAGCCTCCGGAGGCACAGTCGACATGCAGATTGCCCAGGTTACTCGGAAGTACCAGGACGCCATGAAGGAGCTGGCCAACATTCAGTCTCCTCAGTTCGTGAGAGGTATGAGCGAGGAGGAATACCAGAAAGAGTATGCCGCTTATGAGCAGTTCCTGGTCAACAGAGCCGAACTCGAGAAACAGATTCAGCAGAACCTCCAGGATGAAATCAAAA
>OLQA01003754.1_pt1 | contig 10512 bp, 10 predicted proteins | sample 1673151 | NCBI WGS metagenome assembly OLQA01 (sample SAMEA3136760, study PRJEB25190) | human gut metagenome | biome: human gut; feature: human-associated habitat; material: faeces | place: Austria | collected 2013 | reverse complement strand
GTGAAGTGGAAATTCTCCAGATAGTGCAGGAAGCCCTCGTCAAAGATGCCGCGGCCGCGGAGATAGGCGAGGTCGTCCTCAGAAAAATGCAGATCGCGGATATACTCGACCACCTGCTCCAGACCTGCCGCAATGGCAAAGCCGCCGCCGTCCGGAACATTGCGGAAGAAGACGTCAAAATAGCAGATCTGATCCGCCTTCCCGTCCACAAAGTAGCCGTTGCCCATGGTCAGCTCGTAAAAATCGCAGAGCATGGTCAGATTGAGTTTTTCATTCGTTTTCATACTGCACCTCTCATGCATATGTTATTACCCAGATTATAGCCCGGAATCGCCAAAATGGCAATCTTTATTTTTGTTTTGCATTGACCTGACCCTGCAAATTTGGTACTATAATACGTGAGAAATCAGGCTGGCACCGCTCAATTCCGCAAGAGCATTCGGCAAAAAATATCCGGTGAAGGCCGAAGGTGCAAGGATGCGGTGCTGCCTCTGGTCCATTTGGAGGATTATGACTATGGCAATTGAAATTGGACTGCAGGGCCACAGCGAGACGCTCGTCGAGCAGGAGGACACCGCAAAGTCCGTCGGCTCCGGCGATCTGCTCGTCTATGCAACGCCCTGCATGGCCGCCCTGATGGAGGGTGCGGCCTGCGAGAGCATCGCGCCGTATCTGGCCGAGGGCGAGACGTCCGTCGGCGTTTCCCTGCAGCTTTTCCACACAGCCGCCACGCCCGTCGGCATGGAGGTCCGCGCAGAATCCATCGTCACGGCGGTCGACGGCAAAAAGATCACCTTCACCGTCACGGCCTACGACGAGGCGGGCGAGATCGGCCATGCACAGCACGAGCGCGTGATCGTCAAGGCCGAGCGTTTTCTGGAAAAGACCTATGACAAGCTCTGAGCAGGAGGACAGCATGCAGAAAAAATATCTGGAGGCGGGCGAGATCGTCAGCACCCACGGCGTGCAGGGAGAGGTCAAGATCCTGCCGTGGGCGGACGGCCCCGAATTCCTGCTGCAATTTGATACGTTCTATCTGGACGGCCGCCCCTATGCCGTCCGCTCCGCCCGTGTGCACAAGACGTGCGTGCTGGCAAGCCTTGAGGGCATCGATACGCCGGAGCAGGGCATGTCTCTGCGCGGCAAGCGCGTCTGCATCGACCGGGACGAGGCAAAGCTGCCGGAGGGCAGCGTTTTCATTGCCGATCTCATTGGATGCCGCGCGCTGGACGAGGACGGCGCAGAACTTGGCCGCATTGAGGACGTGCTGACCATGCCGTCGAGCGACGTCTATGTCATCGCGGGTGAGAAGCGCTACATGGTCCCGGCCGTCAGGGAATTCGTCCGCGAAATTCGCGTTGACGAGGGCTATGTGCGCCTGCACCTGATCGAAGGAATGGCAATCGATGAGAATTGATATCATGACGCTCTTCCCGGACACCGTCGGCGACGTGCTGAGCGAGTCCATCCTCGGCCGCGCGCAGGAGCGTGGCATTCTCCGCATTGAAACGCACCAGATCCGGGATTACACTGCGAACCGGCAGAATCAGGTGGACGACTACCCCTACGGCGGCGGCCATGGTGCCGTGCTGCAGGCAGATCCGCTCTACCGCTGCTGGTGCCATGTCTGCGATGAGGCAGGTGCGCCCGTCCACACGATCTACCTCTCCCCCGCCGGGCATGTGTTTGACCAGAGCGACGCCCGCCGTCTGGCAAAAATGGACAATCTTGTTTTTGTCTGCGGGCATTACGAAGGCATCGACCAGCGCTTCATCGACGAGTGCGTCGACGAGGAGCTTTCCATCGGCGATTTCGTCGTCACCGGCGGTGAGATCCCGGCCATGGCCATTACGGACGCCGTCTGCCGCCTTGTGCCGGGCGTGTTGTCCGATGCGGCCTGCTTTGAGGACGAGAGCCACTGGGCGGGCACATTGGAATATCCCCAATACAGCCGCCCCGCCGAGTGGCACGGCCTGCGCGTGCCGGATATCCTGCTCTCCGGCGACCACGCCAAGGTCGCGCGCTGGCGCAGGAAGCAGTCCATCCTCCGCACGCGGGAGCGCCGTCCCGACCTGTATGCCGCCCTGCGGCTCGACAGCAAGGAGGACAAAAAAATTCTGAGGGAGATCGCAGATGAAGACGAAGATCGAGCAGCTGCGCAGCTGGATCGCAGAGAGTAAGCGCATGGTGTTTTTCGGCGGCGCAGGCGTCAGCACGGAAAGCGGCATTCCCGATTTCCGCAGCGTAGACGGCCTGTACCACCAGAAATTCGACTACCCGCCCGAGACGATCATCAGCCACAGCTTCTTTCTGAAAAATCCGGAGTATTTTTACCGGTTCTATCGCGAAAAAATGCTCCCGCTCGGCTTTGAGCCGAACGTCACGCACCGCGTGCTTGCCCGGCTGGAGCAGGAGGGACATCTGGCCGCCGTCGTCACGCAGAACATCGACGGTCTGCACCAGAAGGCCGGGAGCAAGCGCGTCTATGAACTGCACGGCAGCGTTCTGCGCAATTACTGCATGAAGTGCGGCAAATTCTATCCCGGCGAATTCATCCGCGACGCAAAGGGCATCCCCCGCTGCACCTGCGGCGGCATTGTGAAGCCCGACGTCGTGCTCTATGAGGAGGCGCTCGACGAAAAGACGCTGGCCGGAGCCATTTCCGCCATCCGGCAGGCCGATGTGCTGATCGTCGGCGGAACGAGCCTCACCGTCTATCCGGCCGCAGGCCTGCTCGGCTACTACCGCGGTGACCGTCTCGCCCTCATCAACCGCGACGAGACGCCCTATGACGACATGGCCGGGCTTGTGCTGTACGCCTCGCTTGGCGACGTGTTCTCGCAGCTGTAAGGAGGGCAAGCATGGAAGAGACCTGCGTTCTCCGTCCCATTGCGCATGTGCACAGCGAATTCCCCGGGAAATTCGGCATCCCGCGCCAGAGCGGGCTGGTGGAGGCCCTGCGTGCGCGCATCGTGTTCGAGCCGGAATACCGCAATGCCGACGCTCTGCGCGGCATCGAGGGCTTTTCCCATCTGTGGCTCATCTGGCAGTTCTCCGAGGCCGTGCGCGAGGACTGGTCGCCCACCGTGCGTCCGCCCCGGCTCGGCGGCAACGAGCGCATGGGCGTGTTCGCCACGCGCTCGCCGTTCCGCCCGAACGCCATCGGCCTTTCCTGCGTGCGGCTCGAGGGCGTGGAGCAGACGGCGGAGGGGAGCGTGCTGCTCGTTTCCGGCGCGGACCTGATGGACGGCACGCCCATCTATGACATCAAGCCGTACCTCCCCTACGCCGACTGCAAGCCGGAGGCGAGCGGCGGCTTTGCGCCGCAGCGCGGCGAGGCGCTGGCGGTGGACTTCCCGGCGGAGCTTCTATCGCGCGTGCCGGAGGACAAGCGCGATGCCCTCACAGGCGTTCTCGCGCAGGATCCGCGGCCGCACTACCAGAGCGATCCGCAACGCGTTTACGGCATGGCGTTTGCCGGGCTTGAGGTGCGCTTCCGCGTCGCGGACGGCGCTGTGTATGTGGTGGAGGTGACGGAGGAGCGGGACGGTTAACCGCGCGTTAAGAGAAAAGTTTATAGCGTAAAGGCGGCGTGAAGAGAGCGGCAAAGCCCTTGTGCAGGAAAACTTGCAACCTTATAATGGGAACACCAAGAGAAAAGAGGAGCGTGTTTCCCAATGAATGAAGTTTCCAATCTGTTTGTGTGTCTGATGGGTATGGGCACCACCTTCGTGGGCCTCATCTGCATCATCTTCCTGACCATGCTGATGGGCAAGGTCATGCAGAAGCTCGAAAAGCCCGAGCCGCCCAAGGCGGCGCCGGCCCCCGCCGCGCCCGCTGTTCCTGCGGACGGCCTGACCGCCGAGGTCAGGATCGCCATTCTCGCGGCGCTGCAGCAGGAGCCCGGCTTCGATCTGGCCCGCGTGAGCTCGATCGACATCCGCAGGATCTGAGCGGAAGGACACACCCTTACATAACTCCGACATAGATTCTCACTTCTCCCTTTAAGCATCAGGGGCGGCGCAGCGCGCCGCCCCTGATGCTTTTCCATTCGCCGGTGCGGCAAAAACGGACGGGAAATGAACAGAAATGGCTTGCAAAAACGGAAAGCTTAGCAGATAATTAGCAAGAGATATGATACAATGGTCATCATAGAGGGTGACCGGAGGGGAGCTTGCTATGAAGGACCTGCTGAGCCGGATCGGACAATGGACCGAAAAAATGTGGAGAAGCATACCGATCCACCTGCGTGACGCGATATTCACCGCGCTGCTGCTCGGTATCGCCGCGGCGATCTGCTTTGTGCTGCGCAGTATCGACGAGAACGGCAGCTTCACGCTGCTGATCTTCGTGCTGGCAGTGGTGATCATCTCCCGCTTTACGGAGGGCTATTTCTGGGGCGTTTTCAGCTCGCTTTTCGGCGTGATCTGCGTGAACTTCGTGTTCACCTATCCATTCTGGGCGTTCAACTTCAGGCTCACCGGCTATCCGCTGACCTTTCTGACGATGCTGGCGGTGTCGCTCATCATCAGCGCGATGAACACCAAGATCAAAAAGCAGGAGCGGCTGCGCACGGAGGCCGAGCGCGAGACGATGCGCGCGAATCTGCTGCGCGCGATGTCGCACGATATCCGCACGCCGCTCACGAGCATCGTGGGCAATACCTCCGCCATTTTGGAAAACGGAGACACGCTCTCGACCGAGCAGCAAAGAGAGCTGCTGCGCGACGTCAACGAGGACGCCCAGTGGCTCATCCGCATGGTGGAGAATCTGCTCTCCATTACCCGCATCTCAGGCGAGCAGACGGCCATCAGCAAGGAATATGAGGCGGCGGAGGAGATCCTCGCGGCCTCGGTCCACAAATTCGAAAAGCGCTTCAAAAGCAACATCCGCATCGCGGTCGAGGTGCCGCGGGAGGTCGTGCTCGTCCCGATGGACGCGACGCTCATCCAGCAGGTGCTGCTCAACCTGATGGAAAATGCAGTGCTGCACGGCGAGAGCACGACGGAGCTGCGGCTGAGCGTGGAGCACATCGGCGACGAGGCCTGCTTCACGGTCAGCGACAACGGGCTCGGCATTCCGCGTGAAAGACTTGCGACGCTCTTCGACGGCTCGCTTTCCGGCGAGAAGAGCGGCGGCTTTGATATGAAGAAAAACATGGGCATCGGTCTTTCCGTCTGCCAGACGATCGTCAAGGCGCACGGCGGCAGGATCACCGCAGAAAACAGGCCGGAGGGCGGCGCACAGTTCCGCTTCTACCTGCCGCTCAAGGAGGAAAAAGAGGATGAAGATCAGGGATAAGGTATTGATCGTCGAGGACGAGCAGAACATCAAGAATTTCATGTCCACCATTCTGGCCGCCAACGGCTTCGACACGCTTATGGCGGGCAGCGCGAAGGAGGCGCTGTCGATGATCTCGTCGCATTGTCCCGACCTGATCATCCTTGACCTCGGCCTTCCCGACATGGACGGCATGGAGGTGCTCAAGCAGGTGCGGGCCTGGTCGAGCGTGCCGGTCATCGTGGTCTCCGCGCGGACGCACGAGGGCGACAAGGTCGCGGCGCTCGATCTCGGCGCGGACGATTACATTGAAAAGCCCTTCGGAACGAGTGAACTGCTCGCCCGCATCCGCACGGCCATCCGCCATACGCGCACGGGTCTTGACAACGACTCCATCGCGCAGTCCGGCAAGTATACGGTCCGCGACCTGACCATCGACTACGACAAGCACCATGTCCTCATGCGCGGAGAGGACGTTCACCTCACGCTCAACGAGTTCAAGATCGTGGCGCTGCTGGGCAAATACGCCGGTAAGGTGCTGACCTACGATTTCCTCATCCGCGAGATCTGGGGCCCCAAGGCCAAGGCGGACAATCAGATCCTGCGCGTGAACATGGCGAACATCCGCCGCAAGATCGAGAAGAATCCCGCCGCGCCCGAGTACATATTCACCGAGATCGGCGTGGGCTACCGGATGCTCGAGAATGAGTAAAAAATGATAAAAACCGCCCGAAGGCGGTTTCTATACCAGGGGACGAGAGTCCCTCCACACAATCACGCAGACAGCTCTTGCCGAAGGCTCGGCAAGAGCTGCTTGCGTTTTTTACGTCATGCTGAACAGCGTTGCGGCGACCTGTGCGCGGGTGATGGGCTCAGTGGGGTGGATACCGCCGTCGGCGTAGCCGGAGAGCGCGCCGATCGCGCAGAGCGTATTGATGTGCCTGCGCGCCCAGTCCGCAATGGCGTCGCTGTCGGTGAAGCTCCACTCCGGCGCGGCGTAGCCCAGCTCAAGGAGACGGCCGAGCATCGTCAGCGCCTCCTGACGGCTGATGGTCGCGGTGGGGAGGAAGCAGAGCCGGCCGTAGCCGTCGTAGCTGCCCTTCGTTACGCCGAGGGCATACATGGCGCGCACGCCGTCCTTTGCCCAATCGGCGATGCTGCCGTTGTCGGTGAAGGGCAGCTCAACGGAGGAGGTATCCTGCGCGGGCGTGAGCCAGCGGCAGAGCAGCACGGCAAATTCCTGACGGGTGATGGGGCTGTCGGGATTGAAGTTCCCAAGATCGTCGCCGGTGGTGACGCCGCTCGCCTTCAGGAAGCTCACGGCGGCGTTGGCCCAGTGACCGTCCGTATCGGGGAAGGCGGCGGACAGCTCCGACGGGGTGATGCTTAGGCCGGTGCGGGCGAGGCTGCCGCTCGCGTCGCCGGCGATGACGGCGATGCGGTGCGCCTTGCCGTCCGCGGCAGGCAGCGCGGCGTGGAGCGCGCCGGTCTGGTGGTCGTAGGTGAAGCTGAGCGCCTTGCCGTCGAGCGTTACGCGCAGCGTGGCGAGCGAGCCGCCGTCCACGGCGTCAAAGACCTTGCCGGTCAGGGCCGTGCCGTCCTCGGAGAGGGAGACGGAGATCTCCGGAGCGGCGGTATCGCTCATGCCCTCGCGGGCCGCGACGAGCTGATCGAGGTACAGCGTGCCGCTCAGAGCCGACGGCAGGCGCAGGGCGAAGCCGGTGATGCTCGCGGCTTTGTCGGGGAGGGTAAAGGTGAGCTGCTGCCAGCCGGTGAAGTCGATCACGGCAGCGTTCGTTTCGCCCGCATCGGTCGTGAGGGCGAGCGTCTCGCGCTGTCCATCGCCGTAGACCCAGAGCGTTACGCGGTCATAGCCGGAGGGGACGGCGTAGGTCCGCTCCACGCTCAGAAGGAGCTCCTCCGCGTTCTCGGGGACGTTCTCGGCGCGATAGTCCCAGCATGCGGAGGCGGAGCCGAAGCGGACGAAGCTCTTGTCGGTATTTTGGGTAAGGACGGTCTGCTCGCCCTCGAAGCCGTCGAGCAGGACCAGAGGATCGGAGGTGATGTAAACGGGGATGGTGCGTGTGGTCTCGCCCGCGCGGACGGTCAGGCTGCCGTAGGCGGCATGGCCGGCGGCGGTAAAGACGCCGTTTTCATCGACCGTGCCGACGCCGCCCTCGGTGGTCCAGGTGAAGCAGGAGTTCTGCGCGAGCAGGGAGAGGTGGTTTTGATACGCCTGCGCGGTCAGCTCGACGCTCGCGCCGGGGGAGACGCGCAGCTCGGTGAGTGTGCCGCTTTTGCCGAGGCGGATCTCGTCCGGCGTCTCGATCACGCGGAGCTCGGCGGTGGTGTACTTGCCGCCGGCCTTTGCGCCGACGGTCACGGTGCCGGCGGTTTTCGGCGCGGTCAGGACCGTATTGCCCAGCTCGTCGGTCCGCACGCTGCCGCGGTCGCTCGCGATGGATACCTCCTTATCCATGGGGATGTAGTTCGTGTCGATGGCGGAGGCGCGGAGCAGGACCTGCGCGCCCGCGAGCACGCGGTCGCTTTCCGGGCGCAGCGCGATGTGGTCGAGCGTGCCGCTCGGCTCATTCGACGCAACGAGGAAGATGTGGTTCGTCACGGCGCGCAGGCTGCCCTCGGAGGGGGTGTTGTAGACGCCGGCATTGCCGTCCTCCGGCAGCGTGACGCACAGAGTCGTCGAGCCGCCGCCGTCCAGGCTCAGCGCGGTCACGCAGCCGAGCTCGATCATGCGCTGCGCGACCTGCGTCAGGCTCGCGCCGATGGAGTAGCCCTTCCGGCGGCCGTCGATGGTGTAGAGCACAAGGCTGCCGTCGGCCTTTTGACCGATGGCGGTGCGCGGCGCAGCGCCGGCCTCAAGCCCCTTGCAGACCTCGCCGTTCTCCACGAGCTGATAGAGCGCGCCGATCATGTAGTCCACGTCGTTCCAGCCCCCGTCCGCCGCGCGGACGGTGACGGTCAGCGTGTCGCCGACCGCGAGCGCACGCAGCAGAGCGAGGTTCTCCTCGCCGGAGAGGAGGTTCGCCGTCAGGACGTATTTGCCCTCGCTCACGGCGGTGTCGGTGGCCTCGGGCAGGATCTCGTCCACGGTGAGCGTCAGCGTTTCGCCGATGCTCAGGCGGCCGTCGACCGCCGAGCAGACCACGTCATAGCCCGCGGCGTTGGTGCCGGTGGAGCGGCGGGCGTTGAAATCGTAGGTGTAGAGGTAGATGCCGCCGTAGGAGTAGCGCACCTGATTGACGGCGGCAATGGAAAAGGACGTGTTGGCGCTCTCGACCTGCATTGCCAGCGCCGGAGCGCCGAGGATGGCTGTGCCGTCCGCGCGGAAGCCGACGGCATAGTTGCTCGCGGAGGCGACGCGCAGCACGCCATCGGTCATCACCGTGCCGAGCGGCGCGCCGTTGAGCGTATCGTAGTAGTCGCCGTTGATGCCCGCGACCACACGCAGGCCCTGCTCCTCCAGTTTTCTGGCGGCGGCGGAGACGGTGCTCGTCGCGGTGGTGTAATCGCCGTAGGTGACGATGGGCGTCACGCTCGTGTTCGGCGTGTAGACGACGTAGTTTTCCTGCCGCAGGTCGGAGAAGGTATTGCTCCAGAACGTGCCCTCGCCGAGCTCGGCGCCGCGGTTGAGCGTTGTCGAGCGCAGGTCAAGGTCGTCGCCCAGCGCTTCGGAGGCGAGCGCCGTCGGCGCGAGCGTCAGCAGCAGGGTGAGGGATAAGAGAAAGGCGGTGCATTTGCGGGACAGTGCTTTCATAATGATCTCCTTTTGAAATACGGCACATACCTGTTTTTGCTATGCTTTTGCACAGCAAAAGTTGACATAACATTACTATACCATAACGGCCCTTAAAAGTAAAGACGAAGAAAGGCGGAAAAAAGTTCCGTCAAAGCTCCATTGTTTCCAAAAGATCGACAAGGATGGCGTTGGAGACCAGAAAGCCGCGGGGCGTGAGGGCATAAAAGCCGCCGGAAAGATGGGCGAGGCCGTGGGCTTCACAATTCCGGAGAATGCGCCGCGCGGCTTCCGGCAGCGTATCCGCGGCGACGCCGCGGGTCGTGCGGAGCGCGAGCATGACGCGCTCGGTCTCCCGCTCACGCGCCGAGGGCGCGGAGCACTCGGAATAGACGATGTGTCCCGCAAGGTAGGCGTCGAGATCGCGCGCGAGCGCAAAGCGCTCGCCGCCGAAGTCACTGTGCGCGCCGGGGCCGAAGCCGAGGTATTCCGCGAGCGTCCAGTAGCGGCTGTTGTGGCGGGACGCCCGTCCCGGGCGGCAGAAGTTGGAGATCTCATATTGCTCATAGCCCTGCCGCGCGAGAAGCCCGACCGCGGAGAGGTACATATCCGCCTGCGCGTCGTCGTCCGGCAGCGTGAAGCGCTCGCGCCGCGCAAAGAGCGGCGTGCCCTCCTCGACCTTCAGCCCGTAGCAGGAAAGATGCTCGGGCGCGAGCGCGAGCGCGGCGTCGAGGTTTGCCTGCCAGCGCGTCATCGTCTGCTCGGGCAGACCGTAGATGAGGTCGAGGCTCAAATTGTCAAAGCCCGCGGCGCGAGCGTTCTCCACCGCGCGGACGGTCTGCGCGTGCGTGTGGACGCGCCCGATGCGCCGCAGCTCCGCGTCGTCCGCGGACTGCATCCCGAGCGAAATGCGCGTGAAGCCCGCCGCGCGGAGCCGCCGCAGGGCGGAAATATCCTGCGCGCTGTCGGGGTTGGCCTCGAGCGTGATCTCCGCGCCGGGGGCGACGCGGTAGCTTTGAAAAACCGCGTCCAGAAGGCGGCGCAGGCGGTCGGGGCCGAGATAGCTCGGCGTGCCGCCGCCAAAGTAAACGGTGTCTACGGTGCAGTCCGCCGTGCGCTCCCGCCACGCGGCGAGCTGCGCGGTCAGCGCGGAGACGTAAGCGTCCATCTGTCCCTCGGCGCGCGGCAGGGAGTAGAAGTCGCAGTAAATGCACTTCGCCTTGCAGAACGGAATGTGGATGTAAAGCCCAAGTGAGCGCATGGTATCACCTCGCGTCCATTGTAGCCGATTTTGCGGGGAAAGGCAACGATGGATAAAAATACTCCCGCTGGAAATGCTATGCCAAAAGGAGTGATCTTATGGATATGTCACCGCAGGAATATCAGGCGTATATCAAGCAGAAGTCGCCGAGATCCCCCATCGTCAAGGATACGGCGCTCGCCTTTGTCTTCGGGATCGATTTCCACATAGTGTGCCT
>OLQA01003742.1_pt1 | contig 10545 bp, 8 predicted proteins | sample 1673151 | NCBI WGS metagenome assembly OLQA01 (sample SAMEA3136760, study PRJEB25190) | human gut metagenome | biome: human gut; feature: human-associated habitat; material: faeces | place: Austria | collected 2013 | reverse complement strand
CATTGCACGCGGCAGAAATTCCGACGGTCTGCCCGAACTTCCGTCCGAATCGGCGAAAAAACTGCATGTTCTTTACGGAGTGCCGGAATTTATGGCTCGTGAATACATCGGGGAATACGGGTTTGATTTTACCGATGAAATGCTTGCATCGCGCGTGCACAACTTCACGGTGAGAGCACAGTATCCTTTCACGACCGAGCAGCTTTGCACGGAATTGGACAGGCTCGGCATTGAATATCGTCGCGGAAAATATGTAAAGGATGCACTCGTAATCACGAAGTCCGGCGAATTGAATATCAGCGGGAGTGCATTGTTTAACGAAGGCAAAATTGCAATTCAAAGCGAGAGCGCGATGCTTTGCTGCCTTGCCTGCGGCGCGGAATCCGGAATGAAGATTCTTGACGCCTGCTCCGCACCGGGCGGAAAAACCGCCTGCCTTGCGTCACTGATGAAGAACAACGGACATATTGTTGCAGAGGAGTTTCATCCGCACCGCGTGAAATTGACGGAAGCGACACTCAAAAGACTCGGCGTTTCAATTGCGGAATGCATATGTGCGGATGCGGCGGAGTTCAATCCCGAATTTGAAAATGCGTTCGATGTTGTGCTTGTTGATGCGCCGTGCTCGGGCATGGGCGGAGGGACGAAGCCCGATGCCTATCTCAATCGAACGGAAAACAATGTTTGCGAATTAGCTTCCCTACAGCAAAAAATCCTTGAGGCTTGCTGCCGCTGCGTAAAACCGGGCGGAAGGCTTGTGTATTCGACATGCACCGTTTCAAAACGCGAGAATGCGGATACGGTGCAAAGCTTTCTGATGAATCATACGGAATTCACTGCCGTTTCGCCGTTTGACTGTGTCGATTCGAATAAGCTGCGGCAGAATGAGGATATTCGCCGACGCTCGGCGGGCGGAATGCTTCAGCTGTTTCCGAACCTTGACGGAATGGATGGGTTCTTTATCGCTGCGGCGGTAAAATCCGGGGCAGAAATGCGGAATGCAAAATCGGAATCCTGACGTGATATGAAATTTGACATCCGTATCGTTTGAACGTATCGGAACGCAAAAAGATAAGCCGAAAGGCAAAAACGAAAAGAGAGAAAAATGAACGAGCTTGCATCAATTACAACAGAGGAACTCGGCTTGCTGCTTGAGGAACTGCACGAACCGAAATTCCGCACATCGCAGGTCATGAAATGGCTTGCAAAAGGTGTGCCGCCCAAAGAAATGCTGAATATCCCGAAAACGCTGCGCGAAAAGCTTTCCGCCTTCCCTTTCGGCGGCGTCGGCATCATTGAATGCAAACAATCAAAAAAAGACGATACCGCAAAAATGCTTTACGAAACCGAGGACGGCAACGTTGTTGAGGGTGTTTTGATGCGATACTCGTACGGAAACACACTCTGTATTTCAACCCAGGCGGGCTGCCGCATGGGCTGTGCTTTCTGTGCGTCAACACTGAACGGCAAGGTTCGAGATCTTACGGCGGGGGAAATGCTTTCGGAAATAACCGCTGTTGAACGCGCTTTCCCGCACACTGACGACAAAAAACGAACTGTCACAAACATTGTAATGATGGGCTGCGGAGAACCTCTCGACAATTACGATAACACCGTTAGGTTTCTGAAGCGTGCAGCGGCGGCGGACGGACTCGGAATCAGTCCGCGGAATATTTCGCTTTCAACATGCGGTCTTGTACCGAAAATCTATAAACTCATCGAGGATGCGCCGCATGTAACGCTTTGCATTTCGCTTCACGCGCCGAACAACGATATCAGAGACAGACTTATGCCGGTGAATCGGAGCTATCGAATGGAGGAGCTGATACCTGCTGCAAAACACTATGCGGACGTGACGGGACGAAGGGTGATTTTTGAATATGCATTGGTTGCGGACGTGAACTCATCCGAAGAATGCGCAGCTGAGCTTGCATCAAAGCTTCGCGGCATAAATTGCCATGTGAATCTTATTCCGCTGAATTCCGTCAAGGAACGCAGCCTTAACGGGGTCAGCCGTGCATATGCATACAAATTTGCGGAGTGGCTTGAAAAGAGGCATGTTTCCGCAACGGTTCGGCGCGAATTGGGTACCGATATTGACGGTGCATGCGGACAGCTCCGAAGCAAGCATATCGGTCAGGACGGGCTGATAAGCAAACCCGAACAAGAATAGATTTGATTCCGGCCGCAATCGGTTTATTATAACAAACTCGGAACCGGTTGAGCGAACAAATGTGTTTGTCGGAATAACCGACGAAACATTCAACGAGGAAAGTCAGATGATTTATGCTTACAGAACTGAAACGGGGCGGCGAAGTGCGAATGAGGACTATTGCAGCATACCCGCCGAAAACGAAAAACCGATAGCGGTTGTTGCCGACGGCATGGGCGGACACCGCGCGGGAAATATCGCGAGCTGCATTGCGGTTGAGTCGATTGTGAAATACGTCGAAACAAGCACAATAACAAACACAAGAATGCTTTTGCAGCATGCAATTTCATATGCCAATAAACAGATTTTTGATGCAGCGCAGCAGGATGAAAGCTGCGCGGGAATGGGAACAACGGTCGTTATGGCATATGTTCGCCCGCAAAGGTTCACCTTTGCAAACGTGGGCGACAGCCGACTTTATCTTTTTAACGGCGAAAGTTTGAAGCTTATCACTCGGGATCATTCGTTCGTTGAAGAACTTGTGCGTTCCGGAGTCATAACTCGGGAACAGGCGGAGACGCACCCGCAGAGAAACATCCTTATGCGTGCAGTCGGAACAAGTCCGTTTATAAAGGCCGATACGGGGATTGTTGAATGGAAAGACGGGGACATAATCATGCTTTGCAGCGACGGTCTGCACGGAAGCATGAATATCAGCTTGGCGGAGGAGATACTGAGCAGCGAAAGCAATCTGTTGACGGCGTGCGACAGACTGACGGACGCTGCACTTGCAGCGGGTTCATCGGATAATGTGACCGTTGTGCTTGTTAAAAATGCCGGGGGGATTGGCGCATGATAGGTGAACTGATAAACGGAAGATATCGCATTGAATGCGAAGCGGGCAGCGGCGGCATGGCGGATGTGTATAAAGCCCATGACTTAAAGACCGACAGAACCGTTGCATTGAAAGTTATTAAAAAAGACTATTGCAGGGATCCGAAATATGTGCGCAGATTCGAACGCGAAGCGCAGGCGGTGCTGTCGCTGAAAAACGCCAATATCGTGCGCGCTTACGATTACGGAACATACGATTCGAGAAGCTTTATCGTTATGGAGTTTGTGAAAGGATGCACCCTGAAAGAGTATCTTTCCGCAAAGAAAAAGCTTGATGTGAAAACTGCCGTCGGAATTGCAGAAAAGATTCTTGACGCACTTGAGTGCGCACATAACGCCGGATATATTCATCGCGATGTAAAGCCGCAGAACGTACTGATTTCAACAACGGGAGAGATAAAACTCACAGATTTCGGCATTGCCAAGGATGCCGATGCAACAACAAAAACGTTCGACGGGAAAAACGTTGTGGGTTCGGTCCATTATATTTCCCCGGAACAGGCGAAGGGCGAGGAAGTCGGAACGGAAAGCGATATATATTCCGTGGGAATAATGCTTTTTGAAATGCTTGTGGGGAAACCGCCTTACGAAGGGGAAAATCCCGTGCAGGTTGCACTGCGGCATATAAACGATACCGTTCCCGCACCGACAGAATTTGATTCGGCAATACCTCCGGCTGTAAGCGATGTTGTGCTTAAAGCAACGGCAAAAAAAAGAGAGGAGCGATACAGCTCGGCAGCAGAGATGCGGCAGGATCTGGAACGCGCAATGGCTCAGCCCAAAAAGCATATTCTGCTGAAGAACGCGGTTCGGAATGCGAACCGCAATGCGCAAAAGACCGAAAAACATGGGAGGCGGGCAAAGCTTTGGCATGTTGTGCTTCCCGTATCGCTGATGGTTGCATTCATAGTCGGAATGTTCGTGTTGTGGTATGTTTACATGTACGGCGGTGCGGGCAACGATAAGCTGTCCCGTGTGCCGGACGTGCTCGGTGAAACAAGTGCAGAGGCGGAGAGGGTGCTTAAAAACAGGGAATTCAAGATTCGGGTTGCGGGAACGGAAGCAAGTGCGGACTATCCGCAGGGAACCGTTTGCCGTCAATCGCCCGTAAACGGTGCGGCGCACGACAAAAACGGTTATGTTGATGTTTGGCTGAGCAGCGGACCTCCGCAGGAAACTGTACTAATGCCCGATTTAACCGGAAAAAAGCTTGATGAAGCGTCACTGTTATTGAGTGAGATAGGAATGTATATTGAATCCGTGGAATACGAGCCCAATGATGCCGAACCCGGAACAATAATCTGGCAATCGGTGCCGAACGGAAGCGAAATTTTGCCCGGTGAGGAAACAATTGATGTTCGGATAAGCGGCGTTTCGGGGGAAACAATGCTGCCGATGCCGACATTGTCCGATTACGACAGCCTTGAGGAAATAGCAGCGGTACTCGCTGCATACGGCATAAGCGATTACTGTTTCAGGTTTGCGGAGGATTACCGCAATTCAAATGTAAACACCGTTGCGGTTCAATCGTCAAACGTGTTGGCTGCGGCACAGAACCCGAATGCGGGGATCCCCGTTTTACCCGGGTCGGTTCATGTTGATGTTTATCTCGGAGAGCAAATAAAAAAGTCAACATTTGCTCATATGTCAACGGATGTTCTCGCCGATGCAGCCGATTCGACGTTTACTGTGGTTCTGATTTCAAACATCGGACCTTCCGAAAACGGCGGAAGCAGATTCGTGGTTTACGAGCAGATTCTCGGTGCCGGACTGCACAGCCTGAGCTTTGATGCGGGTTTTATTGCGGATGGCATGTTTGACTGCATAATCTATATGAACGGAACGGAAATCAAACGTATGCCCGTCAGGTTTGAATAAGACGTAGGCGGTGCAATTCGGAACGAAAGCGCACACTCTGCCGATGCGGAGGGCGACCCGATTCGAACATGCACTGCACAGGAGCAAAAAGTATGAAAGTAACCAAACAGGGAAGAATCATTAAGGGCATAGGCGGGTTTTACACCGTGCTTGCCGATGACGGCTCAACCTGCGTCTGCAAGGCGCGCGGACTTTTTCGCAAACAGGCAAAAACGCCTCTTGTCGGAGACATTGTCGAGTTTTCATATGATGAAGAACGCGAAAAAAGAGAACGCACGGCTTCGGAGTCTTTCTGCGATGCGGCCCATACCGCCGGAGGAAGCAACGGATATCTTATGAACCTGCTTCCGAGAAAAAACGAGCTTATTCGCCCCGCAGCCGCAAATATTGACAGATTGCTCATAGTTGTTGCGGCAAGCCGTCCGGAACCGGATCTGCTTTTGGCGGACAAGCTCCTTGTCTGCTGTGAAAAACTTAAAATAGACCCTGTTATAGTTATCAATAAATGCGATGAGGATGCCGAAGGTTCGGCGGAGCGCATTGCGGCCGAATACGAACGAACGGGCTACCGAATTCACAGAGTGTCAGCTGCGGGCGGGTGGGGTATTGGCGAGCTTAAAGCGGAGCTTGAAGATGCTGCTGTCTGCCTTGCGGGGCAATCTGCCGTCGGGAAATCTTCCCTTCTGAATGCGCTGCTGCCGGGTATCGCACTCAAAGTGGGTTCGCTTTCGGAAAAGACGGAGCGCGGAAGGCATACGACGCGGCATACGGAACTTATACCTGTGGGGAACAGCGGTGCGGTTTTGGACACTCCGGGGTTCAGCTTGCTGGACAATATCGAAATTGAACCGCGGGAAATAAAAAATTGCTATCCGGAGTTCCGCGCCGTGCGCGGGGACTGCAGGTTTAACGGCTGCATCCATGTTTCCGAACCCGGCTGTGCCGTCAAAAAAGGCGGCGAAAACGTCATAAGCCGGGGGAGATACGAACGGTATGTCCATCTTGTTAAAGAGGCGGAAGAAAATAAACGCAACAGATTTTAAAATATAACACTGCTTAAGACAAATAAAAGGGGAACAGGAAAAATGATAAAAATTGCACCTTCAATACTTTCGGCGGATTATGCGTCACTCGGCAGCGCGGTGGATGTGCTTGCCGATTGGGGGGCGGATTATGTTCATCTTGATGTTATGGACGGTGCGTTTGTGCCGAATATCACTTTCGGCGCACCGATGACAAAAGCATTGCGCCCGCATACGGAGCTTGTTTTTGATGCTCATTTAATGGTGGAGAATCCTTCAAAATGGGTTCAGCCGTTCAAAGAGGCGGGTGCGGATATTGTAACGATACATGTTGAAGCGGATAAACATGCGCACAGGACCCTTCAGCTCATTCGTTCGCTCGGCATGAAAGCAGGAATTGCACTTAATCCTGCAACACCGCCCTGCATGGCGGAATATCTTTTTGACAGCTGCGACCTTGTGCTTGTTATGACAGTCAACCCCGGGTTCGGCGGGCAGAAATTTATCCGCACTGCGGCGGAAAAGATAAAAACCATACGCAGAATGCTGGATGAGCGCGGCCTTACGGATGTTGAAATTGAAGTTGACGGAGGCGTGAACCCTGAAACCGCAAAAATCTGCCGCGAATTCGGAGCCGATGTACTCGTTGCCGGCAATGCTGTTTATTCTGCTTCCGACCCTGCCGCAATGATAAAAACCCTTCGCGGGCAGAATTAAACATATTTGCGGCGGGTTTGGCCGGCGGCTGCACACACCTTGCGTTTGCTGTGTGCGTTTTTACGATGCAATAAAGGAACGAAATAACAGGTAATGGCAAAAAAAAACCAAAACGAAAATATAACCCCGAAAAATCCGATAATTGTCCAAAGCATGGACGATGTGATGCATTCTTCAATGATGCCTTATGCGGAACATGTAATTCTTGAACGTGCTCTGCCGCGGGTTGAGGACGGATTGAAACCCGTTCAGCGCAGAATTCTTTACACAATGATGGAACTGGGGCTTTCCCCCGATAAGCCGCACAGAAAATCGGCGCGTATCGTCGGCGACTGCCTCGGCAAATATCATCCGCACGGCGACAGTTCCGTTTACGACGCGATGGTTCGCATGGCGCAGGATTTTAACATGCGCATACCTCTTGTTGACGGGCACGGAAATTTCGGCAGCATGGACGGCGATCCCGCTGCTGCAATGCGTTACACCGAAGCGAGAATGACGGAAGCTGCGATGCGGATGCTTCGTGACCTTGAAAAGGACACGGTCAAATTCAGCCTGAACTTTGACGACACCCTCAAAGAACCGGATTTGCTCCCCGGCTGTTTCCCGAACCTGCTTGTTAACGGCTCAAACGGCATTGCGGTCGGATTGACGACTTCCGTTCCGCCGCACAACCCGACGGAAGCGATTGATGCCGTGATCGCGAAAATTAAAAACCCCGAAATCAGCCTTGATGACCTTATGAAGATATTGCCCTGTCCGGATTTTCCCGTCGGAGGATATCTTTTGAACACAGCGGAAATTCGCACGGCATATGAAACGGGCAGGGGAAAGCTCATCAATCGCGCAAAAACACATTTTGAACCGCTCAAAAACGGAAAAACCAATATAGTAATAACAGAGTTTCCGTATCAGGTCAATAAGGCTGCCGCGCTTGAGAAGGTGCTTGCGCTCGTTCAGCAAAAAAGCAAATCGGTATTTGCCGGCATCAGCGATATAAGGGACGAGTCCGACAGAACAGGCGTTCGCGCCGTTATAGAAGTCAAAAAGGATTTCGATCCGCAGAAAGTGTTGAATGCTCTGTTTAAATACTCCGATCTGCAAAAAACCGTAAGCGTTATTATGGTTGCCATTGCGGACGGAAAGCCCAAGCTTCTCGGGCTTTCGGATGTGTTGGATTATTACATTAAACACCGCGAGAACGTTGTAACACGCCGCAGCAGATACGAACTTGACGCCGCCGAACGCCGCGCCCATGTCTTGCAGGGGCTTATCATTGCGCTTTTGAATATTGATGAAGTAATTGCGCTGATTCGTGCGTCGAAATCTCCGAAAGCTGCCAAACAAGGCTTGATGGAGCGGTTTGATTTAACGGCGATCCAAGCGGATGCGATACTCGATTTGCGTCTGCAAAGGCTCACCAACCTTGAGCAGCTTGAGATTGAACGCGAATTCGACAGGCTCAGCAAGGAAATAAAGCGGCTGAAGGGTATACTTGAGTCAAAATCAAAGTTGGATAAACTCATCATTGACGAACTGACGGAAGTTCGGGAGCTGCTGGCTTCCCCGAGACGCACTAAGCTTATAGATGCAGTTCAGCCGAATGACGACGAAACCGAAGAAAAAGCGGCTGCGGAACCCGCTTTTGTGATGTTCCTTCCCGATAACAAACTGCGCAGGCTGCCTCCGAAACTTGCAGCGGCGGATTTTATCGCAAAGGAGCAGCCGATACGAACTTTTGATACTTCAACGGACGGCGTTTTGCGCCTGTTCACGTCGCATGGTGCATGCTTAACGCTGCGCGTTGAAGATATTCCCGAAACCAAGCCGCAGGCAAAGCCGACAAACCTTTCCGCAGTTTTCGAACTTGAGCAGGACGAAAAGCTTCTCGCGATATGCGATGAGGATTTTTCTGTCGGCAAGGTGTTCTTCTATACCCGCGGCGGACTGGTCAAATGCACCGAGGCTTCCGAATACATAACAAAGATGAAACGCATTGCCGCCGTCAACCTGAAGGAGGGCGACGGGTTGGTGCGTGTCGAATACATGCGCGAAACAACGGCCGACAGCAGCATCCTGCTTGTGACGGAGGGAGGGATGAGCATTCGTTTTGCTTCCGACACGGTTCCCGTCACAGGCCGCGCAAGTGCAGGTGTGAAATGCATAAAGCTTGATGACGGAGACGGTGTTATCTTTGCAGGGCATGTTCCGGAAGAAGGTGAGCTGCTTGTTGCTACCGACCGAGGTTACATGAAGCGCAGTTTCATATTCGATCACGAAATTCAGGGCAGGAACGGCAAGGGACTGCAATGCTTCGGCTTTAAGAAAAACGGCTCAAACGGAACGCGTATTGCCGCCGTAATGCATGTTACCGATCCGCTTGACCTTGCAGCAGTTCAAAAAGACGGAACGCAAACAGTGTTCAACACAGAGGAAGTTCGAATTGAACCGCGTGCGGGCAGGGGGCAGCCAATGGTTATGGTTCTTATGGATAATACGGTTGCGGAACTGAAAAAAACAGACAGCTCCGCGAAAAACAATGCCGAGAAAAACCCGATTTGAGTTTTGCGATAGGATTTAGCTGAAGCTTTTTCCTGCATAAACCCGAATTGTTCAGCGAATTCCGGTGTTCGGAAAGAACAAAGCGTTTTTATGTGATTTTGCTGAGGATCGCGTTCAGCTTCTTTGCCTGTTCGGCGTTCAGCATCGGCAAAATGCTGTTTGCGGCAGCCTGTATCTCTGCCGAATCGAGAGTTCCGTCCCGCTTCTGCTGCTCTGTGACGCGGAGCAGCTCATCCATAAGCGAACTTTCGCTGCGGTTCTTGTATTTGTCCACCAGTCTGCCGATATCCGCTTCAGTGTGCGGGTCAATGTTGGCAGCGGACGGATCCTGCTGCCTGTCGTCGGCTGCTCTTTTTGCTGATTTTTTCAGACTTTTTGCCATTGCGAAACCTCCGTTGGAACTTGTGATGTTGAGAAAGACGGCATGAAGCGCATCAGCATACTTAATACGCACTGAAACGCACCGCACCGCTTGCTCTCAATAAATAATATGCACATGCAGACAGGTTTGTGAATAGAATGTATTCCGAAGGATGTGTTCGGCGGTTTAATTCCGATTAATTGCAGAAAACACCGGGAAGCGAGGTTTTATTCATGCAGCGTGTGCCGACAAGACAGAGACAATTCGTTCCGAACGGGAACGCAGCAAAACGTCCGCAGGGAGGTGAAGCTTCGCCGTTCCTGCGAATCGCAAGACGAATTCGGGAGGAGCAGGGCATTGAGCAGCTTCGAGCCTTCCTTGCCGCAATGGTTCCCTTTGTTGCACCGAATGAGCTGAGAGGCGTATGTACAGGGTTCGGATTGGACTATGATTCGATTGTTTTGCTGCGAAACGAACAGACATCAAGGCAAGCTTCAAGGATGAACCGCGGGGAAAGTGCATCGGGGAATGTGAATGCCGGCGGCATGAACGGATTTATGAACCCGTTCGGCAGCTTCGGCAGCGCAGGCGGTGCGGTGAACGGAAACATGGGAAGCATGAATTCAGGTGCGGCAATGAACGGCATGAATCCGTTCGGCGGCATGAATCCGTTCGGCGCAGCAGGAGGACAACAGATGCAGCTTATTCAAATGCTTATGGGAATGCAGAATATTATGAAGAGCGGAAAAGGCGATATTTCCCGGATAATGAATATGATGGGCGGGCGATAGACAAATGCGCCCGAATGTGCTAAATTATGCGTGTGTCGGTGCGGCCGAAACCGGTAAGCTCTTTTACGGGAGTTTTTTCGGCAAAACAAAATCGGTGCAATGGTGTAAACATGAAACAAGAAAAAAGAAATGAAAACGAATGTGCGGTTCGGTGCAGTCCGCAGCAGG
>OLQA01003726.1_pt1 | contig 10582 bp, 6 predicted proteins | sample 1673151 | NCBI WGS metagenome assembly OLQA01 (sample SAMEA3136760, study PRJEB25190) | human gut metagenome | biome: human gut; feature: human-associated habitat; material: faeces | place: Austria | collected 2013 | reverse complement strand
TATGTATCGACGAGGTGAGATATCAGTCTTCGTCAACCCGCAGGATAGCAGGGTTGTTCACCATGACTAGTCAAACGTTTTAGCGTTAATAAAACCCGAAACCAGCAGGCAATCATGGCGAAATAAATGGTTGAAAATCACGCAATCATGTATATCAGTAGTTTAGGCTCGTGTTTAGCTATCGGAATGGTCAGCCGCCGCCTCGGCGCGCTCGGCATTCCACGCAACGAGCGCCTCGTGGACCGCCTTGGCAACATCGGCAGGTATGCCGCGAACTTCCGCGATCTCTTGCTCGCTCGCCGCGCGCAAACGCTTCATCGAGCCAAAATGGCGCATAAGGGCACGTTTTCTGGTGGGTCCCACGCCTGGAACGTCATCGAGTACCGAAACTGTCATGGCTTTATCGCGCAACTCACGATGGAATGTGATTGCAAAACGGTGCGATTCATCGCGCACCTGTTTAATTAGATAGAGCGAAGCAGACCCGGTCGGCAGCACGACGGGAGTCTCGTCCCAAGGCACGAAAACCTCCTCATCGGCCTTTGCCAAGCCACAAACTGGTATATCGAGCCCAAGAGCCTCAAGCTGCTTGATCGCAGCGGTCAATTGCGGCTTACCGCCATCGACAACGAGCAAATCGGGGCGCGAGCCAAAGCGCTCGTCGGCCATGCGCTCGGGAGCATAGCGTCGTCCCAAAACCTCGGACATCGACACGAAGTCGTTTGCCTCGTCCAATTCGGCCTGAATTTTAAAACGACGGTACTGGCTCTTGTCGGCGCGTCCGTTGGTAAACACCACCATCGAGGCGACGGTAAAGGTTCCATGCAGCGTCGAGATATCGAAGCACTCGATACGCATCGGCGGCGCCGGCAGCGCCAGCGCGCTTTCGAGCTCCAGGAGCGCTTGATTGGTGCGGTCGTCAGCGTACCCCGTTCGCATCATGTAGCGCATGAGGGCATGGCGCGCATTTTTGGATGCCATATCGAGCAAACGGTGCTTTTCGCCACGCTGCGGCCTATGGAGATGACAGGAGCGCTCGCGCTTGCCTGCAAGCCACTCCCCCAGCGCCTCCGCATCCTCAAGCTCGACAGAGAGGTTGATCTCAGCTGGAATATCAGCCGTCTCGTCGTAATAGCGCTTAAGAAAGCCCGATTGAAGTTCCTCTTCGTCGACATCCAAACCCTTATCGAGAATGAACTCGCAGGTTCGAACCGTTCGGCCCTCACGCACGACAAAAACGCAAGCGGCGGAAATGGTCTCTTCGCGATAGAAGCCGATAACATCGATATCGACGCTCGATGGAAAGACAACCTGTTGGCGATCGTCCAGGCCCCTAATGACGTCCAGTCGGCGCTTGACACGGGCGGCGCGCTCAAAATCGAGCGCCTCGGCGGCCTCCGTCATCTCGAATGTCAGCTCGTCGACGACGTCCTTGCGATGGCCAGACAAAAAACGTTCGACACGTTTGACGTTCTTGGCATAATCCGCAGGAGAAATCGCGCCGACGCATGCGCCCGGGCCACGACCGACATGATAGTCAAAGCAAGGGCGTCCGTTTTGCGCGCAAATCATATTGACGATGTCTTCTTCGCCCTTATGAGATTCGACGATGCGGCGGCAGCGACGCCACTCCGCACAGGATGCTGAGCAAATGGGAATGACCTTGCGCAGCGTATCGATGGTTTCACGCGCCGCACGGCTATCGGTATAGGGGCCAAAATAGCGCGTCCCTGGCTTATGGCGCTCACGTGTGTATTTAATAGCGGGAAATAGATCGCCCTTGGTGATAGCGATAAAGGGATAACTCTTATCGTCCTTAAGATCGACGTTAAAGTACGGATGGTACTGACCGATTAGATTGCGCTCAAGTACCAATGCCTCGTGCTCGGTCTCCACAACGATATAGTCGAAGCTCGCCACCAGCTGCATCATAAGCGGGATCTTCTGGCGCTCGTCCTGCAGCGTCACGTACTGACGCATACGGGCACGCAGGTTTTTCGCCTTGCCAACGTAGATGACATCGCCCTTGGCGTCTTTCCAAAGGTAGCAGCCGGGCTGCGTGGGAACGTGCGAGACCTGTTCGGCAAGGGTTGGAATGTTATCGTGACCCGTCACGTTTACCTACTTGCGGCGAAGCAACGCAGAGACCTCGGGCATCTTAAAGGCGACGGCCAGACCAAAGGTGACGGCGAGTGAGACGATGCCCGCAACGCAAACATAGCCCAAGGTAACCAGAATCGAGCCGCCGAGCGCTCCGACAAAGTGCTCGAGCGCCCACATAACGACGGCGCCCGTCGCCGCGCCCAGCCCTCCAAGCAAAAGGCCAAAGAAGCCTCCGTGCAGTATGGACTTAACCTGAAGGCCATGCAGACGACGACGCAGCCACCACAGCGAACAACCGACCAAGATAACGTAGTCGACGACATATGAAAGCGCGATGGCCGGCATGCCGTAGCCGAGGGCCACTCCGAACAGCAGTACCGAACCGGCCTGCCCAATGGCGGAGTACAGACAATAGCGGCCATAGGGCTTCATATCGAGCAGAGCAGAGAAACTCTTCTGCATCAGCACGACCACGCCGTAGAGCGGCAGCGAGAGCGCCAGATAGACAAGGAACTCGGACACCAGCGCCACGCCAGACTCATCAAACTTGCCGGCACAGTAAATCATGTTGAGCGGACGGGCGAAAACAATCAGGTACAACGCAAACGGGATCAGGAAGAACAGCATCTGGGCGACACCGCGCGAGATGCCCATACGGACACTGTCGTAATCTTTCTCCTGCGCATCGTGAGAGAGCTCGGTGTACAGCGCCGTCGAAAGCGAAGCGGCAATCAGCGCGTAGGGCAACGTGTACCACAGGCGCGCATACGCGATGACGGAAGGACCGGTCTCGGGCTGCACCACCAGCGCGGCGGCATTTGTGATGGAGGTCGACACAAACATGCAGACCGTAGCGAGCAGCGTGGGTATGCCGAGCGCAACGGTTCTACGCAGCGCGGGGTCCTTGAAATCGACATGGATGCGGGGATGCACGCCATGCTTGGCGAGCGCAGGAATCTGGCAGGCCATTTGCACAAAAACGCCAAGCGTCGTACCAAACGAGATCAAGATGATGCCGGCCTGCTCGCCAAATCGAGCGCATACGGGGGCAAAGCCCATAAAACTCAAGATGACAATCACATTGTTAAGCACCGGGGCGAACGTCGACCAAAAGTAATCTCGATGTGCATTGAGAACGCCCGAGAACACCGAACCCAGACCATAGAACAATATTTGGATAGCAAAAAAGCGAAACATGAACGCGGCGGTGTCCATGCTTCCGCCCTCGCCCGAAAGAAACGACTGTGTCCAAATGAAGCCCGGAGCGAAAACGGTGCCCAAAACCGAAATGCCGCCCAACAGCAGAAGGAGGATACCGAGCAGATTGCCAACGTATTCATTGGACGCATCACGGCCCCGCTCTCGTCTCACGCCCATATAGACCGGCAAGAATGCCGTCACCAGCATGCCGCCCATCACCAGCTCATAAAGCATGTTGGGGAGGTTATTGGCAACCTGGTATGAGGAAGAGAGCAGCGACATTCCGATTGCCGCAGCCATAGCCCAGGTACGAATGAAACCCGTGAGGCGCGAAATGATAGTGAGCACCGTCATGAGTCCGGCAGAGCGACCGACCGTTGAATAATCGGATGAGCCCATGTCATCCGAAGCCGACGCTTCATAATCGTGCCCAGCAGAAACAACGTCCCGCTCGTCGCTATAGAGTGGAGCGGCACTGTTCCCTTGCGCCGCCATTAAAAACACCGCAGTCTCTTCGGGACATGCCGTTGTAAGGTTTGAACGAGCCTCGGCGTTGTCCACGCCGGCAGCGCGAAGAAAAACAGCCGTCTCACCCGGGTCAGTTCTTCCCGGTAAAACCCTCAAGTCACAATTGTCGACAGAAGTCACTTGGGAGGTCGGAGCCTGATGCGATGCCCCTTTTGCAAAATGAGCCCCGCGCTTTGATTCTTGCGGCATCGCTCAGTCCTCTCTCGTAATCGGGGCGACCGTGGCCCCGCAAAATGCAACTAAGTCGTCGGGTGCAACCTCAAGCTGGTAGCCGCGCTTGCCTCCCGAGATAAAAATGGTATCCCAAAGGACACATGTCTCATCAATCAGCGTCCGATAGCGCTTTTTCATACCGACAGGACTACAGCCACCGCGCACATAGCCAGTCGCGGCAAGCAAATCCTTCACGTGCATCATGGTGAGAGATTTCTCCCCTGCGGCGCGCGCGGCAGCTTTCAGGTCAAGTTCATCGGCAACGGGAATGCAGCACACAACGTGATCGTTTGACGGCGTGACACAGACCAGAGTTTTGAATCCCTGGCCGGGCTCCTCACCAAGCTGTTCGGAAATCGCAACGCCAAGGCCCGCTGATTCATCGCCATCGTCTTCGTACGTATGGAGAACATAGGGGATGCCGGCGCTTTCCAGCTCACGCATGGCGTTGGTCTTTGGCGTCTTCACGGCCTTCGGCATGGCATATCCTTTCCCTCATATACGAACGCAATATTTAAGTATATGTCCATTTGCGCGGCATACGCTATCTCGACAAAGAGAGCGCCACCGAATCGTAAGGAATCGGCGGCGCTCATGTTTCAAAAACACCTATGTATTAGGCATCGAGTTGCGCTTGACGCTCCTTATCGCGTTTGAGCAACGGCGCCAAGAACTTGCCGGTATAGCTCTGCGGGCATGCCGCAACCTGCTCTGGCGTACCCGAGACCACGACAGTTCCGCCGCCGTTGCCGCCCTCGGGACCCATATCGATCAGACGGTCGGCAACCTTGATGACATCGAGATTGTGCTCGATCACCAGAACCGTGTTGCCCGCATCGACCAGGCGCTGCAGCACGTCGAGCAGCTGGCGGACATCCTCAAAATGGAGACCGGTCGTCGGCTCATCCAGAATGTAGAACGTCTTGCCCGTCTGGCGACGATGGAGTTCCTTAGCGAGCTTTACGCGCTGCGCCTCGCCACCCGAAAGCGTCGTGGCAGGCTGGCCCAAGCTCACATAACCCAAGCCCACATCATACAGCGTCTGAAGCTTGCGCTTGATCTGAGGAATATTCCCAAAGAAAGCCAGCGCCTCGGTGACGCTCATGTCGAGCACGTCAGAGATGGTCTTACCACGGTAGGTGACCTCAAGCGTCTCGCGGTTATAGCGTTTGCCGCCGCAGACCTCACAGGGGACATAGATATCGGGGAGGAAGTGCATCTCGATCTTAATTTGTCCGTCGCCCTTGCATGCTTCGCAGCGACCGCCGCTCACGTTAAAGGAAAAACGTCCCGGCGAGTAGCCGCGTGCCTTCGACTCCGGTGTGCTCGCAAACAGCGCGCGCAGATCATCCCACAGGCCAATGTACGTAGCGGGATTGGAACGCGGTGTACGGCCGATCGGCGACTGGTCAATGTCGATCACCTTATCGATGCACTCGATACCCTCGAGCTTTTTGTACGGGCCCACAGGACGCGTCGAGCGATGAATGGCATTCGTAAGGGCAGGTGCGATGGTGTCGGTAACTAGGGAGCTCTTGCCCGATCCCGACACGCCGGTAACGACCGTAAGCGTACCGAACTCAATCTTGGCGGTAACGTTTTTGAGGTTGTTGGCGCGGGCGCCCGTGATCTTAAGGCAGCCGCGACCGGGCTTGCGGCGTTCATCGGGAACCCGAATCATTCGCTTGCCGGTCAGGTAGGCACCCGTCATCGATTCGGGGCATGCCATGATTTCGGCAGGAGTCCCCGCGGCAACCACATGTCCGCCGTTAACACCTGCACCGGGACCCATATCGATCACGTAGTCGGCGGCGCGTATCGTATCCTCATCGTGCTCGACGACGATAACGGTGTTACCGATATCGCGCAGGCGTTCAAGGGTCTTAATCAGGCGTTCGTTATCACGCTGGTGAAGGCCAATCGAGGGCTCGTCTAGAATATAGAGCACGCCCATAAGACCCGCACCGATCTGCGTTGCCAAGCGAATACGCTGTGCCTCGCCGCCTGAAAGCGTCGCCGAAGCACGGTCGAGGGTCAGATAGTCGAGCCCGACATCGACCAGGAATCGCAGGCGCTCCAAGATTTCCTTGACGATACGACCGCCGATAAACTGCTGGCGCTCGGTGAGCTCGAGGCTCTCAAAAAACTCGAGCGACTCGCGACACGACAGGCAACAGACCTCATAAATGGACTTGCCGCCCACGGTGACGGCGAGCATCTCTGGGCGCAGACGAGCACCATGGCAGCTCGAGCACGGCTCCTCGCGAATGTACTTCTCGAGGCGCGCTTTAGTGTTCTCGTTTGTCGTCTCGGTATAGCGCTCGTACAGGATATTGCGCACACCCGAGAACTTAGTGTCCCACTGGCTGCGGCGACCGTCGAGCTTTTGATAGTCGACCGAGATCTTCTTGTCGCCCATGCCATCCAAAAACGCGCGACGCACCCGAGGGGGCAGGTCCTCCCACGGCGTATCGGCGCTCACCTTAAAGTGCTTGCAGACCGCGGCGAAAATCTGTGGATAGTAGTTGGAGTTACCGAACAGGCTGCCAAAGACGCCATCGGCAATCGACTTCGAGGGATCCTCGATCAGGGCCTCGGCATCGACCGTTTTCTTAAAGCCCAGACCGTCGCACTCGGGACACGCACCATAGGGCGCATTGAACGAAAAATCGCGCGGTTGCAGGTCATCGATGGAGTGCCCGTGCTCCGGACACGCCAGCGCCAGCGAGTACTCCAGCAGCTCGCCCTCTGTTCCCTCGGGAGCGTCGCGATCTGGCAGCATATATACGTTCACATTGCCATGTGCCAAGGCAGTCGCCTGCTCAACGGATTCGGCGATGCGGCCCAGAGAGTTTTCTCGAATCACAATGCGGTCAACCACGACCTCGATATCGTGCTTGAACTTTTTGTCCAGATCGATGGGGTCGTCGAGCGAGCGCACCTCGCCGTCGACGCGCACGCGGCTGAAGCCCTCCGCACGAAGGTCCTCGAACAGTTTGGTGTACTCGCCCTTGCGCCCGCGCACTACCGGCGCCAGCACAAACGCACGACGGCCCTCCCCCGCAGCCAGGACTTTATCGGCAACCTGATCGGTCGTCTGGCGCTCGATTATGCGACCGCACTCGGGACAGTGCGGCGTACCGACGCGAGCAAACAGCAGTCGCAGGTAGTCATAAATCTCGGTTACGGTACCCACCGTCGAGCGCGGGTTCTTGGATGTCGTCTTTTGATCAATCGACACGGCCGGCGACAGACCGTCAATCGAATCCAGGTCGGGCTTGTCCATCTGACCCAAGAACTGGCGAGCATAGCTCGACAGGCTCTCAACATAACGGCGCTGGCCCTCGGCATAGATCGTGTCGAACGCTAGCGAACTCTTGCCCGAGCCGGAAAGGCCGGTAATGACCACGAGCTGGTCGCGTGGAATGGATACATCGATATCGCGCAAGTTGTGCTCGCGCGCACCGCGAATAACGATAGAGGAATCAGACATGGAAGCTCCTTGCCTCCTATAACTTCAAATCACACCGTCGATGAGTTTAGCGCACTCAACGCGCACAGATGTTCGTAATACAAGATTCGCAGACCTTTTGCGTTATCCGACGCGCGCGCGTCGCATGCCCGACCCATGCTTTCAAATGCCATCGATCACCCGCCGCACATCACAAATGACTCCCGCTCGCAAACGAGGGTACAATGACGCTCGTGTCACATCGTGGGGCCTTGCCCTAACGCATACAAAGGAGTCAGATATGGGTTGCGAGCACGCACAGGCGGCCGGCGGACAAACCGCACCGCAGGAATTTGAAGAGAACACGCTATCCGAGGTCAAGCGCGTTATCGCGGTGTTATCCGGCAAGGGCGGCGTCGGCAAGTCGTTCGTCACCGGTGCCATCGCCACCGAGCTTTCCCGCCGCGGCAACAAAGTCGGCATCCTCGATGCCGACATCACCGGCCCCTCCATCCCCAAGATGTTCGGTATGAGCGGACGTCATGTCCATGCTCTCGGCAATCTTATGCTGCCCGAGATCTCGGAGCACGGGGTCAAGGTCATGAGCTCCAACCTGCTGCTCCAAAACGAAACCGACCCCGTCCTCTGGCGCGGTCCGGTTATCGCGGGTGCCATCAGGCAGTTCTGGAGCGAAACCTCATGGGGCCCCATCGACTACCTGCTGGTCGACATGCCTCCGGGAACGGGCGACGTCGCGCTCACCGTTTTCCAATCGCTGCCCGTCGATGGCATCGTCATCGTCACGAGCCCGCAAGACTTGGTCTCGATGATCGTCGCCAAGGCAGTCAACATGGCCGAGAAGATGAACGTCCCCATTCTGGGCGTTGTCGAGAACATGAGCTATATCGAGTGCCCCGACTGTGGCAAGAAGATCGAGGTCTTTGGTAAGAGTAAGCTCCCCGAAGTCGCCGAGCGCTACAACCTCGACATCTTGGGTCAGCTTCCCATCAATCCGTCACTCGCCGAGGCCTGCGATAAGGGTGAAGTCGAGACCGCGCTGCCCGATGGCATGCTGCCCAAGGCCGTCTCTGCCGTCGAGGCCATCGCCCCGCACGAGACCGACGAGGCCTAAGTGAACACGAGCGCCTTCTATGACGTCCTGGTAATCGGCGGTGGGGCCTCGGGTCTCGCCGCCGCCATTACGGCCGCACGCGCTGGCAAAAGTGCCTGCATCGTTGAGCGCGATGTCACCTGCGGCCTTAAACTCCTTGCGACCGGCAACGGCCGCTGCAATCTCTCAAACGAATCGATTGATCCTCGGCGGTACAACCACCCCGCTTTCGTCGAATCCGTCATGGGCCCCCGGCCCGAACAAGAGCTTATGGGCTTCTTCTCCTCGCTTGGCATCATGACGACCTCCGAGGAAGGTCGGCTGTACCCACGCTCCCTTCGCGCCGAATCGGTGCGCGACGCGCTTCTCAACGTCTGCGATCGTCTGGGCATCACCTTAATCTGCGGAGCCAATGTTGCCACGGCGCACAAAGCTCCCGAGGGCTGGACGCTCCAAATAGACCGCCCTGCACGGGCGCTCAAGGCAAAAAAGCACGACGATCGAAAATCGGAGCTCCGTTCGCTTCGGAGGGCGCTCGCCGATACCCCGCGCAAAAACGTGACCTTGCAGGCACATGCCGTAATTATCGCCACGGGTGGCAACCCCGCCGGCATCGCCGAGACGTTTAGCCTCCCCCTGACGCCGCTGCGCCCCGTCCTCTGCCCCGTGTCGGCATCGGTCGTCGGCGACCGGATGGCCCTCAAGACGTTGGATGGCCTACGCGTCCGTGCCCGCTTGACGCTCACCCGCAATCATGAGGAGCTCTGGTGCGAAGACGGCGAGGTGTTGTTCCGGACCTTCGGCATCTCAGGTGTCGCCGCCTTTAACCTCTCCCGACGCATACAGCATGGCGACACGATCCTGCTCGACGTTTTCCCCGACCTCTCCAAAGACGAGCTGCTCGATATACTCAACCGGCGCGTTGAACTGCTCGGCCGCTTTTCGCCCCACGACCCCCGCTGGCTCGACGGCATGCTCGCTCCTCAACTCTCCCGCGTCGTCTGTACGGCGTTCGAGCAGTGCCATCCTGGCTCCAACGATGTCATCCATCTGGTCTCCATCCTCAAGCACTTTAAACTGCTCGTCGACGGAACGGCCGAGGAGCGCTCGGCACAGGTCATACGTGGCGGCATACCCATCGAGACCATCCCGATACCCAGCCTTCGCGCGAACGACGCAGTCGATGCCCCGCTTTGCGTCTGCGGCGAAGCGCTCGATATCGACGCCGACTGCGGTGGCTTCAACCTTGCATGGGCCTGGATTTCGGGCATTCGCGCTGCAAGTAACCTATAGCCGCGCAGTCTATAATCAAAACGCATTCGGGCCGTCTGGGACACCGGGCGGCCTCTTTCTTGCATCTAAGGAGACCTCGATGATCGAAATCACCCAAGTCAACGCGTCGCTCGATGAAGCCAGCGATGAAAAAGCTTGCCTTACCGTTGGCAAGCGAGTCGCTAAACGCGTCCTACGCTGCAAAGACTCCGAGATCAAGTCTATCGAGCTCCACCGCAAGTCTATCGACGCTCGCAAAAAACGAGACGTTCATTTTATTCTGAGCTTCCGCGTTGAGCTGACGAGCCCAGACATCGAGCAGACAGTGCTCGACAGCGTTGCTGCGCGCGACCGCTCACGCGTGCGCACGATAGAAGACAATGAGCCTTCATTCCCCTCCCCCGTTTCTGGCGCGCCCAAAGAGCGCCCCGTCGTCGTCGGTGCCGGATGCGCTGGCCTTTTCGCCGCACTCACCCTTGCCGAAGCGGGTCTGAAGCCCTTGCTTATCGAACGGGGCGACCCGGCGCTTCGCCGCTCGCAGGCAATCGACCTCTTCCTGAAAGAGCGCGCCCTCGACCCAGAGAGCAATATCCAGTTTGGCTTGGGCGGCGCGGGGACTTTCTCGGATGGCAAGCTCAATACGGGAACCAAAAATCCCGCCCATCGCCTTATCCTCGAAACCTTCGTCGAGGCAGGTGCGCCCC
>OLQA01003725.1_pt1 | contig 10586 bp, 9 predicted proteins | sample 1673151 | NCBI WGS metagenome assembly OLQA01 (sample SAMEA3136760, study PRJEB25190) | human gut metagenome | biome: human gut; feature: human-associated habitat; material: faeces | place: Austria | collected 2013 | reverse complement strand
GTCTTTCAAAGTGCATTGAGAGAGAATTTCAGTTTAACGGAAGAAGTAGACGCCCACCAAAAGATGAATTTAATTCAATGATCAGTTTAGGGTACTCTATTTTGATGAATGAATTATACTGTAAAATAGAAATGAAGGGGTTAAATCCATACTTCGGATTTATACATAGAGATGCTGAAAAGCATCCCACATTGGCAAGTGATATGATGGAAGAGTGGCGCGCTGTTATTGTGGACGCAACGGTTATGAGCATGATAAATGGGCATGAAATTTCAAAAGAAGATTTTGTTTTCAACTTGGAGCAACCAGGTTGCTATTTAACAAAGACTGGATTAAAATTATATTTGAATAAACTGGAACGTAAATTTCAGACAGAAATTCGATATTTAAAATATGTAGATTATCCTGTAAGCTTTCGTCGTGGAATTTTATTGCAAATGGAGCAGTTAACCAAAGCAATTGAGAAGGGAGATGCTTCTTTGTATGAACCAATTGTTATTCGATGATGAGGAATATTATTTTCAGATAACAGATGAACTGGAAAGTGACCGTCAATTTATCTTGATAATTTATGATATTGTTGACAATAAGCGTCGAACCAAGTTTGCCAAATTATTAGAAGGATATGGAAAACGGGTTCAAAAATCAGCATTTGAGGCAATGCTTTCAGAAAAAAATTATTACAAGCTGATTGATCAGATTCCAGCATACATTGACCGAAATGGAGAGGATAGTGTGCGGGTTTACAAAATTACAGGAAAGGGAAAAGTCAAGTCCTGGGGAATAGAGCCTGTTTCTGAGGAAGAGATAATTTTAGTATAGAGGAAAATGAAAATGGGAAAGAAGTATTTATTTTCACCAGTAGGAAATACGGATCCAATTAAGTATTTTCATGATGGTTCATTACTGCACATATGTAGACATTACCAGCCAGATGTTGTTTATTTGTATTTGTCTAAAGAAATGATTGAGAATCATAAAAAAGATAATCGATATGTAAGATCAGTGGAGTTATTGAGTGAAAAAATCAACCATAACATTGAAGTCCATGTGATTGAAAACAGTGATATGATTGACGTTCAGCAATATGATGTATTCTTTACTGAATTTCGAAAAATTATAGGAGAAATTGAAAAACAGAAGAACAACGAAGATATATTGTTGGTAAATATGGCATCGGGAACACCGGCAATGAAAAGTGCTCTCCTGGTTATGGCAACATTAGCTGAATATAGATTTATTCCAATACAGGTTTCCACACCAAAGAAAAAAGGAAATCTGGAATACGAAGACAGAGACGATTATGATGTTGAAACAAACTGGGAACTGAACGAAGATAATAGAAGCGAGGCGGAAAATCGATGCCATGAAATAAAGTGTATGAACTTAATGCGCTTGTTAAAGATTGATATTATAAAAAAGCATTTGCTTTCTTATGATTATCGTGCTGCTTTAGAAGTGGGAAAAGATATAAAGGATGATATTAGTCCAGAAATTTATAACTGGCTAGAAGCAGCGGCGGCAAGATCGGTATTAGATTGGAATAAAATGAACAAAGCGCTTCCAAAGGGAAATGGTATTGTTACGCCAGTGAAAACAGATGATGTTAAACGCTCCCTCTTTGAATATACTTTAATTTTGGATTTGAAGCTAAAAAGAGGAGAATATGCGGATTTTATTCGAGCGTTTACGCCTTTGGGTGTTGATCTAATGGAATCTGTAATTGAGCAATATTGTGAAGTGAACATTTCGGATTATTATAAGGGAAAGAATTCTGCTAAGCAGTGGAATCAGAGAAAACTGGAAAGTAGTGAAATATTGCCGCTTTTGCAAGGTGATTTTTCTCGGTTTAATTTTGGACCAGTATATTCTATTCAATTAGTTAATTTAATAGAAGCGAAGTGTTCTGATGACTTATTGAAACAACGAGCAAGAGAGTTGGTTACAGTGGAACAAAACACACGAAATATTGCCGCTCATAATATTGTATCTGTGACAGAGAAATGGGTCAAAGAACAGACCGGAAAAAGTGTATCAGAAATTATGTGGCTTATAAAATACATTTGTTCGCGAGTGAAGATTAATATCAGAGAGGAAAATTGGAATTCATATGATAAAATGAATACTCATATTATAAAGCTGCTAGATGAATTATGATAACGTTTAAAGCAATATGAGGCTGTAATTGTAATATCCATTTACGGTGTAATAATTCTATTAAAACTGAGGGAGACTTCAAAATGAAGAGAATACCTATTACCCCATTTCTTATTCTCGCTGCGCTATTTACAGTTATAGGTGCCTCAGTTTATATGGAAGCTGAGGCAGAGAAACGTAAGCAGGAAGAACTGCAACGACAGCAGGAGGAGTATTTGGAGAAGTATGAAAAGGCGGAGAATGCTATTCTGATGCAGGATTATAATACCGCAGTAGAGCTATTGGAGAATTTGCCAGAGAACTTTAAGGACAAGGAATATGTTTTGGTTTATGCAAAGTATTGTAAAAGTGTAGCCGATGGAGAAACAATACATACGCAGTATCGGATAACGTGGGAGTTGCCTCATGAAGGTGATATGTATACGGGAGATTTTGCAGAAGAAATGAAAATTGCCAGGGAAACAGCAGCTAAGGAGAATGAAGCAGAAGAACGGCGGTTAAAGAAGGAGAAAGAAAAGAAAGAGCGAGAAAAAATCAAGCAAGATCAGCCGTATAGAGGAATGGATGAGAAATACATTACAAGTACTATCTGGGGTTTTTATGATAAAAAAGAGTCAGAAAATTACAGAGATAGTAATGGACAGGTGAAAGTGCAGAATACGTATAAGTGGAAGGGAAGCGATGGCGCGTACAGAAATGGAGCAGTCTGCCGGGATGGAAAAGTTACGGACCTTATACGATATGTACAGAAATCTTCTTCTAGTTATAGTAGTTCTTCCAATAAATATTCGTCACGCAGTAAATCCTCTTCCAACAATAAATTGTCACAGAAAAAAGATGAATATGATGTATATGATTATGATGATCCAGAGGATTTCTATTATGATCATGAAGATGATTTTGACGAATATGGAGATGCGGAGGATTACTGGGATGAGGCTCAATAAAGCTACTTCGATATAATGATAGAAATAATTGAAATCAATCAAAAAAACAATCGTAAAAAAATACGATTGTTTTTTTGCGCGTTTTTGCATATAATAATAGAAATATAATTGAAAAGGAGCTGAATCGTATGAAGGAAACACGAACAATGGAGTTTAAAGAAACTGTCACAAATACTTTTTTGAAAACTGTTAGTGCCTTTTCAAATTACAATGGCGGCATGATTCTTTTTGGCGTTGATGATAATGGTGTTGCCAAAGGGTTACCAGATGAAAAGCAATCATGTCTGGATATTGAAAATAAAATAAATGACAGCATTTCTCCACAACCGAATTATACACTTGAGATACAGAATAATGATCAGACAATAAAACTTACTGTAAAAAGTGGACTTCAAAAGCCGTATTTATACAAATCAAAAGCATACAAACGAAATGATACAGCAACGATAGAAGTCGATACACTAGAATTTTCAAGACTTATTTTAGAAGGTCAAAATATTAGATTTGAAGAACTGCCATGTAAAGACCAGGAGTTATCTTTTGAAGTGTTGCATCGCAAATTATCAGAATGCATTCAGATTGAAAATTTTAGCAAGGATACTCTGAAGACATTGAACTTATATGATAACGACAATGGTTATAATAATGCAGCAGGGCTTTTAGCAGATAAAAATCATTTTCCGGGAATTGATATGGTGAAATTCGGTGAAAATATCAGTATCATTCAAAAAAGATCAACATTTGAAAACAGGTCTGTATTAGAAGAATATGATAAGTCAGTAGATGTGTTTAGAGATTATTATCAATATGAAGTAATTCAGGGGATTGACAGGAAAAAGGTCGAGAAGATTCCGGAAGCTGCATTTAGAGAGGCGATTGCGAATGCATTAATCCACCGGGCATGGGATGTTGAAGCACAGATTAGAGTATTGATGTTTGATGATAGAATTGAAGTTATTTCTCCTGGTGGTTTGCCATCGGGAATAACAAGGGAAGAATATTTGTCTGGTAAACTTTCTGTATTAAGAAACAGGAATCTTGCCAATGTATTTTATCGTTTAGGTTTTGTTGAGATATTTGGAACAGGGATCACACGAATAAAACAACTGTATGAAGAAGGATTGATGAAACCGGAATTTGAAGTATCAGAGAATACGATTAAGATTGTACTTCCATTATTTGAAAAGAACATGAATCTTTCAGAGGATGAAAAGATAATTTATCGGCTTCTTAGCCGAACAATGCTGAAACCAGTGAGTGAGATCATACCATATGTACCATTTGGTAAATCAAAGACAACAAAGCTGTTGAAAGAGATGGAACAAAAAGGTGTTATAGATATCCATGGAAAAGGTAGAGGTACGAAATATATAATAAGATAAATATGAATCATAAACGCACAAAAAATCAGCCGTAAATATTTACGACTGATTTTTTGATTTTATAATACATTTGTAATTTACGCGAGCAACGAGCCAAAGTCCGTGCTTGCACGAGACCTTGGCGACTGCCGCGATAACTTGAGAAACTCGCGGAGCGTGTTTCTCATAGTTTATTCAGTTTCCGCTTTGATTCCCTGGTCGAAGATTTCAACAGCTTTTTTATTTGGTTCAGCAGTAAGCTTTGCTACAATAACAGCAATCAGAAAACTTGCAAAGAATCCAGGGACAATCTCGAAGATACCTGTGGCATCTGTCATTCCTGTGAGCAGCCATCCGAGATCTACAACGAATCCGGAGATTACACCTGCTACAGCGCCCTGGTAGTTAAAGCGTTTCCAGAACAGTGACAGCAGGATTGTAGGTCCGAAAGAAGCACCGAAAGCGCCCCATGCATTTTCAACCATATCCATGATAGCCTGAGCACCGCTTCCCTTGGAGTTTGCGATACCAAAAGCAATCAGGGAGAGGATCAGTACGAGGATACGTCCAACCATCAGCGTCTCTTTTTCAGAAGCATTTTTTCTGAAGAAAGGCTTGTACAGATCTGCTGTGAAGGAGCTGGATGCTACCAACAGCTGAGAGTCTGCAGTGGAGATCGAAGCGGCGATGATCGCTGCAAGCAGAAGTCCACAGATGCCTGCCGGGAAGAATCTTCGCGCCATAGCAATGAATACAAGTTTCTGATTTCCCTGAGTGAGCAGTTCAGCGCCCATAACCATTCTGCCTAAGTAAGCAATCAGGACAGCAGAGAACAGTGAGATGATTACCCATACAATTGCTACGATAGAAGATTTCTTGATCATGGATGGTTTCTCAATAGACATAAAACGCACCAGGATATGTGGCATACCGAAGTATCCTAATCCCCAGCCAAGTCCGCTGACGATATCCTGCCAGCTGGCATCAAAGATACCGCCTCCGAAAGCACACTGTGTTACAGCGCCTGTAGCAGCATCAGTATACTCATATACTGTAGTAAGAGCAGTAGGATCCAACAGATCACTGTGACCGATGCAGACTACGAGAGGTACAAGCATCAGTGCAAGCATCATCAGTAATCCCTGGAAAAAGTCTGTCCAGCAAACTGCCGCAAAGCCACCAAAGAATGTGTAGGCAACAATGATCAGCAAGAATGCGAACATAGCAATCTTAGGAGAAACTGTCGGGAACAGTGTTGTGAATACAGAAGTACCGGCTACCAGTGCAGATGCTACATAAATTGTATAAGCAAACAGGAAGATCAGTGCACATGTCAACTGCAGTGATCTGGAGTCTGTTGCAAAACGATTTGTCAGATACTGTGGTAATGTGATTGCATCATCTGCAGCTTTAGAGAATGTACGCAGACGTTTTGCGCACAGAATCCAGTTAGCAGCTGTTCCTAATGCAAGACCGATACCGATCCACATCTGTCCGAAACCGAAAGCTAAGATCGATCCCGGAAGTCCCATCAGCAGCCACGCAGACATATCGGACGCCTGTGCGGACAGTGCTGTTACCCATGGTCCCATAGATCTTCCACCAAGGAAGAAGTCCTCGGAGTTCTTATTGGTACCGTTAAAGTAAAATACTAATGCTACGCCAAGCAAAATGACGAAATACGCAATAAAAGTAATGATTTCCCAATTCATATTCTTTTATCCTTTCCTTATATTATTTTATATGATGATATCAGGCAGGATTGTAAGAAGGCATAGCATTTGTACAATCCATAGGTATCAAAATCATAATTGAAGGCATTTTTAACCCACAATAACATTTAATTTACCGCAATTAGGCGGATATTGTCAATAGTTTGGGGGAAACTACTATTGTTTCAGGTGTTTCTTATAGTTCTGCGGTTAGTAGAAAAGGACAGAGATTTTTTCATAAATTATGAAATATTGATGGAATCTCACCTTGTATTGTGAGATAATAGAAAAGTAAGAGTTCTATTGCTGCTCGCAGGTAACTGCGAACAGTAATATATCTGTATCTGTTCAGTATCTTCACAGATACCAGTATTCTAAAAAGTAGAAAACGAGGTAGAACAACATGAAACTGATCAAGGAGAAGAAGATTTATACTGGGAACGGTGTAATCGAAAATGGCTATATCCGCTTTGATGAGAAGATTGAAGAAGTCGGTGATATGGCGGGGTTCGAGCCGAAAGAAGGGGATCTTGAGGTAAGTTGTGCAGGAACAATGGTTGTTCCTGGATTTATTGACATTCATAGTCATGGTGGTTATGGGAAAGATAACATGGATGCTACACCGGATGAGATTGATGAGATGGTTAAGCAGATGACAAAGCAGGAGGGAATCACAACTTATTTCTGTACAACTATGACTCAGACCTATGAGAACATCGAGAAAGCAATGCAGAATATTCATGATGCGGCACAGAAGAACCCGGTGATCAAAGGAATCCACGTAGAGGGACCATTTATCTCAACTGTGTTTAAGGGAGCACAAGATCCTTCTTATATTAAGAAGCCGGATGAAAAAACACTGGCAAAATGGAATGAGATCAGCGGCGGTCTCCTGCGTATTGTTACTTATGCGCCGGAAGAGGCAGATCCATCATTTGAGACATGGTGCAAGGAAAATGGAGTTGTCTTAAGTGCAGGACATTCGAATGCATTATACGGGGAATTGAATGCAAGCGGAGCAACACATGTGACTCATCTTTACAATGCACAGAGAGGACTGAACCACAGAGAGCCTGGAGTGACAGGATATGGTATGCTGGCAGAAGGGGTACATGCAGAGCTTATTTGTGATGGAAAGCATATCGTACCGGATATGGTGAAACTCGCATGCAAAGTACGAGGATTTGACGGAATCGAGCTGATCACAGATTCCATGCGTGCGAAAGGAATGCCGGAAGGAAAGAGCGAGCTGGGCGGACAGGTCGTAATCGTGAAAGATGGTATGGCAAAGTTGGAAGACGGAACGATCGCAGGAAGTATCCTTACATATATTCAGGCATTTAAGAATGTTATGGAATTTACAGGAGCTACTGTTGAAGAAGCGGTTAAGATGACATCCGGAAATCAGGCGAAAGAGTTCGGACTTGATTCTAAGGGTGCTATTGCAGCAGGAAAAGATGCAGACATGGTCGTATTAAATGAGGACTTTGATTTAGTACAGACAATCAGCTATGGTAAACTCGCATAAGGAATAAGAAGTTATAAAATATATCTACAGAAGCAAGAAGCGAATAGATTTAATCTATGGAAATATGGGGTGGCTTCCAAAGCACTCGATATAAATATAATGAAATGAGAGGGTATTAAACATGGAAGTAATTGTAAAGAAGAATTATGAAGAGATGAGCAAGGCAGCAGCAACACTGTTTGCAGCAGAGATTATGGAGAATCCGAAAACAATCCTTGGTATGGCAACAGGATCTACACCGGTTGGTCTGTACAAAGAGCTTGTTAAAATGTATGAGGCTGGAGATCTTGATTTCTCTCAGGTTACTACATTCAACCTTGACGAGTATATTGGACTGGCACCGGAGCATGATCAGAGCTATCATTATTTCATGAATGACAATCTTTTCAATCATGTAAATATCAACAAAGAGAATGTACATGTACCGGATGGGGTTGGATTTGAAGCTGGAGAGGCAGGAAAAGCTTACGAAGAACTGATGGCAAAGACAGGACAGGTAGAAATCCAGCTGCTTGGACTTGGATGCAATGGACATATCGGATTCAACGAGCCGGCAGATGAGTTTACAAAAGTAACAGGTGAGATCGACCTGACAGATAGCACAATTGAAGCGAATAAGCGTTTCTTTGAGAAGAAAGAAGATGTGCCGAGAAAAGCAGTTTCTATGGGAATCGGAACAATTATGCGTGCAAAGAAGATCGTACTTCTTGTAAACGGAGAGAATAAAGCAGAGATTCTGAAAGAAGTAGTAAACGGACCGGTTACACCAAAGGTACCTGGAAGTATCTTACAGTTCCATCCACATGTAACAGTGATCTGTGATGAAGAGGCAGCAAAGTACCTGTAAAATGCCTGCAAGAGGTCATCAACTGACATACGGTTAAAGCTTATAGTAGCTTGTGTCTAGAGAGACTTCTTAGTAAACGATAAGAATCATGAAGAAGCTGCCAACGGCAGCTTCTTCTAATATATAAAATTTGTAACTGTTCAGAGCCAAGCAAAATTTCAAAAAAAGATGTAAAATGTGTAGCATTTTGAAGGTTGGCTCTGAACAGTTACTAGAATTTTTAATTATTAAAGGAAAACAGAACATATGAAAACAATAATATTAGAAGCATGCACAGATTGTGTACAATCAGCGATCAATGCGCAGAAAGGTGGCGCAGACCGAATCGAATTATGCAGCAATCTTGTGATCGGAGGACTTACTCCGGGGAAGGCATTATTTGATCTTGTCAAGAAATATACAGACATCAAGACGAGAGTTCTTCTTCGTCCGAGATATGGAGATTATTGCTATAACCAATATGAATTTGAACAGCTAAAAGAGGAAGTTCAGATGTACTGTGAGATGGGAGCTGATGGAGTTGTCATCGGAATGCTCAATCCGGATGGTACATTGGATACAGAGCGAATGGCAGAACTTATCAAGGCAGCAGGAAATAAAGAGAAAGCGCTTCACCGTGCATTTGATGTTTGTATAGATCCAATGAAAGCACTCGAAGAAGCGATTGATCTTGGGTTCGATACGATTCTGACAAGTGGACAGAAAGAAACTGCGTGGGAAGGAAAAGAGATGCTGAAAGCACTTCAGGAGAAAAGCGCAGGAAGGATTGAGATCCTTGCGGCAAGTGGGATTGGTGTAAAATCAATAGAAAAGCTTCTTCCATATACTGGAATTACTTCTTATCATATGTCTGGAAAGATTGTAGTGGACAGTATGATGAAATATAGAAAAGAAGGAATCGGACTTGGATTGTCGGAACGTGGAGATTATGCGCTTTGGCAGACTTCGGAAGAAGAAATCGTGAAAGCAGTAAAGGTTTTAAAAACAACAGGTTAACTTCAACAGACGTGTCTTGCACAGCTTGAAGAAAACAGTTATACTCATAGGCAAAGGCAAAAAATATATTTATAAGACAAGAAAATTTTAACAGGAGAAAGCGGATTATGATCAAAGTAATAGCAAGTGATATGGATGGAACACTACTTGGAGACAATCACAAAGTAGCACCGGAGACAGTAGAAGCGATCCGTGAAGCACAGGCGGCGGGAATCCGCTTTATGATAGCAACCGGAAGAAGTTATAATGGAGCAATGGAAGAATTAAAAGGTCTGGATCTTGGCTGTGATTTCATTGTGGGTTCAGGCGCAGAGATACGCAACCCAAAGGGTGAAATTCTAAAAAGCATAGGATTTACATATGAGGTTTGCAATGAGGTGGCAAAGGTATTGGAAGAATATCCAATCTCGGTATTGTATTGCGCCGGACCTTATGAGTATCGTGTGGGAACACCGGAGGAAGTAGAGGAGAGTATTGTTCGTCAGATTCAGCTGTTCCATTTATCTGAGTGCAGAGACCAAATAGAGCAGTCAGAACTTTATAAGCGAGTGAAGGCAAGTTCAAGACGAATCGATTCTGTGGACGAATTAGAGAAACAGGGAATTATGATCCATAAGATTTTCCTTTTTACAGGCGATCTGGAGATGCTTGATAAGATCAAGCGCAGACTGATGCAGAATCCGGAACTCGCAGTTGCGTCTTCCTTCTATAATAATCTGGAAATCACGGTAAAAGGAGCGGAGAAAGGACCTGCGATTCAGGAATATATTGAATCTTTAGGTTATACAAAAGAGGAAGTGATGGTGTTTGGGGACAGCCTGAACGATTACTCTATGTTGTCTATGGATTTTGGCGCAACTGTCGCGATGGAAAATGCAGATGAGGAAGTGAAGCGGGTTTCAAAATATGTTACAAAGTCAAATGAAGACTTAGGGGTGGCATACACCATTCATGAACTGTTGAAAAAGCAGGGGAAAATCAATTCAAATTGTGAATAATTTTTCGAAAAATGAAACTGCATGTTGATAACACAAAATG
>OLQA01003724.1_pt1 | contig 10588 bp, 7 predicted proteins | sample 1673151 | NCBI WGS metagenome assembly OLQA01 (sample SAMEA3136760, study PRJEB25190) | human gut metagenome | biome: human gut; feature: human-associated habitat; material: faeces | place: Austria | collected 2013 | reverse complement strand
AACTTGTAGGGGCTGGCGGTCGAAAGCAGCACGCGGGCCTTGGCGCCCTCGGCGGGAGCGACCTGCTCAAAGACGTGATAGCCGCAAGCGGTGTGCGGGTCGATCACGTAGCCGTTCGCGTCCCAGCAGCTCTTGATGGCAGTGCGGACCTCGTCCTCGCTGGCCCAGCCGCAGCCAAAGACGCTCTGAATCTTGGCTAGCAGCTCGGCGGGCACCTCGTAGCGACCCGTCTGCGCCAGCTGCTCCATAAGGCCGGCAACGAGCTCGCAGTCGCCATCGGACAGGAAGTACAGCATGCGCTCCAGGTTGGAGCTGATGAGGATGTCCATCGACGGCGAGATGGTTGTGAAGAACGGGCGGTTACGGTCGTAAACGCCGGTGGTCAGGAAGTCGGCAAGCACGTTGTTCTTGTCGCTCGCCACGACGAGCTTGGCGACGGGCAGACCCATGCGCTTGGCATAGTAGCCGGCCAGGATATCGCCAAAGTTGCCGGTGGGCACACAGAACTCCACGGCGTCGCCGGCCTCGATGGCGCCGGCGCGCAACAGCTGCGCATAGGCGGCAAAGTAGTAGACGACCTGCGGTACCAGACGGCCGACATTGATGGAGTTGGCGCTCGAAAGCACCGTGCCGGCGGCCTCCAGGCGCTTGGCAAGCTCCTTATCGGCAAAGATGCGCTTAACGGCGCTCTGGGCGTCGTCAAAGTTGCCGCGGATGCCGCAGACGGCGACGTTGTCGCCCTCCTGCGTGGACATCTGCAGATTCTGCACGCGGCTGACTTTGCCCTCGGGATAAAAGACGGTGATGCCCGTGCCCGGCGCGTCGGCAAAACCGGCGAGTGCGGCCTTGCCGGTGTCGCCCGACGTGGCGGTGACGATCATGATGCGCTCGGCGCCGCCGTCCTTGGCGGAAGTGCGGGCCATCAGACGGGGGAGCATCTGCAGGGCGACGTCCTTGAAGGCGCTTGTGGGGCCGCCAAAGAGCTCCATCACATAGGTCTGAGGGGCGTCAGCGCCCGGCGCAGCGTCGAGTTTGACGAGCGGCGTAACCTCTTCACTCGCGAACGTGCCGCGGTATGCCTCGTCGACACACGCCGAAATTTCTTCGGCCGTGTAATCATTCAGTAACATTCCCAACACATCTTGAGCGATTTCAAAGTACGATTTATCTGCAAGCGAGCTGATATCGACCTGCTGGGTGCCGAGCTCGTCCGAGACAAACAAACCCCCGTCGGGAGCGATGCCGGTGCGGATTGCCACCTTACTTGAGCACGATAAAGTGCGTCCTCGTGTACTATGATAAGTTCCCATATAACACTGCTCCTCGGATGCCTTGGTCCCAATCGGTGAAACCATGGTATCAGAGCGCGCAAAATAGGTTCGCAGAGGCTTTTTAGAAAGGTAACCTCCAGCCCATGATTAAGATTGCCAAGTTTGGCGGCTCGTCGGTCGCCGACGCTGAACACTTTAAGAAGATCAAGGCCATCGTCGATGCCGACCCGGCTCGCCGTTTTGTGGTGGTTTCCGCCTGCGGTCGCCGCTTTAAGGGCGACACCAAGGTGACCGACCTGCTCTACCTGGTTAACGCGCACGTTAAGTATCACGTGTCGTGCGAGGAACTGCTCGAGGACATTGGCCAGCGCTATTTTGATATCGCTGACGAGCTGGAGCTCACCTATCCCATCCGCGAGGAGTTCGCGGCCTTTGCCGAGCGCGCCCGCTCGGGCGGCTACTCTACCGAGGAGCTCGTGAGCCGTGGCGAGTACTTCACTGCTCGCCTGATGGCCGAGTACCTGGGCCTGCCGTTTCTGGACGCCGCGACGGTTGTGGCGTTCCATCACGACGGTACGCTCAGCATGAACCGCACCTCCGAGCTGGTGCAGGAGTACGGTCAGCAGGGCGGCTTTGTTATGCCCGGTTTCTACGGCGCGACGCGTGAGGGCCAGATCAAGCTGCTCGATCGTGGCGGCGGCGATATCTCGGGCTCGATCCTGGCCAAGTGCCTGGGCGCCGACCTGTACGAGAACTGGACCGACGTCTCGGGCTTCTATTCTGCCGATCCGCGTATTGTTCCCGAGGCTCAGCCCATTGCGCGCGTTACCTACGAGGAGCTGCGCGAGCTTTCGTACATGGGCGCAAGCGTCCTGCACGAGGAGGCCGTGTTCCCCGTGCGCGAGGCGGGTATTCCGCTGGTCATCAAGAACACCAATGCGCCGCAGGACCCCGGCACCATCATTAGCGAGACGGCTGATGAGGGCGAGGCAGAGCCCATCATTACCGGCGTGACTGGCAAGCGCGGTTTTGTCGCCATCAACGTCGCCCGCGACCGCACCAAGCCCCGTGTCGGCTTTATGCGCCGTGCGCTTTCGGTGTTCGAGCGTTATGACGTCTCCGTCGAGCATATGCCCACCGGTGTCGACCGCTTTGGCGCCGTGGTGCAGGAGCAGGACGTGCACGACTCGCTGTACTCGCTCGTGGGTGACATTCAGCAGGAGGTCGAGCCGCTCGAGATCGAGGTTGTCGAGGGCCTGGCGCTCATCGCGACCGTCGGCCGTAACCTGCGCGGCCGCGCAGGTATCTCGGGCCATCTGTTTGGTATGCTTGGCCAGGCCGGCGTGAGCGTGCGCATGATTTCGCAGAGCTGCGACGAGATCAACATCATTATCGGCGTCGAGGAGAAGGACTTCGACCTGGCGATTCAGACCATTTACCGTGCCTTCTCCGATGAGAACGGCATTGTGAAGGTTTCCGACTTGGAGGCTCCCGCGCCGGTCGATCCCGCTCTGGCTGCGCTCAAAAAGTAGCGACTGCTCGGTAGATTTTTGGTCATGTTTCAAAAATCTACGGCGGGGCGTTTCGTTTCGGTTTCGTTTCGACGGGGCGGGTTTCGTGTCCGCCCCGTTCTTGTATACACTGGCAACAATAATCGGCCTGCTCGGCGTGCGGGCAAAAGCCACAACCTTTAAAGGGGGAAGCATGAAACAGTACACGGTTGCTATTTTGGGCGCGACGGGAGCCGTGGGCACCCAGATGCTCGAGTGCCTCAACGAGCAGGAGTTCCCGGTCGGTAAGCTCAAGCTGCTGGCAAGTGCACGCTCCGCGGGTAAGACCGTTGAGTTCCGCGGTGAGCAGATCGTGATCGAAGAGGCTTGCCCCGAAGCCTTTGAGGGCTGTGATATTGTGCTCGGAGCCGCCGGTGACGATATCGCGAAGGAGCTACTGCCTGAGGCCGTCAAGCGCGGCGCCGTCGTGGTCGACAACAGCCATGCCTTCCGCATGGATCCCGAGGTGCCACTGGTCGTGCCCGAGATCAATGCCGACGATATCAAGTGGCATCACGGCCTTATCGCCAACCCCAACTGCGCGACCATCATTGGCCTGGTTCCCACCTGGCCGCTGCACCAGCTTGCCGGCGTAAAGCGCATGATCGTTTCGACGTACCAGGCGGCTTCGGGTGCCGGCGCACCCGGTATGGCCGAGCTCGAGGCTCAGCTGGCCGCCCTGGGCCGCGGCGAGGAGATTCCCGAGCCGCGCGCGTTTGCCGCCCAGCTGGCGAGCAACCTGATTCCGCAGATCGGCGGTGTCAAGGAGGAAGGCTTTACCTCCGAGGAGATGAAGTTGCAAAACGAGGGCCGCAAGATTATGCACCTGCCCGAGTTGCGCGTGAACTGCACCTGCGTGCGCGTGCCCGTGCTGCGTTCGCACTCCGAGAGCATTACGCTCGAGTTTGAGCGCGATATTACGGTCGAGGAGGCCCGTGCTGCGCTGGCTGCCGCTCCCGGCGTCAAGCTGGTTGACGATATGGCTGCCGAGGATGCACACGACCGTTTCCCCATGCCGATGGATACGTCCGACCAGGACCTGATTTGGGTCGGCCGCGTGCGTCGCGACATCTCGAACCCCGAGGCCGCGCGTGGCATCACCTTCTGGTGCTGCGGCGACCAAATCCGTAAGGGCGCGGCAACCAACGCCGTCCAGATCGCTAAGCTGCTCTGCGAGTAGTGTGGCCTGTCCGGCGGGGCCGGGCTTAGTTTTCAGAACGTCCTCGACCATGTGTGGCGCCTTGTCCTGCTCCTTCGGAGCCGCGGGCAAGGCGCCACACTGGTCTGCGGAGTGTTCTGAAAACCAAGCCCGGCCCCCGCCTGCGGTGACGCTGCTGTGAGCGGCTTGCGATGGGGCCGTTGTTGGTTGGGGCCGCTGGGCTGATGGGGAGCACGTGGCCGTTGCGGGCTCTAGTCCCGGCGGCGGCCCCGGCGCTGTCGCGCCTGCCGCCTTGGGGGACTGTGGGGCGCGGCCGGCAGCTGCGGCGCGTTGCGCCTGCTGCCTGGGGTGACTGCGGGGTTGGTACGAATCGGGGTCTAATACTTTCCCGAGAAGTGAACGACCTTATTTGGACCCCCGAAGCATTGGCATATTTTGACTGCTATTTCCTGCGGTTTTACAGTGCGAATCCTGCGGTTTTGCGGTCTAAAGGTGTGGATGTTCTGGGGCTTCGTTTTTACTCGTTCACTTCTCGGGAAAAGTATTAGAGCTCAGCTCGCGGGGGTACCGCCCCGGCGTCGAAGCCCCGCGTCTTCTTCGCTTGATTGGGAAAAACAGCCTCGCTGAAGTAATTGCGAGCCCGCCCGGACGTATCTGCGGGGGTTGCCTGCACAGTTCGCGGTATTATGTTACGGAGTTTTGAAAGGAGCCGCTGGTGGTCACGACGACGTATGCTTCGCCTTTGGGCGAAATCTTGCTTGCCGCTGATGGCCGCGGTTTGACAGGGCTTTGGTTTGAGGGGCAGGAGCATTTTGGCTCTACGCTGCTCAAAGAAGATACGGAGCATGTCGAGGGTTCCGATGCGTTTTCTGGTGCTGGCGGGATGTCTTCGGTGAATCCGGCAAACGGTGCTGCCTCGTCGGTACTTGAGCGTTCTTGGGCTTGGTTGAATGCTTATTTTGCGGGGCAGGAGCCTCGGTTTACGCCGCCGTTGCATATGATTGGCACGGCATTTCAGCGTGAGGTTTGGTTTGAGCTGCTCTCTATCCCGCGTGGCGAGGTCGCTACGTATGGCGAGATCGCCCAGCGTGTTGCGGCTCGACATCGTGTGCCGGGAAATGAAGCGCCTGTTGTGTCTCCCCGTGCCGTGGGGGCCGCGGTCGCGCGGAATCCCATTTCGATTGTCGTGCCGTGCCATCGCGTGGTTGCCGCCGACGGCTCGCTTAACGGATATGCCGGCGGCCTTGACCGCAAGGAGTGGCTGCTTCGGCTTGAGGGCGCGTACGAGGAGTAACGCCAGGGCACTTTGCATAGCCAAGACGCCGTGAAAGAACGGGATGCGCTTTCCGAATGGCGTCCCAAACGGAAACCGTGTCCCGGAATACAGCCTTAGAGTGGGATGCCGTTTCCGGTTGAGACCACTTGCTTGGACATCTTTCTACGCCCGCTTCTGCAGGGCATAGATTGACTTATCCATGTTGAACAGGTAAGCCGCGACGCAGACGATGAAGAATGCCGGCAGATTACCGAAACCGAAGACTTCGCAGCCAATCAGGATGGGTGCGAGCAGCGTATTGGTGGCGCTGCCAAAGACGGCTGCGTAGCCCAGCGCGGCGCAAAGCGCGATGGACATGCCGAGTTGAGCCTCGTTATGGCGACATCTGGGTAACAGAAAGGCCCGCGTTCCTCAGAGGCAAGATAGGCAATTCTGCTTTTGAGGTAGATCTCAATTCTGCCGACCGCATCAAACATTAACTGCCGGAGGGCTCGGTCAAATTCATACGTGTAGATGATGGTTTCGAATGTTGTGCCTTCGCGAAAGATGGTAATCCCGGACTTGCATTTGGTTTTGTAGGGAAAACAGTAGGCCGACAGTCTGTAGTGGCCGACTTCGACCAAAGCTCGCTCGAGTTCGCTTTGATCAGAGCACTTAAGACCCCTGTATTCTGTCAATAGTGCTATTTGTTCGTTGATGGATATCCGCGACTTCCGGTATTTCATTTAAGCCTCTTGATAGAAAAAGAGCTGGAGTTGCGCATCGTTGAGAGGCTTTCCAGCTTTAGCAAAACAAACTTATAAGATGCGACGGGCCGCGTCAAGATAATTACCGGACGGCCTAGGAGGCGGCTGGTTGGCTGGCTTAAAACCTAGCGCGTGAGATGACGCTCCACGCTATTCAGCGCGCTTGATAGGATGACGAACCACAGTCTTAAGTTTCTCCGGTGCACATTTGCGTGGATCGGAGAGATAGATTTCGTGATGGAAACGGGTGTCTGAGAAGTCGGGGACATAGCCCTGCTCGGTCGTGTATTCATTCATAGCGCCTACGGTCGCCGGTTCGTTGTCGTAGGGCCCGGTGTGCATGCATTGAACGCAGAGGCCCTCGTCAACTTTAAGCAGCTCGACGGCAGAAAAGTCAAGTTTCTTTTTGGTCGTGGCTTCCGCGACTGCCCAGTCAAAGTCATCTCGGGTGACGAAATCGGGCAGGCGAATGCACGAGATAAAGTTGAAATCGTCCTTGCGTACATAATCGATGTCGCCGCTCGGGGAGTCTTGCCACCAGAAACCCTCGAGCGGCGGTACCACAAAGTCGAAATAGCCCTTGATACTCCTTGAGCCTTTCTTCGACATCTTGACGGTATAGGCGATGCCGTAAAGCAGTGGCAGGGCGTTTTGATACTCGCCACCTTCGGTATTTGGGTCGCCCTTTCCGCGAACGGCAACGTAGCTCATAGGCGGGACAGTTACGATGCTCGGCTTGCTTGCAGGTTTGTAGAGCTCCTTGCATTCCTTCTTAAAGTCGAACGCCATGTTGGCCGCCTTTCTGCGTATTGGCCTGCTTAGATAACGGAATCATATCATAGAAACGAACAGCTGTTCGAATGATTTTGCTGACAGATAGAGATGCGTGCGTTGTGTTTGGCGGTCGGCCTGACCCCGTCGATGATTTCTCTGCCTCCCCGGCGCCTCATCTATGGCTGTCGTTTCCCCATATAAAACCTGCCAAAATGAACCTGTCCCTTTTTGGTCGGCGTGAAATGGGTAATACTAAAGAGTTATCCGACCAGATGGGAACCGATCGATGGCCTATATCGAATTCAAAGACGTCATCAAAGCATACGGCGAGGGCGATGCCCGCATCCATGCGCTCGACGGCGCGAGCTTTACCGTTGAGCGCGGTGAGCTCGCCATTATCCTGGGCGCTTCGGGCGCCGGCAAGACTACGGCGCTCAACATCCTAGGCGGCATGGATACGGTAACCTCCGGCTCCGTGACAGTGGACGGGCGCGACGTGAGCTCTGCCAACGAGGCGCAGCTTGTGGAGTACCGCCGCGCCGACGTCGGCTTTGTCTTTCAGTTCTACAATCTGGTTCCCAACCTGACGGCGCTCGAAAACGTTGAGCTTGCAGCTCAGATCTGCCCCGATTCGCTCGATGCCGAACAGACGCTTCGCCAGGTTGGCCTGGGCGAGCGCCTCGCCAACTTCCCCGCGCAGCTTTCGGGCGGCGAGCAGCAGCGCGTGTCCATTGCCCGCGCACTGGCCAAGAACCCCAAGCTTCTTTTATGCGACGAGCCCACGGGCGCGCTCGACTATAAAACCGGCAAGCAGATCTTGCAGCTGCTGCAGGATACCTGCCGCAAGCAGGGCATTACGGTCATCATCATCACGCACAACTCCGCGCTCGCGCCCATGGCCGATCGCCTGATCCGCTTTAAGAGTGGTCGCGTGGAGAGCGAGACGGTCCAGCAAAATCCCGTGCCTATCGAGACGATCGAGTGGTAGCGCCCATGGACCAGGACCGCCAAAACAGCCAAAACCACGATACGGAGCGCGCGGGTCGCGACCGGGAGTTTGCGACCTACCGCACCGCTCAGAGCTCAAACGATATGGTGCCGACGGTTTTTCGCCGTGGCATCTACCGTACAATCCGCGGCAGTCTTAAGCGCTTCTTGTCTATCGTGGTCATCACCGCGCTTGGCGTGAGCGTGATGTGCGGTCTTAAGGCAGGCTGCGAAGATTTGCGCGATTCGGTCGACGCCTATTTTGACCAGCAGAATGTCTATGACATTAACGTGCAGTCGACCTATGGCCTTACGCGCGACGATCTTGCGGCTATCCAAGAGGTCGACGGCGTCGAGACGGCCGAGGGTATCTACACCGAGACCGCCTACACCGCCGTGGGCACAACACGCGAGCGCGTGATCGTGCAAAGTCTTTCCAAGGAGAATATCGATCAACCGGTGCTGGTGAGCGGTGATTTGCCCGAGAGCGCCGATGAGGTCGCGGTGACTTCGAAGTTCCTGAAGGCTTCGGGCAAAAAGCTCGGCGATACGGTGAGTTTTGCCGCCAATGACGCGAGCTCGTCGAACCAAAGTGCCAAGGACCAGTTTGCCGCGGGCGATTACACCATTACGGCCGAGGTCCTCGATCCCACCGACGTGAGCTCCGACTCGACAGTCAACGCCTTTCGCGCTGCTTCGGCTGCGGACTATAAGTTCTATGTGAACGAGGACGCCGCGACATCTTCTTCCTACTCCTCGGTCCACGTGATCGTCGAGGGAGCCAAGAGCCTCAGCTCCTATTCGGACGCCTACACGACAAAGATCAACGAGGTCAAGGGCAATATCGAGAAGATCCGCGAGGAGCGTGAGAAGGCACGTGCTCAGGAGTTGACGGTTGACACGCCGGCAAGCTTAGATGCGGCCGAACGCCAGGCGAATATGCTCTTTGGGATTGAACAGGGCAACATCGACCGTATGGCCGAGGGCAGCGAGGAGCGCGTCCAAGCTCAGGCCGAGTTGGACCAGCGCCGCGCCGCCGCCAACCAACAATTCGCCGATGCCCGCGCCGAGCTTTCCGATCTAGGCGAATGTACGTGGTACATCCAGGACCGCGGCAATATCGCAAGCTACTCGAGCGTGGAAAGCGATAGCTCGTCAATTGAGGCCATCGCCACGGTGTTCCCGTTTATCTTCTTTATCGTCGCCGTGCTCATCAGCCTTACCACCGCTACGCGCATGGTCGAGGAGGAGCGCACGCTTATTGGCCTGTACAAGGCGCTCGGCTATTCACGTGGGCGTATTCTGTCCAAATACGTGGACTACTCGCTGTGGGCGTGTCTGATCGGCGGCGTGCTCGGCAACATCATCGGATTTGTGGGCCTGCCGCTGTTCCTGTTTACGGTGTTCGACGACATGTACTCGCTGCCCCAGATGCTGCTTTCGTACGACATCGTGTCGTCGCTCGTGTCGGTGGCGCTGTTTGCCGTGGGCGTGGTGGGCGCTACGATTATCGCCTGCCGCCACGAGATGTCCGAGACCCCAGCCTCGCTTATGCGTCCCAAGGCCCCGCGTGCCGGCTCGCGCATCTTGCTTGAGCGCATCGGCTTTATCTGGCGTCGCATGGGCTTTTTGAACAAGGTGGCGGCGCGTAACCTGTTCCGCTACAAAAAGCGCGCCTTTATGACCATCTTTGGCATCGCGGGCTGCACAGCGCTTGTAATTTGCGGCATGGGCATTCGTGATACGTCGGTCGCGCTGTCGCCCAAGCAGTACGGCCACGTCACGCGCTACGATCTGCTGGCGGTCGCCAATCCCGACGATTTTTCACAGACGTGCGCGGCATTGGATGGGCGCAGCGCGTCCAATGATTCCAACGTGACCGTGACTTCGACGCTGCCGATTATGACCGACAACGTCACCTTTACATTTGGCGGCAAGAGCGAGACTGTGCAGCTGATCGTGGTGCCCGATGACCGCACGAGTGACTTGGGCGATTACGTGCGTCTGGAGGATGAGTCCAAAGAACCGCTGCCTTTGCGTGACGGAGACGTGTATCTGAGCAAAAGTTCACAGCTGGTGCTGGGGATTCAGCCGGGCGATACGGCTCACGTCCAGGATTCGTCGCTCAATGTTGCCAAGGTCAAAGTCAGCGACATTTCGCTTAACTATCTGGGCAACACGCTTTACATGACGCAGGGCACCTATGAGCGCACGTTCGGCCGAAGCGCGCGTCTTAACGGCATCTTTGCACTGCTCAAGGGTTCGTCGGCCGACCAGATTGCGTTTAGCAAGAATCTTAAGAGTGACGGTTGGCTTACGATTTCGAGTACGGCCGAGCATTGGGAAAACTATGAGGCGAACTTTACGATTATCAATTCGGTCGTGGTGCTCGTGACCTTTATGGCGGCGTGCCTGTCGTTTGTGGTGGTGTTTACGCTGTCCAACACGAATATCTCCGAGCGCGAGCGCGAGCTGGCGACCATTAAGGTGTTGGGCTTCCGTCGCGGCGAGGTGCACCACTACGTCAACAAGGAGACGTTGATCCTCACGGCGATTGGCGCCGCACTGGGCGTACCGCTAGGCGGCTTGCTGGCCGAGAGTTTTACGTACATCCTGCAGATGCCGTCGCTGTATTTTGATGTTGAGGTCGAGCCGCTGAGCTACGTGCTATCCGTGTTGCTGGCCTTTGCCTTTACGTTTATCGTCAACCTTGCCACCAATCGAACGCTCAACAAGATCGACATGGTCGGCGCCCTCAAGAGCGCCGAGTAACCTGCCAAAAAGGGACAGGTATATTTTGGCAGGTTTTATCTGGGCAAACGCCG
>OLQA01003723.1_pt1 | contig 10593 bp, 4 predicted proteins | sample 1673151 | NCBI WGS metagenome assembly OLQA01 (sample SAMEA3136760, study PRJEB25190) | human gut metagenome | biome: human gut; feature: human-associated habitat; material: faeces | place: Austria | collected 2013 | reverse complement strand
TGAAATCAATCAGTTCATCGTCTGAAACGACAACGGTCGGCTTCGGCAAGGGGGCTTATGTGGCGGCTTACACCGTTTTTGAGAAGGACTCCAAGAAACAGGCGCAGGGCATCTCTTTCAGTCATGACGGAAAGACATTTCATTATTATGAAGGTAACCCGGTTCTGGACCTTTGGAGTACGGAATTCAGGGACCCTACCGTCTTCTGGCACGAGCCGACCCAAAAATGGGTGATGGTTGTAGCCAAGGCCCTGGAGAAGAAAATAAAGTTTTATACCTCTCCTGATTTGAAGAGCTGGACTTGGACCAGTGATTTCGGCCCTGCCGGTGACAGTGAAAAGTCTTGGGAGTGCCCGGATTTATTCCAGTTGCCGGTTGACGGGGATTCTGACAAGAAAAGGTGGGTGATGGTCGTATCTGTAAACTGGGCGCAAGAACAATATTTTATAGGAGACTTCGACGGCACTTCTTTTAAGCTGATGGAGAACCATCCTGCAGAGCCTCTATATGTGGACAAAGGGCTGGACTTTTATGCATCCCGCACATTTCAGGATTTTGACGGAACGTTGGATTCCAAAATTTCGATGGGCTGGGTTGCAACCTGGGACTATGCACCGGTAGCTCCATCGAAGTATGGGAAGGGCTTTTGGTCCATTCCCCGCAACCTGGAACTGAAGACATACAAGGAAGGTGTGAGGCTGGTACAGAAGCCGGTGGAACAGTTGCAAACACTTCGCTATAAGCCTGCATCGGTGAAACGTGCTTTATCGGTGGGGACACAGAGGTTACCCGGCTTTGTTCCCGATGAGAATGTCTACGAACTCGATGCTTCGTTTTCTACTGACGTATCCAACACCTTTGGCTTGAATTTGTGTGTGGGTGAAGGGCGCAAAGTGGTGGTCAGCTATGATACGGATTCACATAATCTGGTGATTGACCGTACCCATTGCTCCGATGTGCAGATTCCTAAATTCAGCCGTATGGCATATGCCAGGGTGGAACCGGTAGATAATAAGATACATTTGCATATATTTGTAGACAAATCGAGTATTGAAATCTTTGCCAATGACGGGAAGGATGTATTCACATTATTAACCTATCCGGGCGAGGCTCAAACCGGTATCGAACTTTTTGCGCAGAAGAAGGGGACGAAGATGGAGTTGGATGCCTGGATGCTTAAATCAATATGGAGATGAGGAATTTAATTTGTATTATTTTAGACTGAATGTAACATTTGTAGTATGCTTTGAAACAAAAAAGATAGCCTCCTGCTGCTTGGTGGCGTATCTTTGCATGCTAGAAAAACATAATTAATTTAATACCAACAGAAACATGATTCATTTAAAAGACTTTTGGCGGACAATCAGAAGGACGCTTACCGTATTTATATTAGGAACTACCGTGGCTGTCTTCACATGCCAGGCCATAAATCCTCCTTTCGTGATTAAACATCTGGGTGACGGACAGAGTATCGTCCAAATTGACGAGCAGAAGAAGTTTTTGCTGCTGCCGGTGGAAGAGGCTTCTCCGGAGGCAAAATTGTATATGATAGCGGACAATGATGTTGTACGCAGTATGAACGTGCGATTGGCAGTCAATAAGGTTGACTATTTTGTTCCGGTCGATTTGACCGGCTTCGATAATAAACATCTCTCTTTCAACTTCCAGCTTATTCCGGATTCGGCCTTATGCTGGGAAGAAATGAAACTGTCGGATGAATTCGATGTTTCGAACCGGGAGAAGTACCGTCCGGTGTATCATTTCAGCCCGGCTTACGGTTGGATGAATGATCCTAACGGAATGTTCTACAAAGACGGGGTCTACCATTTGTTCTACCAGCATAATCCCTACGGCTCCATGTGGGGGAACATGCATTGGGGACATGCCACCAGTACGGACCTCGTCACTTGGGAACATCACGGAGATGCTATTTCGCCCGATGCGCTGGGAACAATTTTCAGTGGCTCTTGTGTTGTCGACAAGGATAATACGGCCGGGTTCGGTGCCGGTGCCGTCATTGCCTTCTATACATCGGCAAGCGACCGTCAAGTGCAGAGCATGGCCTATAGCCTTGACAACGGAAAGACCTTCAAGAAGTATGCGCGAAATCCCATCCTGACTTCCACGCAGCGCGACTTCCGTGACCCTAAAGTCATCTGGCACGAAGATACCAAGAAATGGATCATGGTTCTTGCCGTAGGGCAGGAAATGGAGATATACTCTTCTGCCGACCTGAAGAGCTGGACGCTGGAGAGCAAATTCGGTGAAGGACAAGGTGCTCACGGCGGAGTCTGGGAGTGTCCCGACCTGCTTGAACTGCCGGTTGAAGGTACGGAACTGAAGAAGTGGGTACTCGTCTGTAACCTCAATCCGGGTGGACCGTTCGGTGGCTCTGCCACACAATATTTCGTGGGGACATTTGACGGAAAGAGATTCGTGAACGAGTCTCCCGCAGTGACGAAATGGATGGACTGGGGAAAAGACCATTATGCAACTGTCACTTGGAGCAATGCTCCTGCAGGACGTGCCATTGCATTGGCATGGATGAGCAACTGGCAATATGCCAACGATGTGCCCACCCGCCAATACCGTAGTGCCAACTCCGTGCCGCGCGACCTTTCGCTCTATACCTCGGAGGGTGAAACCTATGTAAAGGTAACCCCGTCTCCCGAATTGCTGAAACTGAGGGATAAAGGCAGCAAGAAGCGTGCTTTCAAGGTAGACCGCACGTATAATCTGGACAAACTGCTGAATGACAATTCCGGAACGTATGAAATCGAAATGACCATCAAGAACAAGGATGCGGATGTGATAGGATTCCAGCTCTTTAACTCGAAAGGCGAGGAGGTGGAGATGTACTATAACCTGGCGGAAAAGACGTTCACCATGGACCGTATCAAGAGTGGTGAGGTGTCGTTCAGCAAGGACTTCCCTGCAGTGACCGTGGCTCCTGTCGAGGGTGGCAATGAAATGAAAATCCGCTTGTTCGTAGACAAGTCGAGCATTGAAGCGTTTGGCAACGACGGACGTTTTGCCATGACAAATCTTGTATTCCCGTCGGAACCTTACAACCGCATCAGTTTCTATGCTAAAGGTGGAAGCTGCAATGTCACCTCGTTTATTGTGTACAAACTCGGATTAAAATAACAGATAATAATCTTCAGCATGGAAAATACTAAGAATTCTTCTTTGGCAAAGCTCTTTCCGGTCATGCTTTGCTTCTTCGCCATGGGCTTTGTAGATTTGGTGGGCATCGCCTCCAACTACGTGAAGGCCGACTTGAACCTGACCGACTCGCAAGCCAACATATTCCCGTCTCTGGTGTTCTTCTGGTTCCTCATCTTCTCCGTACCTACGGGTATGCTGATGAACCGCATCGGACGCAAGAAGACGGTGCTTCTCAGCCTTGTCATCACGTTTGCCTCTTTGCTTCTCCCGGTTTTCGGAGACGGCTATGTGCTGATGCTGCTCTCGTTCTCATTGCTGGGCATCGGCAATGCGCTGATGCAAACGTCGCTCAACCCGCTGCTTTCCAATATCGTAAGCGGCGAGCGGCTGGCAAGTTCGCTCACCTTCGGACAGTTTGTAAAAGCCATTGCTTCGTTTCTGGCTCCATACATCGCCATGTGGGGAGCTACGCAGGCCATTCCGTCTCTGGGCATGGGCTGGAGGGTGCTGTTCCCGGTCTATATGGTCATTGCGGTGATTGCCATTCTCTGGCTGAGCGGTACTTCCATCCGCGAGGAAAAGGAAGAGGGACGCCCTTCCACCTTCGGGGAGTGCCTCGCCCTGCTGGGCAAGCCGTTTATCTTTCTCTGCTTCCTGGGCATCATGTGCCATGTGGGCATTGATGTAGGTACGAATACCACAGCGCCCAAAATCCTGATGGAGCGTCTGGGCATGACGCTGGCCGATGCCGGCTTTGCCACCAGCCTTTACTTCATCTTCCGCACGGCGGGTTGCTTTCTCGGAGCCTTCATTCTTCAGAAGATGGCTCCCCGAACCTTCTTCGGCATCAGCGTGTTATGTATGTTGGCTGCGATGGTAGGGTTGTTCGTTTTCCATGAAAAGACAATGATATACATCTGCATTGCCCTTATCGGTTTCGGCAATTCGAACATCTTTCCGGTTATCTTCTCCCAAGCGTTGCTTGCTATGCCACAAAAGAAGAACGAGGTTTCCGGCTTGATGATTATGGGGCTCTTCGGCGGTACGGTATTTCCGATAGCAATGGGCTTGGCAAGTGATGCTGTAGGACAAAGCGGTGCCGTGGCTGTAATGACGGTGGGGGTAGTGTACTTGTTCTTCTATATGCTGCGTATGAAGCGGTAATCTTTGTTCGCAGGCTGCGGACACATATCCCAAGGCTGCGGATATCTGTCCCAAGGTTGCGGATGTCTATCCCAAGCCTTGGGATAGAGATAATCCTTAGTTCTTAGAGACTTTTTAATAGATAATTGGCAACTTTTCATTCTATAGTTAGGAACTTTTTTATTAGGTTTGCAGCGGGTAGGACATTGAGTTTGCCGTGAATAAAATATATCATTCATTAAACAATATAATATTATGAATAAGATAATAGTAGGTATGGGCGAGGCTCTGTGGGACTGCCTCCCCGAAGGAAAGAAGATAGGCGGTGCTCCGGCAAACTTTGCTTACCATGCATCGCAGTTTGGTTTCGACAGCCGTGTGGTCAGTGCCGTAGGTGCCGATGCGGATGGGGACGAGATTCTGGATGTGTTCGCCCGGAAGGGGCTGCGCACGCAGATTGAGCGCGTGCCTTACCCCACGGGAACGGTGCAGGTGACGCTCGATGCCGTGGGCGTGCCGTGCTATGAGATAAAAGAAGGCGTGGCCTGGGACAACATTCCCTTTACCGACGAACTGAAGCGTCTGGCACTGAACACGCGTGCCGTATGTTTCGGCTCTTTGGCGCAACGCAGTGAAACAAGCCGCATCACCATCAACCGTTTTCTCGACACGATGCCCGATGCGGAGGGGCAACTGAAGATATTCGACATCAATCTCCGCCAAGGGTTCTATACCAAAGAGATACTCTGCGAATCCATGCGCCGCTGCAACATCCTCAAGATAAACGATGAGGAGCTGGTGACCATCAGCCGTATTTTCGGCTACCCGGGCATCGACTTGCAGGACAAATGCTGGATTCTGCTGGCCAAGTATAACCTGAAGATGCTTATCTTGACTTGTGGAACGAACGGCAGCTATGTGTTCACTCCGGGAGTGGTTTCCTTCCAGGAGACGCCCAAGGTACCGGTGGCGGACACCGTTGGAGCCGGTGACTCGTTCACGGCAGCCTTCACCGCTGCCATTCTCAGCGGGAAGCAGGTGCCCGATGCCCATAAACTGGCGGTGGAAGTCTCTGCCTATGTATGTACCCAGAGCGGTGCCATGCCGGAATTGCCGGACGCCTTGAAAGAAAGGCTGGCATAGATTTTTCTTATTCTTTTCACATTTTTCGTTATCTTTGCTCATCTGCAATCTTAAATCAGAGGAAAGTGAAGATGAGACAGCATAACCTTCGGATTTTATTCTTTCTGCTCGTGCTTTGGGGAGTGGCGGTTGCCTGCTCCCGGCGCGAGGCACGTTTCCGTATCGGCGTTTCCCAATGTAGCGAGGATGAATGGCGGCGCCAGATGAACAGTGAGATACTCCGTGAAGCCCATTTCTACGAAGATGTGGAGGTGGACATCCGTACTGCCGTCGACGATAATGACCGTCAGGCAAAAGACATTCGTGAGCTGATAGCCGAAGGGGTGGATCTGCTGATTGTGGCCCCTAATGAAGCCACTCCGATAACTCCGGTTGTGGAGGAGGCATACAACCGGGGCATTCCGGTGATTGTAGTGGACCGTAAAATCCTTTCGGACAAATACACGGCCTACGTCGGTGCAGACAACTACGAGATAGGGAAAGCTGTGGGAGAGTATGTGGCCAATGTGCTGCATGGGCAGGGAGATGTGGTGGAAATCTCAGGTTTGGTGGGCTCCACACCTGCCGTAGACCGTCATCAAGGATTTGTGAAGGCTATATCCGCTTATCCCGGTATCCGGTTGCTGGCCGTTGAAGACGGTGCCTGGTTGCAACTCAAGGCCGGAGAGAAAATGGATACTCTGCTGAGCCGCTTTCCGCATATCGACCTGGTGTATGCGCAGAATGACCGTATGGCGGCCGGAGCCTATGCTGCCGCTGCCCGAGAGAGGCGGGAAAAGGATATGCGGTTCATCGGCATAGACGCCCTGTCCGGCAAAGACTATGGAGTGGAGAAAGTGCTTGCCGGCGAACTGGATGCCACGTTTATATATCCTACCGGTGGCGACCGCGTGATGCAGATTGCCATGGATATCCTGAACAAGCGTGATTTCCCCCGTGAAACTATCCTGGGCACTTCCGTCGTCGACCGCGACAATGCTCTCATCATGAAGATGCAGACCGCCCACATCGGCACCCTGGATGGAAAGATAGAAACCCTGAACGGAAAGATAAACCAGTATTTAGCCAGTTATGCCACGCAGCAGGTTGTCTTGTACGGCAGTCTGTCCGCCCTATTGTTGCTGGTCGGTTTGTTGGTGGCTGTCTACCTCTCCTTGCGTGCCAAGAACCGGTTGAACCGTGAACTGTCCATGCAGAAAAAGAAACTGGAGGAACAGAAAACCCAGTTGATACAGCAGAAGGAACTGTTGGAAGTACAGAAGTCGCAGTTAGAACAGCTTTCCCATGAACTGGAGGAGGCTACGCACGCCAAGCTGGTGTTCTTCACGAATATTTCACACGATTTCCGTACTCCGCTGACGCTGATAGCCGATCCCATAGAGCAGCTTCTTGCCAACCGCACCCTCGACGGACAGCCGCGCCAGCTCCTCGAGCTGATGAAAAAGAATGTGCATATCCTGCTTCGCCTGGTCAACCAGATACTTGATTTCCGGAAGGTGGAGAACGGGCGCATGGAGCTCCATCTCGAACCTTTTGATTTGCTCGACAGCTTCCGGGGCTGGAACGACTCTTTCCGCATGGCGTTGCTGAAGAAACATATTGCTTTCAGCTTTGAGGCATCTCCCGATACGGACTTCCGGATGATGGCGGATGCGGAGAAGATGGAGCGCATTTACTTCAATCTCTTCTCCAATGCCGTGAAGTATACGCCGGAGAACGGGAAAATCACCGTACGGTTGTTAAAGTCGGAACAGAACTACAGTCTGTCCGTCTTCAATTCCGGCAGCTACATTTCTTCGACCGATGTGGAAGCCATCTTCGAGCGCTTCTATCAAGTGGACGGGCATCAAGCCGGTACCGGTATCGGACTGGCGCTGGTACGTGCCTTTGTAGAGATGCATGGCGGTAACATTACGGCACGCAGTGACGAGAAAGGCACTACTTTCATCGTTACTTTCCCGCAGCAGGATGTTTCGCAGTACCATCCCACCATAGTGACGTTGCCTGCCGAAGAGAAGGACGTGTCGTCCACCCTGATAGATACGGAAGTGAAGGCATGCGAAGAGGTGGTTGAGGCTGATTGTCCTACTGTGCTGGTAATTGACGATAATGCGGATATTCGCAACTATGTGAAGTCACTTCTGTCGAACGAGTTCCGTGTATTGGATGCTGCGGACGGGACAGAGGGTATCCGGCTGGCCATGAAGTATGTGCCGGATGTGGTTATTTCGGATGTAATGATGCCCGGTATGGATGGTGTGGAATGCTGCCGCCGCTTGAAGGGGGAGTTGCAGACATGCCATATACCGGTGATTCTGCTGACGGCCTGCTCGCTGGACGAACAGCGTATCCAGGGCTATGATGGCGGTGCCGATTCTTATATTTCCAAACCATTCAATTCGCAGTTGCTCTTGTCTCGTGTCCGTAATCTTATTGCAAACCGCCGTCAGTTGAGGCAGTTCTTCGGAGATAACCAGACTATCGAGAAGGAAGCCATCAGTGATTTGGATAAGGGTTTCGTCTCCCGCTTCAAATCGCTTGTCGAGGAGAGGATGAAAGATGCGGAACTCAATGTGGAGGATTTGGGACGGAATATGGGTATGAGCCGTGTGCAGCTTTACCGTAAGCTGAAATCGCTGACCAACTATTCGCCGAATGAGCTGCTGCGCCAGATGAGGTTGAAAAAGGCTGCCTCACTGCTTGCCTCCTCTGACATGACGGTAGCGGAGATTGCCTATGAAGTGGGCTTTTCGTCACCTTCCTATTTCACGAAATGCTATAAGGAACAGTTTGGGGAGAGTCCTACCGAGTTTCTGAAAAGAAGGGGATAGCTGTTGTCTATCCCCCTTGTTCTTAATACACGTCTGTTTACTTCTGTAAATGATACTGGAACTTATTTCAGTATTTGAGGCAGGTTTTCCCTTCCCCAGAAGTAGTAAACACAGATTCCAATCCAGCTTGTGAGCAGGATGATAATTGCAACTAATAGTTTCTTCACGCCGTCTACCGGCCACTTCATGATTTCAAGTACGGCTTTGACACACAGAACCACACCGATAATCCAAATGATAAATCCAATCATAACCTGTGATATTTAGTATTGTTAATTAAAAACAAATAGAGACTACGCCTTATTCAGGAGCAGCCTCTATTCTTTATTTAGTAATCGGAATTACTCTGTAACTTCAGCGCCCCAATTTTCTTTGGAAAGACGCTTGTAGCTGTTGTAACGCCATTTAGCGTTTTCTTCAGCAGCCTTGAACAGCTCGTCGGCCTCCTGCGGATATTGCTTCATTACGGATGCGTAACGAACTTCACCCTTCAGGAAGTCTTGGAATCCGCTCCAATCCGGTTCCTTGCTATCCAGCGTGAACGGATTCTTGCCTTCAGCCTCCAGAGCCGGGTTGTAACGCCACAAGTGCCAGTAACCGCACTTAACGGCCTTTTCTTCCTCTGCCTGGCTCTTGCCCATACCTGCCTTCAGACCGTGGTTGATACACGGAGCGTAAGCGATGATGAGTGACGGACCGGGATATGCTTCTGCTTCACGGATAGCCTTCAGGGTCTGAGCCTGGTCGGCACCCATAGCGATTTGGGCAACGTATACGTAACCGTAAGTAGTAGCCATCAGACCGAGATCTTTCTTGCGTACACGCTTACCGGCAGCGGCAAACTTGGCGATAGCGCCTACCGGAGTAGCCTTGGAAGACTGACCGCCTGTGTTGGAGTAAACCTCAGTATCCAGTACGAGGATGTTGACATCCTTACCGCTTGCGATTACATGGTCGAGACCACCGTAACCGATGTCGTAAGAGGCACCGTCGCCACCGATAATCCACTGGCTGCGTTTTACCAGGTATTGAGACAGACTGGCGATAGTCTTGCAGCTGTCGCACTTGTCTTTGGCAGCTTCTACCATCGGAATAATCTTTTCAGCCAGTTCCTTGCTCTTGTCTGCATCGTACATGTTTTCAATCCAAGCCTGGAATACTTCTTTGTATTCAGCCGGAGTTCCTTCTGCTGCGATGGCATCTTCCATAGCCTTCACGATACGTGCGCGCATCTTTTCGTTGGCAAGCTCCATACCCAGACCGAATTCGCAGAAGTCCTCGAACAATGAGTTAGCCCAAGCAGGACCGTGACCCTTTTCGTTCTTGGTATAAGGAGTAGAAGGTACTGAACCGGAGTAGATGGAAGAACATCCTGTTGCGTTGGCTACCATTTCGCGGTCACCGAACAACTGGGAAATCAGCTTCACATACGGAGTTTCACCACAACCGGAGCAAGCACCTGAGAACTCGAACAACGGAGTGGCGAACTGAGAGTTCTTTACGTTGGCCTTGATGTCAACCAAGTGTTGTTTGCTCTTCACGTTTTCAGCACAGTAAGTCCAGTTGGCAGCTTCCGGCAATTGGCTTTCGAGGTGCTTCATAGTCAGAGCCTTGCCACCCTTCTTCGGGTTGCCCGGACAGACATCGGCACAGTTGCCACAACCCAGACAGTCGAGAACGTCTACCTGAATACGGAATGTCATACCGTCGAATGCTTTACCTACAGCCTTCAGTTGAGTGAAGTTGGCACCCTTCTGCTCTTCAGCATCGAGTACGAACGGACGGATGGAAGCGTGAGGACAAACGTAAGCACACTTGTTACACTGGATACAGTTCTCAGCGTTCCATTCGGGAACGAATGCGGCTACACCACGTTTCTCATATTTGGCAGTGCCTTGTTCCCAAGTACCGTCTTCAATACCCTTGAATGCAGATACCGGCAATAAGTCACCGTCTTGTGCGTTGATAGGACGAACCACTTCGTTGATGAATGCAGGATCGTTGTTTTCAGCCTTGGCGTCGTCTGCCAGATTGGCCCAAGCCGGGTCAACGGTCAGTTGCTTGTATTCGCCGCCACGGTCAACTGCTGCGTAGTTCTTGTTGACAACGTCTTCACCCTTCTTGCCGTAAGACTTAACGATGAATTTCTTCATCTGTTCTACAGCCAGGTCAACCGGAATAACGCCGGTGATACGGAAGAATGCGGATTGCAGGATGGTGTTGGTACGGTTGCCCAAACCGATTTCTTGTGCAATCTGAGTAGCATTGATATAGTAAACAGTGATATTGTTCTGTGCAAAGTACTTCT
>OLQA01003722.1_pt1 | contig 10596 bp, 9 predicted proteins | sample 1673151 | NCBI WGS metagenome assembly OLQA01 (sample SAMEA3136760, study PRJEB25190) | human gut metagenome | biome: human gut; feature: human-associated habitat; material: faeces | place: Austria | collected 2013 | reverse complement strand
ACTAAAGGATATGTAAATCTTGGATATATCGGTGAAGACGGTACTACTAATTCGATTTCTGAAACCACAAAAGATTTAAAATCATGGGGCGGAACTATTGTAAATACAGCCGTCACAGAATTTACTGATACAAAGAAAATAGTCCTTATCGAGTCAGTTAATCCTATTGTGCTTAAAGAAGTTTACGGACAGGAAAATGTAACAGGCAATGATTTAAAAGCTGGATTAAAAGTAATTGTTTCTGGTGGAACTAGAGAATATCGTACTTATGTTTTTGATATGATTACAGGCAACTATCTAAGAAGAATCATTTATCCTGAAGCAATCATCACTTCTGTTGGAGATATCGTTTATAAGTCAGAAGATAGCGTCGCATATGAATGCACTATCAAGGCTAGAGAAGATTCTAGTGGAAGTACTCATCATGAGTATATTTGCGAGAAAGGTAGTATATTTGCGAGAAAGGTGAATAAGAATGGAAAAGATTAAAGTTACAACTTCAACAGGCTTTAAGGCAGAGGTTGATCCTCGTTTAGATGATGATTTTGATTATGCCGAAATGATTAGTGATCTGTATGAAACGGGTGCTGGATTAAGTAAGTGTATCAAGCACGTAATCGGTGCGAATGGCTATGAAAGATTAAAAAAACATTGCCGTGAAAAAGATGGATTCTTATCTAGTGAAAAAATCAAACAGGAATTCCAGGAAATTACAAATGCAAAAGTTGATGAAGACTTGGATGTTTCGTTAAAAAACTCATAAGCCTCGTGCATATCTTACGAGGCTTTAAAAAAGAAGTAGTGTGTGATCTTGCTGAAATATATCACATCTATGACTACAGAAAATTTAAACCATCATACATCTATGTATTAGTAGAAGGTCTTAAGTCTGATTCGAGGTTCAAAATGGCTTTGAAAAATCAGAAAGCAGATGATTTAACACTTCTTAATGCTAAAGCGGTTGATTTACTGAGTTTGCTTGTTTGGTCAAAAACACCAGACGCACAGATGGGAAGGAACCGTCCTAGGTCATTAGTAGATATATTATTAAATGATTCAGAAGCAGAAAAAGAGGGGTTTGATTCAGAAGAAGACTTCATGAAAGAAAGAGAAAAATTCTTAAGAAAGGAGGGTGACTAATGGCTACGGAACTAGGAAAAGCATATGTACAGATCATACCGTCTGCAAATGGCATTAAAGGAAATATCGAGCAAGTACTTGGAAAACCTGTCAAAGAACAGGGATTATTAAGTGGTTCTGAATTTGGTTCTGCATTAATTAATACTTTGAAGCCTATACTAGCTGGATTTTCAATTGGAAAAATACTTTCCGATTCGCTTTTGGAAGGCGGAAAATTACAGCAGTCGATTGGCGGTATTGAAACCCTCTTTGGCTCAAGTGCTGACACAATTAAGAATTATGCTAAAAGTGCTTTTAGAAACGCTGGAGTTAGTGCAAATGAATATATGGAGCAGACAACTTCTTTCGCTGCATCATTAATTTCTTCTTGTGGTGGAAATACAGCCAAAGCAGCAGAGATTGCTAACATGGCACTAGAGGACATGTCAGATAATTCAAATAAGTTTGGCACAAATATGCAAGATATCCAGAACGCTTATCAAGGGTTCTCTAAATCTAACTATGTAATGTTAGATAATCTAAAGCTTGGATATTCAGGCACTAAATCAGAAATGGAACGATTGCTTAAGGACGCTGAAAAAATAACAGGTGTTCATTATGATATCAATAATTTAGGTGACGTATATAATGCGATCCACATAATTCAACAGCAATTAAAAATCACAGGTACAACCCAAGAAGAAGCAACCTCTACTTTAAGCGGTTCTTTTGGAATGCTGAAAGCTTCCTGGAAGGACTTTTTAGGCAATATTGCGATAGGTGAAAATGTATTTGATTCGTTTAAGAATGTAGTTTCTTCTTTAGGTACTTTTTTAGGCGGAAACTTATTTCCTATGTTTGCGAATATCGGTAAGTCAATCGGTGATGTATTAGTTGGTGTCGCTGACTCAATACCTTCTGTACTTCCAAAAATGCTAGATGGAATACAAGCATTCGCTACTGATCTAGCGAACCAAGCACCTCAGTTTATAAAAAGTGGGTTTGAAATGCTGAACAAGTTGGCTGATGGTATCATCTCAGGCATTCCAATCTTGATTGAAAAACTGCCAACTATCATTTCGACTTTTGCCAATATAATTAACGATAACGCACCTACTGTATTAATTTGTGGAGTTCAGTTAATTGGTAAGTTAGCACTTGGTTTAATCCAGGCAATACCAACATTGATTGCAAATGTTCCAAAGATTATAGGCGCTATCGTTGATGTTTGGTCAGCTTTTAACTGGCTCAATATCGGAAAAATGGCAATAACAGGATTAGGAAACGGCATTAAATCATTATTTGGCTTCTTAAAGTCAACAGGAAAAGGAGCATTAGATACTGTATTAATACACATTATGCTTTTGCCAGAAAGACTTGCGTCTTTAGGTGGCAGAGGAATAAGTGGTTTAATCGGTGGTATTAAATCATTATTCGGTTCTTTAGGCGGTGCAGCAGGAAAGATTTCCGAGATTGTTGTAAGGGCCGTTAGCTCGCTTCCTTCCAAAATGCTTGGAATTGGCAAGAATATCGTTGAGGGTATTTGGAACGGTATTGGAAACATGGGTGGCTGGATTGCTAAGAAGATTGGTGGTTTTGCGAACGGAATTATTAACAATTTCAAAAAGGCTCTTGACATTCATTCACCTTCGAAAAGAGGGGAAAAAGAAGTTGGTTTCTTTTTAGGTAAGTCTGTTGGTACTGGTACAGTTAAGTCGTTGCCATCTGTTAAAAAAGACATTGATTCTTTCAGCGATTCGATTATGAATGAATTTAAAAATTCTGACGCGTTCAAGCAGTCAATGACTTTTGACGCAATCAGAGAAACTAGAATTCAGATGTCAAAAGAAGGATTTGACTTTGATAATTCAAATTCTAAAGGCGGAGACATTAATCAGACTATTAATATTACGACTCCAGAAGCTACTGATCCATCAGAAAATGCTAGACAGGTTAGAAATGCTACTCGTGAAATGCTGTTAAGATTGAAAGGAGCATAAGAATGTCAAAAGAATTTAGAACAATAACGTGTACTAATTTAAATGGCTTCTCGATTGAGTTTGGTGAAAAGTCCTTTGCTCCTTTTGTGATCACTGATTGTGACGGAGTATACGATACTATCTATAATGTAACCACTCAAGAAAATGGCAATGTTGATGGATCTACAGTTGTAGGCCAAAAGATGAAAGAAAGAAACATAGTATTAACTATTGTTGATATTGATATGTTTGCTAGAAATCGAGAATTGCTTGACAGACTTTTTTCTACAGATGGAACTTTTATTTATGATGATGGAGTTCATAAAAGAAAAATTGATTATGTTGTTGAAAAGATAAGTGGTACAGATGGAGCGTTATATGAAAGAACAACGCAGGTTTCTTTAATCTGTCCTAATCCACACTTTTCTGATATTGAAGACAATAATGTTGATATGTCAAAAGTAGTTCCTTTGTTTGAATTTCCTCATGAATTTGTAAACTGCGAAGAAATTTCTAGAATTGAAATCACGCAGAACATTGTTATTGATAACCAGAACGGTGCTGAAACAGGAATGACAATCACGATTGAAGCACTAGGAAAAGTAGTCAATCCAACAATCTCAATCCAAGAAACAGGCGAGCATATGACTGTCGGAGTTGACAGCTTAAATGATTTCACTTTGGAATCAGGGCAGAAATTGATTATTACAACTCAAATTGACAACTGCCATGTCTATCTTCAAAAAGCCAAGGCACTAGAAGAAGTTAATATGTATCTTCCTGTCAGTGCTGATTTCATAAGATTAATACCAGGAACTAATCATATTGGTTATACTGCAAAAAGTGGCGAGGAAAATATGACAGTTTCAATTTCATTTAAAAGAAATTATGCGAGGGCTTAAATATGAAGTTATATATATTTAATCCTCAAATGTATCGTTTAGGAGTGATAGAAACTTCTACATCAATTCAATGGATTAGAAATTTTAGTTCATGTGGCGAATTCGAAACACATTTTCCATTAACACAATCAAATGTCAATCTTTTAAAATTGGAGAATCTTTTGTGGCTTAAAGGCAAGAAAGAATGTGGAGTTATCGAATATGTAACTATTGATTTTGAGAAATCAAAACGTGAGATCACTGTTAAAGGCAGATTCGCAGAAAGTTATTATGCTAGAAGGCTTATAAAAGGCACTTTTAATTTCAATGGAAAAGTTGAAGATGCAATGAGGCAGTTAGTCACTCTTGCAGATATTCCTAATGTTGAATTAGGAATCTTGAACGGCTTTTCTGAAAAAATTCAATTTCAAGCAACATACAAGAATACTCTTGCATATCTCTCAAAGCTTTCACAATCATCTAATATCGGTTTTCGATTAAGACCAGACTTTGACAGAAAGAAATGGATTTTTGAAACATATAAGGGGATTGATAGAAGTATCAACCAATTTAAGAACAAACGAGTTGTCTTTTCTCAAAAAAATGGTGACATTTCAAAAGCAACTTACACTTTGAATTCCCAAAACTACAGCAATGTATGCTACGTTGGCGGACAGGGTGAAGGCAGTGCTAGACAGATTGAAATATCAGGAGATAATTCTTTAACAGGATTGGCTAGAAGAGAAGTATTTATCAATGGGTCTGATATCGAAAAAGACAAGTTAACCGATACCGATTATAAGAATTCTTTAATTGAAAGAGGAAATACAACCTTATCGAAAAATATTCTTGTCGAGTCGCTCGAAAAAGAAGATAGAATCAACGGTACTTATAACTATCTAGAAGATTATGATGTGGGTGACATTATCACGAATAAATTAGAAAATTGGAATATTATTTCAAGTGATAGAGTGGTTTCAGTAACAGAAATTTATGAGCACGGAAGAATGAAGGCAGTTCCTACTTTTGGAACGCCACTTCCAAGCACTATAGATTGGAGTGATAATTTATAAATGATGGCAGCTTTAACAGATAATTTAGGATTTCCTTTTGACTCTGTAAACGGAGACAGAGGAATGTCCGCTGGATCATGGCGCACTATGCTGTCAGGTCTTTTTACAAATGGAATTTTTAAAACAAATGATTTTGAAATGACACTAAACGGAATGAACGTTTTAATTGGAGCAGGGAATGCATTTATAAATGGTGCTTTCTTTCCTTCTGAAGAAAAAACACTGACAATTGAGTCAGCTAGTGGATCATACAACAGGTATGATTCTATTGTTATTGAGTTCAATTCTTCTGAAAGAAAGGTGACTTTAAAAGTTGTAAAAGGTGGAAGTGATTCTAAATGGATTACGCCATCACGTACTAGCTCAATTTATCAGCTAGTGATCGGTGTTGTTTCAGTAAAAAAAGGTGTTACAACATTGCATCAAAATGATTTATCAGACACTCGCAGTGATTCGTGGTACTGTGGGTATGTTACATCAACAGGCTCACAGGAACGATTAGAAAACCAAGTAAATGACATTATTTCAAAAAATACGTGGTCCGATTGGAAATCATGTGGAATAAACGGATGTGGAGTTAAGCTTCTCTATAGATATAACGAATGGTTAAAACTTGTTGAATTGAATTGGGATGGAAACATCACTGCAACAATTGTAAATAATACATTCGGATACATGTGGGATGGATTTCCTTCCGACAAGACGCCGAACAAGAATATATTTATTCCCGTTCACACGCAAAGTTCCGATTTAACGCTAAGATTCTATCCTTCCACAACAGATATCACAAAAAATCATTGGACTCTTACGGCTATGCATGGCACTGTCAGCAAAGCTTACGTGTGTGGTTCATTCATCTATTCATATGCTTAACAAAAGGGGTGATTAAATGAAATTTATTACAATTGATGCAAACGGTATTCCTTCCTTAAGCAATATCACAGTTGGCAATCAGTGGGAAAATCTAGATGAAACGATTCAGTTTTCTTTTCCCGAAAATTTTGCAAAACTTTATAAATACGTAGTAGCACGTACTTATAAGAAAGATACCAAAGAAAATATTACTCGTGTTTTCCCATTGACTAAAAATAAATTAGTTATCGGTTCTTCTATCACTTGTATCCCTGGCACCTGGTATCTATATACTTTGTGTAAGTCTTCTGAGGTCAATTTAGACACTAAGACAATTGATTTAAGAGCGCAGGAAGGTGAACACATCAGTATCTCGGATGCGATCATTGCAAGAGTCAATGCAAATGACATCAACGCTGAAGCGATTGAAAATATTGAGATAGATCCTAACATTAAGATCGTTTATGATGAATTATTTGATTTTAAAGCAGAACTAGAAAATAACGAAGCAGCTAGACAGACAAATGAGTCCTTAAGAAAACAAGCTGAAGTATTACGTGTTAATGCTGAGACCGAAAGAGCCAAGGCTGAACAGTTACGTGATGAAGCCGAAGATGTTAGAGCTGACAACGAAAATACTAGAAAGCAGTCTGAAACCGCTAGAGTGGAAGCAGAAAAAACGCGTGTAAAATCTGAACAGGCTAGACAATCCGCTGAAGCGTCTAGAATTAATGTAGAAAATAAACGTGTTGAAACTGAAAAATCACGTGTAAGTGCTGAAAGTCTTAGAGCGTCAGCAGAAAATGAACGCGTGAAGTCTGAAGCCTTAAGAAAACAATCTGAACAGTCTAGGAATGATAATGAACAGTCTAGACAGTCTGCAGAACAAACTAGAATATCAGAAGAAAATGTACGTAAGCAGTCAGAAACTTCGAGGGTACAAGCTGAACAATCAAGGGTATCTGTAGAAAGTCAGCGTGTTAATGCTGAAACCAATAGAGTTAATGCAGAACGTGCTAGAAGTGAAGCTGAAACCAATAGAGTGAACGCTGAACAGTCACGTGTTGATGCAGAAAAATTAAGAGTTACAGTAGATACTGAAAGAACCAATAAGACCAATACGGCACTTAAGACTTTAGAAGATGCCGTAGCATCAGAGAGAGAAAAATACAGTCAGCATTTTTTTGAAAATACCTTTGCCTTGCAAAGAACTGGTAAAGTATATACAGTCAAGTTCCCTCTTTGGAAAACTTCACATTCAGCAGAAGGTGAAAAACTAGATGATAACGCTGGACTTGTATTAGAACCATCAACTAAGACTATCAGAGGTAGAAATGATTACAAGGATATTCCACTTTTTAAAACCTATGATGTCAATGCTTACGTGGATGATGATGGTGTACGTCACGTAACAGCGATTAAAGGCGATAAGAATTTCAAGGACACAGGAAAAACAGATGTATTCGTAATGCAGATGTCTTATTTTGAAAAAACTTGGGCAGATGATCAATATTGGTATTATTCAATTACCGATACTCCTAAAGACGGCTATACAATTGCTCGTGAATGCATTAATAGAGATGGGACAACACAGCCATTCGCATTATATTCTAAATATGTAACATCATTTATTGATGATATGCCATACTCTACTAAAGGAATGGCTCCAGCGCGATACTGTAGTAATTCTAATGAGACAGTCAAGAGTGTAAATAACTCTTACAACAGTTTGATTGACTACTGTAAGAAAAAAGGAAAATTCTACACAGGCGGAACAACAGCACTCTATAAGTATGTGCTACTTACTCAACAGTTAATGTTAGGTACGACTGTTCCAAAATCAAAAATATGGGGGTGTGCAAACTATTGGGTTAACACTCCTGCATCAATCAAGAGTGCAGAAAAACATACTTATTTTCCTGTCGCAAAAGCACAGGCTGACAGTTATCCAATTGGCGCTGGAGTATCTGTAGGATACAAGCATCTAAATTCAGACGGCAAAGCGACAGATGATAGAACATATTCAGAAATCCATAAGTATGCTAATGATGTGACGATCATCAGAAAAGAGCCTTTAGATGATGATAATGTAGCGATTTATCTAGATGTGACAGAACCATTTAATACTATGCCTGTGCAGCTAAGCGACACAGTTTCAAGTGATATTTATTTATTTTCAATGCACTGGAACAGTGGTTTTAGCGACAACGTATTAGATAGATGTGGATGTCCTTGTGATGATAAGAGTGGTCTAACCAGTGGACGCTATCCGATGGTTTGGCAAGGAATTGAGTTGATGGTCGGGGGTTATGAAACCTTTGGTAATTCATTCATGAGCATAGTCAACTTAACCACTAGAGATGTGTATGTATGTAATGATGCTACTAAGTTAACAAAAGATGAAAATCAAGCAAAAGCAGCATACACTAAATTGCCTTATCAAATGACTGTGACAAAAAATAGCCAATGGAATTATGTTACAGAAATTAAATTAGATTTACAAAATGGCGCTTTCGTTCAGACACAATCAGGTCAAGATGGTTCTTCAAGCGCAACAGGGTTTGGAGATGCTATTTATTTTGATGGCGCAACGAGTGGAACTCGTGAGTTCCTTTCGCTTGGCTATTTGAACTATGGTTCTATTGCTGGGCTTGCCTTTTGCAATGGTGGCGGTTGGCTTGGCAGTGCTAACTGGAGCATCCTCGCTCGCCTCTCAGTGAATTGTGTTGGGGGTGAATTGGCTACGCAGTAACCAAGAGGGGATCTCCCCTTAGCAATTTAAAATTTAATAAGGGCTTCTAAAAATGTGGGGTGTTTCCTTTCGCTTGGCGGTTTGAGCTATGGTTCTTATGCTGGGCTTGCCTATTGCAGTGGTAACGGTTGGTTTGGCGATGCTGACTGGTACATCCTCGCTCGCCAATCTGATTTATTTTTTTAAAAACATTTAGAAGTCGTATCTAAGTAGAACACCTCTAAAAGAGGTCTTTAGCTTTTGCTAAAAATAGGGTGTGAAACACATGTGTCTAGTAGTTAATTCGAACGGCGCATTTCATCAGAGAGTTTATTCAAGGTTGAGAAAACCTTTTTTTTCAAGGAGTTATCAAAAAGTGAAGAGATATCTAAAAGATTTTAAGTTAACAGTTGACTTTGTCGAAAGTGCAATATATGACTGTTTAAACAGTCGTGGAAATTCCAAAAAGCGCTGGAAACGTCTAGATGTGGCTTATTTTCTTTCTGATTATCTTATTTCTTTTGGTCGTAGTCGTGGACTAAATCGTCATGATTTAGCACATTATATACATGATTACATTATGAGTCATAAGGATTTTAAAAAGGCCTTCACCGTTTTAACTCATGACATTGCTGTATCAATCTACAATGAGATAGATACGCAGTCAATCACGCTGGAGCCAATCAAGTACATTGATAAAGTTGATGTATCAAGTGGTAAAGTACGCAAAATAGGCTTAGCGACCATCAAACAACAGGTATATGACTATGTCGCTGTTAAGGCTTGTAATCGCATGTTTTTAAATAAAATAGGTACTTACCAATGCGCAAGTATTAAAGGTAGAGGCCAGATATATGGCAAGAAAGCCATTGAAAAGTGGATTAGAAAGAATCCTAAATCATGTAAGTGGGTTTGGAAGGGTGACATTAAAAAGTATTATCCAAGTGTACCTCATGATAAATTAAAAGAATTACTTAGAAGGGATATAAAGAACGATACAGTTATTTATATCCTTTTTACATTAATTAATACTTATGACACAGGATTGTGTATTGGTTCTTACTTATCTAAGTCTCTAGCCAATTATTATTTAAGTTATGCTTATCACTACTTAAGTGAGCAATGCTTTAAAGTAAGACATAAGAGAGACGGCACTGTTCAGCGTGTCAGACTGATAAGCCATCTACTATTTTATATGGATGACGTTATCATTTTCAGTCCGTCCAAAAAGGACCTTAAATTGTGCATTAAATCATTAAATAGATATTTAAGCACGCAATTAGGACTAAGAATTAAGAGTAATGAGCAGTTATTTATATTAGACAGCCGTCCAATAGACATGATGGGCTATAGGATTTACACAGATAAAACCACGATCAGAAAAAGAATTTTTAAACGTGCGAATAAGATGATATGTAAATATCGTAATCCAAATACGATTATGTCAGCAAAGGACGCTAAATCCATTATGGCTTACAAAGGTTATTTTGATAACTCCGACAGTTTAAAATATAAGAAAAAACATAAGTGTGAGCGTATTTTTGAGAACGCTAGAAAGGTGATTAAAAATGAGAACAAAGGCATTATTTACACAGAAACAGCCACAGTACAGATATTTCAGAGTCAACCCAATTCGTGCTGATATTTTCATTTACAACTACATCAGAGATGTATTAGATGAAGAAACAGGAAGCATTTTGTATGAACATGAATTTAATCAGTTCACAATCAATCCATCTGATATTACAGAAGATATGATTAAGAAAAATCCAATGGGTTACATGGATTATATCGCTCCTGTCGAAAAGACAGATGCGGAAAAACTAGCAGATGCAGAAAATAGTATCACAGAGTTGCAGCTTGCATTAGTTGAGCTATGCGAAAGTGTAGGTGTATAGCAATGATTAATATTTATGTTGATTTAATTATTAAAGGTGAAAAGACTATTAATGATGTACCTG